>LDZU01000455.1_pt1 | contig 11829 bp, 13 predicted proteins | sample 615531 | NCBI WGS metagenome assembly LDZU01 (sample SAMN03408293, study PRJNA278302) | terrestrial metagenome | isolation source: oil reservoir sample SB2 | place: USA: Alaska, North Slope, Schrader Bluff formation | collected 2011-09 | reverse complement strand
GTCCGCCGACTGGGAAACCGTCTATGGACACCCGATCGTCATGGTAGAAACATTCGTGGATCACAGCCGCTTTAAAGCCATCTGTTATCGGGCTGCCGGCTGGGTTCCCTTAGGCACGACAACGGGTTATGGCCGTACAGGCGGCATCTATTACTATCACGGACAGTCAAAAACCGTCCTTGTAAAACCGCCGCTCAAAAATGCTGCCACAATTCTCTCCGCCCTGTTTCTTCCTTCAGAACTGACGGGAGGAAAACGAGCGATGGTCGATTTAAACACGGTTTCTATTGAAAGCAGGGGAGGATTGCTGGATTACCTGGCATTGCTGAAAGACTCCCGAAAAAGCGTGGTATCCGTGGCGGTGGCCATCTGTGCCCTCCTTTCTGGAGCAAGATGCTTTAACTCTATCGGTGAATGGGCATCCTGTCTGAACCAGGAAATGCTCAAACGCCTGGCCCGCCTGTCCGGCAGGCAGGGGTGCTGGTACAATGAAAGACTTGAAAAATTCGTCCCGCCAAGCGAAAAGACCCTGCGTCTGACACTGAAAAGAGTGGATGGCGATGAAGTTGATGACCTCCTTGGCCAGTGGCTGCTGTCCCAATCACAAGCCCGGGCGGCGGCTGTTGACGGCAAGACGTTGCGTGGCTCCTCTGTGGCGGATGGTAAACCGGTTCACCTGGTATCGGCCTTCCTGCAGCGTGAGAAAATAGTCATCGGCCAGCGACAGGTGGATAAAAAAAAGCAACGAAATTACTGCATTCAAGCCCCTTTTGGAACCGATAGACCTGAAAGGCAGGGTCGTCGCCGCCGATGCTATGCACACACGAATTGAAAAACATACTATTAAAACTGTTCCTGTAAAAAAGGGACAGACAAATTTCCCTTACGCCGCCCAGTTTGCCAGGGCAGAAAGATTATTCACGGATTTGCACGGCGAAAAGCCGAAGAAAGATATCCAATTTTACATTACCAGCCTATCTGCTGAAGAAGCGGATTCACAAGCGTTGCTGGAAATAATTCGTGGTCAATGGTCAATTGAGAATTCCCTGCATTGGGTCCGGGATGTAACATTTGACGAAGACCGTTCTCAGATCAGGATAGGTTCGGAGCCTCGTGTATTTGCCTCTATTCGTAATTTGGCAATCAGTCTTTTGAATCTGCAAGGGTTAAAGAAAATTGTCAGCACCATACGTAAATTTGGGTGGAATCGCGAGCTTGCTCTGTCACTGATTGGCGTTTAGCGTGACTTTGCCGGAGACCTGATACTTAATCCCTCCGCAGAGCCTCTATGGGGTCCATTTTAGCGGCCTTGTTGGCAGGCAGCAGGCCAAAGATGACGCCGATGCACGCAGAGAAGGTAAACGCCAGCAGCGCTGTCCACCAGGAGACTAAAGGAGGCCACTTGGCCACTTTGGCAATGATAAAAGCTCCGCCTATTCCCACCGCCATACCGATAATGCCCCCCAGCACGCTCAAAACCACGGATTCAATCAAGAACTGGACAAGGATATCCTTCCGCCTGGCCCCCAGGGCTTTGCGGATGCCTATTTCCCTGGTCCGCTCTGTAACGGACACCAGCATTATATTCATTACTCCAATGCCGCCTACGAAAAGGGATATTCCGGCTATGGCGCTGATTATCAGAGTCATTATGCTGGTAACTTTGCCGGCCGACTGCTTTATCTGCTCCATGCTCTGGCTGGCATACTGCACACCCGGGTGGCGGCGCTCCAGCACCTTTACCGCCTGCTCCATGGTTTCCTGAACCTTTTCTTTGGAAACTGCGCTTCCTTGAATGCTACTGATATAGGATCCGTACATATTGCGCCAGGTCTTGCCCGGTATATAAGCATTGACATTTTCACTAAAGCCGAAGATAGACTCGCCTTTGGCCACCAGCCCTATAACCAGAAAAGGGGTGCTGCCGATACTGACCATATTCCCCACCGGATCAGCGCGTCCGAATATTTCGTCCGCCAGCGCCTCGTCAAGTACGGCCACGCGCCGGCCCAAGCCGTCGTCCCCGCTGCTGAAAAAGCGCCCTTCTTTCATAGTCATTTTACTGATAAAGGAGTAGTCGGAGGACACTCCCTGCACAGTGCAATACTTTTTTTTCTTCGGCCCCCGCACATTATCCATATTAGAACTGTTGGCGGAAAGATGAGTGATACCGGGCAGTCTTTCCTTTAATACCTGCACATCGCTGGCGCTGAACCCCTTGAAGTTGGATTCACCGCGCCAATCAACACTGATGAAAAATATATTGGCGCCCACCTTCTCCATTTCGGCCATCAAGACAGCCTGGCCTCCCTGGCCGATGGCCACCACCGCGATTACTGCCGCAATGCCGATGACTATACCCAGGGTGGTCAGAAAAGAGCGTAATTTATTGGCCTGAATGCCCTCTAAAGCTACACGGATGCTCTCCAATAAATTCACCTGGCATCCTCCCTTAAGGCATCAGATTCTCCCGTTTGGGCAAAATGTGCCTCTTCAGAAAGGGCGACAGGAACTGATCTTTCACTGGCCTGAATTTTATTTTGGTTCCTCACAGGCAGCTTTTTCAACTGTTCCACAGCATCCAGGGGGTTTTCCACTCTCTCATCGTCCACCAGCCTGCCGTCCCGGAAGTGAATAATTCTTGAAGTGTGCAGGGCAATATCCCTTTCGTGGGTTACCAGCACTATGGTAGCCCCGTTCCGGTTTAGATCCTGAAATATAGCCAGTATCTCCTCCCCGGAGGTGGTGTCCAGGTTGCCTGTGGGCTCGTCGGAAAGCAATACCGCCGGTTCATTAACCAGCGCCCGGGCTATGGCCACCCTTTGCACCTGACCGCCGGACAGCTGACTGGGACGGTGATTGATCCTCCCGGCCAGCCCCACTCTCTCCAGCATCGCGGTTGCTCTTTTTACTCTTTCTCTCGCGTCTATCCCGGCATACAGCATGGGGATTTCCACGTTGCGAAGGGCGGTCATCCGGGGCAGCAGGTTAAAATTTTGAAAAACAAAGCCTATCTTCAGGTTGCGCGCCTTCGCCATGCCGGTGTCATCCAGGCTGCTTATTTCTACTCCGTCCAGTTTGTATGAACCGGAGGTAGGTGTGTCCAGGCAGCCCAGGATGTTCATCAGGGTTGATTTCCCGGAGCCGGACGGTCCCATTACGGATATAAACTCACCGGCTGCAATCTCCAGGCTCACATCTTGCAGCGCCACTACCTGGCTCTCCCCGGCGCTATATATTTTAACCAGTTGGGATACCTGAATCATTATTTATCCCCTCCGGCCGCAGGGACATTATTCAGCGCCGAAACCCTGACGCCATCCTTGATCTTTTCACCGGGTTCCACAATTACCGTCTCGCCTTCCTTAAGCCCGGTTTTTATCTCCGTATATAAATCGGTATCCAGGCCGGTTTCCACTTTCCTTTCCCTGGCTGTTCCGTTTTCCACAACGTAAACGATATGCTTTCCGTCTTTTTCAACCACGGCCTCGTAGGGCGCCGCCAGCGCCTTCTTTATGTCCGCGGTGGTGATGGTCAAATCCACGGTGTAGCCTGTGCGAAGCCCTTTGGAGTCACCGGTTATGTTTACAATCACCGGCACTTCAATTTGGCTGCCCTGGTTTCCCGTTTCAACAAGGGCGCCGGGTGAAACACTGCGCAGCACACCGGTATACTCACGGTCGGGCAGCGCCGCGGCGGTTACTTTGACTTTTTGACCGACATTCAACCTGCCGCTGTCCGCCTCACTCACCCCGGCGGTCACTTCCACTTTAGCCGTATTGCCGATGGTGATGAGCCTGGTGCCGGGATTAATGTGATCACCCTCGGAAACTTCCACGGCTATTACAACACCGTCCATTTCCGCTGTGAGAGTGTTTCTTTCAAACTCCCGCTGGGCCAGTTCCATCCGGATGCGGGCCTGCTCCACCTGTGCTTTGAGGGCGGCCAGTTCGGGTCCGGTGGGACCTGATTCTTTTATTTTCAACGCAGCCTCTGCATTTTTGTATGCCGTTTCCATTGTTATCAGTCCAAGCTCTGCTTCTTCCAATTCCTGAGAACTGATAATCCCCTGGTCATAAAGCTGTTTATTTCTCTCTACTTCTTTCTGGGCGTTTTTGTAATCAGCCTCAGCCTTTTTAAGGTTTGCCCTGCTCTGGGCTATTTCCTCCGGCCTGGGATGCAGCGCGTCTTCCAGGTTTGACTGCTGTACCGCATAGTTGGCCTCGGCCTCACTAAGCTTGTCCCCGGAATCACCGGCGTCCAAAAGTCCCAGCACCTGCCCCTCGCGCACAGGATCTCCCGGATTGACCATTATTTCTTTTACCGTTGTTTCCTCATAGCTGTAGAATTCCTGCTTTTCCACCAATCTCACTCTGCCTGTAGCAAATACATTATCCTGCAGGTGTCTTATCTCCGCTTTGGCTGTTTTTACCGGTATACTAGCCGTTTTTTTATTTCTGACCAGGTTGATGGCCACCACTGACACAATAAGGCCGAGGATCAGCGCCCCGGCCAACAGCTTTTTTCCGAAAATGCTGCGAAACAAATCTGCGTTTAACTTCAATGCAACTGACTCCCCTTCCTTTTACACCTACCCCGTTGAAAAGCAAACCAACCGGTTTGTTAATCCTGTTTTAGTTTTTATCTTAATTATTAAAATGCAGCTTTATTTAAAGGAGTAAGAAAAGCCGCGGCGAGTGCATATACATAGCACCTGCCTACATCCCTACGGAAGCGGTAAATGCCTTACCTGAAAGAAAAACCACGGCAATTATATACAGAACCCACAGCGCTCCAATATACACAGCTGTTTTTTTGAAGGCGACTTTCATGGCCAAGGAACTGCCCAGCACCAGCAAGACCAAGCTCCAAATAAAAAATGGATCTATCTGTGAAAGGAACATGTACAACCTGTCGTTTATCTTATCTACCGGCAGGAACAGCGCCAGACTTGTGCTGATATCACGCATATTCCGGGCCGGGGAAGACATTATCAAGCCGGTTTTTACAATAGAAGCAATCATAACAGGCAAATATGCATAAACACTTACGCCGAACAACATTTTAAAGGATGATTTTCCCCCAATGGAGGAATTAAACAGACTTAACAGCGCCGCCAAGATCAGCCACGTGATTAGCGGAGCGGCTATTGAACCCGCCAGTACCGCCACCGTTGCAGCAGTAACAGCCGTGCTTGCAGCCGACGCAGGCATGCTGGCGGCATTCGGCAGATTCTGCAAAGTCAAGAGCGTGAACTCCTTTATTTTAGGAAGAACCAGTATGGCAAGGAGCAGACTTATACCCAGGAGGAGAATAATAATTCCCGTTAGTTTTGGTGCCGCGATAATGTCCTCAAAAGTTTTCCTGGGTCCCCCCCAGAGTATTCCGGCAATTCTTTGCCACAGGTTCAACGGTTTGGTGATTATCTCATTCGTTAAATCGGTCTCAGGGGTTATATTTGTTTCCATAGATCACTTCTCCTTCAATATTAATTATTAAAGTCAATTGGTTTATTTTTGAAATTATCAAGCTGATAAATGTTCTTTGTTATTAAATAAATAATAACATATTATTTTTAAGATAATTGTCGGATCTTGTTATAAAAGATATTTTTTTTTCTTATTAAAGCGCCTCTATTTATAAGGCATCATTGTCGATATTTGACGGAATATTTGTCAAGGAAAAACTTTTTGTTTGTCGAATGAATGATAAGAGAAAGAATAAGAGAAAGAGGTGGTTTTTTGGATGGTTTTTTTGGAGCTACAATGATTATACCTTTAATAGGAGTTTATGTTTTCTTTGGGGTAGTAGTGTGGAGATTTATGAGAGCTCATGAATCAATTGCGGAATCCCTCAAGAACGTGGCAGAAAATCTTAAGAAGGAGCCGTAAGGCTCTTTTTGTTTTACAGATAATGGAGTATTATCAGGGAAAACCAGTCACACGAAGGAAAAGCCGTGCCGGGGTAGGGATTGGAGGAAGCATGGATATCACAGGAAATTATGTTGAATCGGATATCCCCTTAAGCCGCATATCAACCCTTTAAAACGATCAATTATTAATAATGGAAATTAATTCTATAACTATATCCCAAAACATGTTTGAGGAGGGTGCAGTATGAATAGATCGTGGGTATGCCGAGCAGTCGCATCCCACCATCTTTCTTCGGTATTTCCACACCCCCTCACCGATTTTGGAAAATAACTTCCTGATGACATCCGGTTCCACAGTTTGTAAAGGTTGTCCTTGAGTCTTTCTTCATACTGCTCAATGTTAATACCATCTACGCCTCCGGCTCCATGGCTCGCCTTGACCAGTTTGAAGGACTCCATTACTTCATTCTTCGAGATTGCAAACGACTTCCCTTTCTCCATTCAATCCTCCCATTACCTGGTTGTTTGTACTTCGAAAGTTGAGATGGCGGAGTCCCTTCGCTCCACCACCATTACAGTGGCTTCATCACTACTACGAACTCCTCCGCGTTCAAGCCTAGACATCACTACTATCACCCTCGCTTTTTATGGCTTGTGGCTTTCGTTTGTCATTCTGACTCGGACTTCTCCTGTTCCCTACAAGAGCCTATGCCATGCTCCTGCCGCCTTTACGCCGGCAGCCATCCGATCAGCACACCAGGTCGCTTTCGGATTCCTATCCCTCAGGCCAGCAAACCTTTGGTTTCGACTGCATCTATGTGCTTTCGACGCTTAATCAGCGATTCATTTTCATTCAGCTTCATGGCATCTACCTGATGGGCACTTCCCACCTTTCCCACTGCGCTCAGCACCATGACTTTTGACCATAGCACCCAGTGGCGGTTTGCAACCTGCACCTGATTACCGATTGCGAAGGGCCTGCCTCCATCTCCTATAGAGCATGCTTTCGGACCTTTTCTCTTCCTCCTTTCCCTTTTTGTCCTACTAACTTCAGGACACACTGCTGGGCGTACAACAAAGAAAACGGCTCTGCAGGCCGTTTTCTTGATAAAGCCAAATTGCCCTTTTTACCTTTCCGCTTCGCAGGCGACGGGTGCGTCCCGTCTACCATCGCCTTGATATTTTGCGTTTAACGGAGGGAATATATGGGCATAGTCGATTCCGCCCGCTTCCTTGAGAAATATGGGCAAATGCATTTGCGCATTGGACTGGCTGATGTGCACATTGGCAATTGGAAGCTGCCAGGCTTCAATGGCCGGAGTGACATCACCGGTACTGTGGAGGTGGGCCACATCAAGGGTAGTCTGCAAGCTATTGCTGCCCACGGCCTGAATGATTTTCCTGATATCGGTTTCCGTCAACACAAACTCCTTGGGCCGTTTTTCCATATTCTCAATGCCTATCACAAGGTTTTTGCTTTCCGCCTTATGGGCCAGCGCAGCAAAGGCAGCGATCTGGTAATTCCATACCTCTTGGTTTGACACTACTTCTTTTTCTTCGGAAAGCCTTCCGGGATGCACGGTAATAATCCCGGCCTCCAAATTGCCTGCATATTCAATAGCAGAAAGTACTTGTCTTAAAGACGCCTCCCGGATAACCCGGTTGGTAGAAGCAAGATTGACATCGCGCGTATCCATATGTATTTGGCAAATCAGACTAGCCCCAGCCGCCATTTTTTTTAGTTTTCTGACAGTGATTCCGCTTTCTTGCACTTGATTCATCCAGAGTTCAAGACCTTCAAAACCGGTCTTGGCGGTGTAGTGAATAATTTCTTCCAGATTAAAACTTTGCATTATTTTAGATGATATAGCGAGCTTAAGCAATTTCGTTATTTCCTTCTTGTAGTGTAATGGCTTTTTGAATGGTTATGAACACCTGATCGCCGGGTTTTAACATATTCCGGGTGTCTGCTTCGGCTCTGATCTCAGATCCGCTTCCGATATCAATTCCGTATTCGAAATAAGAGCCGTAGTAACTGCAGTAAGTAATCGTACCCGGCAATCCGGCAAAGCGGGCGGAAGTGTTGCTGCGCTTAAGATGGGCCGGGGAAATTTTTACCTGTTCCGGACGAAAAAGAAAAGTTCCCTTTACCTTTATCCCTTCTTGCACGCCTTCGAGCGTATCTACCGGAAGAAATTGTTCCCCCGTAATCATGATCACAGGGGTATCCTCAAAAGAAGCGATTCCCTGAAGTATATTAGCCTTGCCTACAAAATCGGCAGAAAAGTAATTGGCCGGTTTTTCATAGATATCGCTCGGACTGCCCTTTTGCATAATTTCCCCCTGTTCCATCAGGACGATGGTATCTGACAAGGCCATAGCTTCTTTCTGGTCATGGGTTACATAGATCACGGTTATGCCGGTGCGGCGCCAGATAGCATCTATTTCCCGGTACATTTTTTCCCGCAATTTGGCATCCAGGCTGGATAAAGGTTCATCCAGCAACAGTATAGCTGGTTCCACGACGATTGCCCTGGCAATAGCCACCCGCTGCTGCTGTCCTCCGGACAATTCATGGGGATATCTTTTTTCCAGACTGGACATATTGACCAGATTAATTGCTTCGCCAACTTTGCCGGCAATGTGCTGCTTATTCATTTTGTGCAATTTTAAGGGGTAGGCGATATTTTCAAAAACAGTCATATGCGGCCAAACTGCATAGGATTGAAAGACCATGCCGAGGTGACGCTTCTCCGGAGGAGTATTAATTCCCTGCTTTCTAGAAAATACCGGTTTGCCTTGGAGATAAATTTCACCATCGGTCGGTTCCACAAAACCGGCCAGCATGCGCAGAATCGTTGTCTTACCACAGCCCGAAGGGCCAAGAAGCGAGACAAACTCTCCCTTTTCGAGCTCTAAACTGACATTGCGGACCACGTTATTATCCTGATAGCAGTTCACTGATCGTATGAGCAAAAACAAGAATCCAGGAAGACAGGATGCTTCTTTTGATCTGGGGCAACAACACATCCGTGACACTCCTTAACCAATTGGCGCCGGAGATTCTGGCTGCCTCCTCAAAGGAAGAAGTGACTTGGATCATAGCCGCTGACACAGTCCGGACAACAAAAAACATATAGCGGGCAACGTAAGCAATCAGAATAATCCATAAGGTACTGAAGAGATAAGCAAAAACAGGGCAGCAAATAGAAAGAGGGGAATTTTAAGCCCGCCCAGTTTCAGCAGGGTCTGTTCCCCGTTTCCGGCCTGGACTATATGCCGTCCCTGTTTGACGGTCCGGTCTTTCAGCCACAAGCTGAGGATTGCCACGACAAGCAGGATTACGGACATCGCTGAGGCTGCTTCAAAACTGTTTCCCCGGTAAAATTCTTGAAGAACCTGATAGATCCTGGTTGTCAGCACATAGTAAGAAACTTGAAACCCGAGAATCGCCGGTATCCCAAAATTGGAGATCTCCGTAATAAAAACGACGACGGCCGCCGCTAAAATTTTCGGCAGCATAATCGGAATCGTGATATCTTTCAAAATCCGAACCGGTTTGGCTCCGCAGACCTGGGCGGCTTCTTCCAGAGCCCGGTCCGTCTGCCGGAAAGCGTCCTCGGTCAGCAGAAACACGGTAGCGCTGCTGGCGGCGGTCATGACCAGAATAATGCCGAGCGGACCATAAATAGTAAACAACGGTTCGCCTGTGCCTGCTATCGCCATGTATAATTTATTGAAATAACCGGCCGGATTGAATAACTGCTGCCAGGCCATGGCATAAATAAAGGGAGGAGTGAAAAAAGGAATGACGGCAAGCACTCTGAGGAAGCCGCGTCCCGGCAAATCGGTGCGGTTGGTCACATAAGCCAGTCCTGTTCCCAGGATCAGCGCCAGGCAAGTCGCTGCCGAAGCAACGGCAAAAGTGTGCAGGATGGCTTCAATATTGCGTTCGCCGCCAAAAACGTCGATGAAATTCTGCAAAGTCAATCCGCTTGGACCCTGGATGCTCTTCAGCAGCATGATCAGCATCGGATAGACATCGATCGCCAAGACCAGGAAGATTACCAATAAAAACAGGACGGATTTGCTGGTGAAACGAATTTTCATCCAGCGTTCACTCCTTACCCCACGATAAGTTTACTGCATATAAGGGATTTCATGAAAACAGGATTATTTGCCGAATATATTGCCGAATTTCGTATTGATTTCTTCCCTGGCTTCATTCAAATAAGCATCGTTGGATGGAAAAGCTTTTATATCTATCTTTAATGGAAGGAACGCCACTCGGCGGTGTTATATCCGATCTCACGGAAACGACATTTTGCTTGGTTAGCAGTTCCTGGCCTTCCTTAGAAAGAACGTAGTCCAGAAATTTTTTGCCGCCGTCCGCATTTTTGCCCCCCTCCACAAGGGCGATCGGTGATACAACCATGACTGCCCCTTCTTGGGGAATGACATAATCCACCGGAGAACCCTGGTCTTTCATGGCTTTGATCATGTAGTCCAGGACGACTGTCAGGGTAAATTCGCCCGAGGCCAGTTTTTGAACGGCGTCATTATTGGCTTTTACCTGGACCCCGCCATTGGCCTTCATTTTTTCAAAGAAAGTCCAGCCGAAGTTCTGGTTTGAAGCCAGATCGCCCACAAAAGTGTAAGAAGTTCCGCTTGATACGCTGGGCATCCCAATTTTGCCTTTATATTGGGGATCAAGGAGGTCATTCCAGCTTTTGGGCGGCTTGGTGTTTGCCGTGTTATAGGCCAAAACCATATTGATAACCCGCGATCCGTAATAGTAGCCGTCTTTGTCTTTGGCAGAAGCAGGCCGATAAACAACCCAAGGAAATTATTTCTTTTCATCTATTTTCTCTCCTTTATAATTTTTTTTCATTTGCATATTCAGCCATTCCAAATTGTTGATGGCGCCGGTTACTTTTGGTTCTTTTAAACGGGCTACCATAATTGCAACCGCATTGCACACAGCGATAGGAAAGGCTACGGAATTTAGAGATTTGTCGGGACCCCGTCTGATAACGATATGATCGTCAGCCCTTACAGCCAGCCGGGATAAAGAGTTTTCAGTGATGGCAAATACCGGACAGCCGACTCGCTTGGCGTAATCTATGGCTGTCAGAAGTTCCTCATAAATACGGCGAAAGCCTATGACTACCAGAGCATCTTCCCGTTGCAGCGATGTTAAGTTCTCAGCGCATTCATAACCTCCTTCGTCCAGGGCTTGGACACGAACTCCCAACCTGCGTAATCTGAATTTCAGAAATCCTACCAAGGTAGTAGCAACTCCCATGCCGGCAATATAAATGGTTCTAGCTGAAGATATAAGGTGAGCTAGCTTCTCCAAAGCGCCATAATCGAGCTCTTCCATCTGGACTGAAAAATTGTCCATTTCCTTTTGAAGCAGAACCTTCATCAGCTCATTATCTTTTATCGGTTCCTGCAGCGTGTGAATGATTCTTTCCTTGATTTCATAAGATTTCATAATTTCGGTCTGGCAAAAACTTTTCATTTCGTTATAGCCGTTGAAGCCGATGGCCCGGGCAAAACGGATCAAGGACGCTTCGGAGACATAAAGGCGGCTGGCGCATTCAGTAATGCGCAGCATGAAATACTGCTGCGGCTGTGGCAGAACTGTTTCCGCAATGGCTTTTTGTGTTTTGCTTAAATTAAGGTAATTTAAGCGGATGGCATTTTGAATAGTTTTCATCAGGTTGAAAGTTCCTTTTCATTATTTTTGAAACATTGAAATTGCAATTTCAGCCTTATTATAGATCAGTAAATGTTAACCCAGGATTAAGCCAAGTTAAAGTTTGTGTAAAATTATGGGACATTTTATGCTTCCCGTTACTATTCACAGTCCTATTTAATTTCCATTCATGAAATAGAATGTTCTTTATCAAATAAATAACATCACCTATTCAATAGAGAAAAGGATAAAAGCG
>LDZU01004930.1_pt1 | contig 11861 bp, 3 predicted proteins | sample 615531 | NCBI WGS metagenome assembly LDZU01 (sample SAMN03408293, study PRJNA278302) | terrestrial metagenome | isolation source: oil reservoir sample SB2 | place: USA: Alaska, North Slope, Schrader Bluff formation | collected 2011-09 | reverse complement strand
GTGACCCGGATGGTATCCCCTTCTTTAACCTCACCTGCCACAACTTTCAAAGCCAGCGGGTCCTGAACCTCTCGTTGGATGGTGCGTTTGAGCGGCCGGGCACCAAAATCGGGGTCATAACCTAATTCTGCCAGGTAATCACGAGCAGCCTGGTCCACCTTTAATGTCAGATTGCGGTCTTGCATCAAGTTAGCCACACGATTCAATTGGATATCAACAATCTTTGCCAGGTCTTCTTTGGTCAGGGGTGTAAACACCACAATTTCATCCACACGATTCAAAAACTCTGGGCGGAAGTGTGCTTGAAGTAACCGGTTGATTTGATCACGTGAGACTTCCCTGATCTGGTTTTCGTCTTCAACAGAGCTCATCCACAGCTCGCTGCCGAGGTTGCTGGTCATAATCACCACGGTATTGCGGAAATCAACGGTACGACCCTGCCCGTCGGTCAGACGGCCGTCATCCAGCAATTGCAGCAGGGCATTGAATACTTCAGCGTGTGCTTTTTCGATTTCATCGAACAGCACCACGCTATATGGGCGGCGGCGGACAGCTTCTGTCAACTGCCCACCTTCTTCAAAACCGACATATCCTGGCGGAGCACCAAACAGCCGGCTGACAGTGTGTTTCTCCTGGTACTCACTCATGTCGATGCGCACCATGGCATCCTCGTCATTGAAGAGGAATTCTGCCAGTGCACGCGCCAGCTCTGTTTTACCCACGCCGGTGGGACCCAGAAAAATGAAAGAGCCAATCGGTCGGTTGGGGTCCTGTAATCCAGCCCGGGCACGGCGTACAGCATTGGATACCACATCGACAGCTTCATCCTGTCCGACAATCCGGCGGTGCAGTCGTTCTTCCATGCGCATCAATTTCTGCATCTCGCCTTCCAGCAGTCGAGAAACAGGGATGCCCGTCCAGTTGCCAACGACTTCAGCAATCTCTTCTGCGTCCACCTCTTCTTTTAGCAAAGGTGAATTTTCCTGCAATTCTTTCAGGTGCTTTTCAGCATTCTCCAGTCGTGCCCGCAGCTCATTTAATGTGCCATAACGTAATCGGGCAGCTTTTTCAAGGTCAGCCTGCCGTTCAGCCCGGTCAATTTGGGTTTCTGTTTGGTCGATTTCTTCTTTGAGGTCCCGAATTTTCTGGATGGCTTCTTTTTCCACCTGCCAGCGTGTGTGCAGTTCACTGGCGTTTTCCTGGAGGTTTGCCAGGTCCTTTTCGATGTTTGCCAGTCGTTCCTTTGATGCCTTATCCTTTTCTTTCTGCAATGCCTGCCGTTCAATTTCAAGCTGCATGATGGCACGGTCGACCTCGTCCAATGCTTGCGGCTTGGAATCGATTTCTGTTCGCAGGCGTGCTGCGGCTTCGTCAATCAGGTCAATCGCTTTGTCTGGTAAGTGTCGGTCAGCGATATAGCGGTGGGATAATGTGGCTGCTGCGATGACCGCCGGATCCGTGATGCGGACACCGTGATGTACCTCGTATCGCTGCTTCAAGCCGCGCAGGATGCTGATGGTATCTTCAACGGAAGGTTCTGTGACAAACACGGGTTGGAAGCGCCGTTCAAGCGCAGCATCTTTTTCAACATATTTGCGATATTCATTAAGTGTGGTTGCACCGATCATGTGCAGTTCACCGCGCGCCAGCATGGGCTTGAGCATATTGCCCGCATCAACGGCCCCTTCGGCGGCACCCGCGCCAACGACGGTGTGCATTTCGTCCACGAACAGCAGAATTTCACCTGCTGAATCCGCGATTTCCTTTAATACAGCCTTCAACCGTTCTTCAAATTCACCGCGATACTTTGCCCCGGCAATCAATGAACCGATGTCAAGGGCAATAATTTTTTTGTTTTTCAATCCCTCAGGAACATCACCATTGACAATACGCTGTGCTAATCCCTCAACAATGGCAGTCTTACCCACACCGGGTTCGCCGATCAATGCCGGGTTGTTCTTCGTCCGTCGGGAAAGGATTTGCACTATCCTGCGTATTTCTTCATCGCGACCAATCACCGGGTCCAATTTTCCTGTGCGCGCCAATGCCGTCAGATCGCGCCCATATTTAGTCAATGCCTCATAAGTTGATTCAGGGTTCTGGCTGGTGACGCGCTGCGACCCCCGCACCTCTTTCAGTGCTTTAAGAATAGCATCTCTGGTCAGGCCGTAATTCGAAAGGCGTTTCCCTTCTGAGCTTTCGGTCAATCCAAGCAAAAGGTGTTCTGTAGAGATGTATTCATCGGACATCCCTTTGGCGAAGCGCTCAGCAGCGTTGGTTATGTCCACAGCGGCTTTTGACATCCCGGCTTGGCCGGAATTCCCACCTAAGACTTTGGGTTTATTGTCAAGTTCATTTTGAACCTCTTCACGCAGGGCGATTGGGCTGCCAGAAACCTTGGTGACAATGGCAGGGACAACCCCCTGATCCTGGTTTAACAATGCCAGGAGTAAATGTGCAGGTGCAATGGTCTGATGGTTAAGATCCGAAGCAAGCTGCTGTGATTGAATCAGTGCTTGCTGTGCTTTTTGTGTAAATTTGTCCAAATCCATATATTCTTCTCTCCTAAATTTTGCTGTTTTCGATAATTTCTTGCTTACTGTTTGTATTAAATGAAAATAATCTCTCGGTTTTTATCACTATGAATTTTATTGAGTGGATGTTTGAGAAATGTTAAAGACTTATCAGAAAAATAATAACAATTTTCAAGATGAAGGAGGTGGCTTGGCATCCTATTTAATTTATGCAGCACGGTCATTTTCATTATCAAAGAAGGGGTAAATACTGGCTTTTAATTAAAATGTTTGACATGAATTGAAAAAATCATTAAACTAATACTATAATCTAAATTAATAAGAATCAACAACGTTTGATTGATCTACCTTGAAGGAGGCTCAATGACCGCCCAATATTTCCAATTATCAACACGTTCAGGTCCTAATCCGGGGAAGGTTTTCCCTTTAGAGCAGGCTGAAATTTTATTCGGGCGAGATCTTGCCAACGATATTGCCATCGGAGATCCTGAGGTGTCACGAAGGCACGCCCGGTTTTTCAGGCAGGAAGAAGATTTCTTTATTGAAGATCTGGGATCAACCAATGGGACCTTCCTTAACGGCGAACGTATCTCAAGCCCGAAGCAGCTTCGAGCCGGTGATGTAATCACTTTTGGTGAAAACATTGTTATGGTTTTTGAGAAAAGCAGTTACGATCCTGATGCGACGATCGCTGCTGAGCAAAGCCTACAGGCATATGAACTGCCGCAAGAGGCGCCGCCAGTAGAATATGAGCAAACAGTGGAACCGAAGTATGAAGAGGAACTGCCTGAACCCAGGGTTGAAAAAGTCCGCAAACCGAAGGCTAAAAGGGAAGGATTCCCGACCTGGCTGATCATTTTAATTATCGCCGTTGTTGTCCTTGCCTGTGTGATCGCTGTGACTTTGTATTTCATGCCGGCTTCCTGGTGGTGTGCAATCACCTTCGATATGCTGGATGGCTGCCCGGTGCCATAACGTCAATATACGTAAATCATCCCGGAATGAAGGTTCCGGGATTTTTTATTTAAAGGAGGGACTTGATTTTAGTGTTTTGATACGCATCACTCTCATGTAACAGCAGCATGTGAAAACTCAGGGGATTAATATAAATCCTACTTAAACCAAGTAAGATAGTTCAAGTATTATAGGAAGCAGGTGAACATTTTTATGCGCTGCCTGTGCTATAATCACAAAATATGAAAACAAAGGCGCTTGGCGCCAATCAAGGTGAATAAATTTATGTTTAAGAAAATTGCCCAGATATTCGGTGGGGATCCCCATCAAAAAAAAGTTGAATCATTAAAAGAAATTGTTGATCAAATCAACGCACTTGAGGATTCCTATGAGAAACTCAGTAATGAGGCTCTGAAGGTAAAAACGGTGGAATTTAAACAACGCTTGTCCCAGGGAGAAACTCTGGATGACTTGCTGGTGGAAGCCTTTGCAACCGTGCGTGAAGCCAGCAAACGCGTTCTTGGACAGCGGCATTATGATGTGCAGTTGATCACGGGCATCACGCTCCACAGGAGTGAAATTGCTGAGATGAAGACCGGTGAGGGAAAAACTTTAGCGGCAACACTGCCGCTTTACCTGAATGCCCTGGCTGGGCACGGCGCACATCTGGTGACGGTCAATGATTATTTGGCTCGACGTGATGGCCGCTGGATGGGTGCCATCTATCGTTCTTTGGGGTTATCCGTGGGCATTTTGCAGATGGCTGCCCGTACAGAGCATGGGCGAAAAGCCTTCATTTATGATCCGTCCCAGCGTTCACCAATCGAAGAGCAGGATCAACTCCTGATGGTGGACCGCGGACTTGCTTACCGGGCAGATATTACCTATGGCACAAATAACGAATTCGGCTTTGATTATCTGCGCGATAACCTGGCAACATCCAAAGAAGCCAGGGTACAGCGCGGTCATTACTATGCCATCATTGATGAGGTCGATAACATCCTGATTGATGAGGCGCGAACGCCTTTAATCATTTCAGGACCTTCACATGAAGATTCAGAGTGGTATATCCGCATGGCGCAAATCGTTAAACAATTGATCCCCGAAGATTATGAGGTCAGCGATAAGGATCGTACGGTGACCCTGTCGGAGATCGGGCTGGCGCATGTGGAAGAATTACTGGATATGCCCTTGCGAGATCCGGAGCGACCTGAAGATATCACGCCTGAACAAGCGCGCTTATTGGGCTTTCTTGAACAGGCGTTAAGGGCTGAATTTCTTTTCCACCGCAATAAAGAATACATTGTGCAAAGTGACGAAGTGGTCATCGTGGATGAATTCACAGGTCGTTTGATGCCTGGACGCCGTTGGTCAGACGGCTTGCACCAGGCTGTTGAAGCCAAAGAAGGTGTAAAAGTCCAGGCGGAAAACGTCACCTATGCCACCATTACGATCCAGAACTATTTCCGGATGTACGAGAAATTGGCAGGGATGACCGGCACTGCCCTGACAGAAGCGGAAGAATTTTATAAAATTTACGGATTGGATGTATTACCGATACCCACACACCTTGAATACCGGGCAATGGGAGAAGACCCTGACCTGATCGAAGCAGAAGATAAGGATCATTACGGGTACAGGTACACCTATTATTATCTGCCGGATGACGACGGTCATCAGCCGATCTTTTGGAAACGTAAGGATTACCCGGACATTGTTTATCGAAGTGTGGAAGCAAAATTACGGGCGATTGTCAAAGAGATCATTTATTACCATGTGATTGGGCGCCCTCAACTCGTCGGCACTACTTCCGTTGAAAACTCTGAACATCTTTCTGAGCGATTAAATGCCTCCAATGTGCGGCGATTGATGGAGATATTCCTGATTCGCCATGCTTACATGGCACACCACAATCTGAGGGAAGGCGATGTGCTTTCCACCCCGGAACTGGACCAGCTTTACCAATCCCTGGATTCACTGCGCAGCCTCGAATTGCGCCGCCTTGGGCGGGAATACGGACTTCAATCCCTCAGTCCCCTGGATGAGGATAATAAGCAGGCGCTGTTAGAGATCTTCAACCTCTCACCTGATGATTGGGATCGATTGGAAGCAGTGATCAAAGGCGGGGTACAACACCAGGTTTTGAATGCCCGTAAGCATACAGAGGAATCCAAGATCATTGCTGGCGCTGGTGCCTTTGGTGCGGTAACACTGGCAACCAACATGGCTGGTCGTGGTGTGGATATAAAACTGGGCGGCGAACTTCCGGAAGAAAACCTGACCAATGTTAACCGCTTCCTGGCAGAATCCGGGCTGGAAGACCCGTATAACATGGGTATGCAGGATCGCTTGCAGGCTTTGAAAGCCTATTCTCAAGAGGATTACGGCGAGTATGCCGAGGATATCAATCGGTATTTCGATTACATGGATGAGATGAAGCGTGTGCGTGAACTGGGCGGCCTGCACGTGATTGGTTCAGAACGTCATGAGGCACGCCGCATTGACAACCAGCTCCGTGGTCGCTCAGCAAGGCAGGGTGACCCCGGATCCTCTCGCTTTTTCCTCTCTCTTGAGGATGACCTGATGCGTCTCTTCGGCGGGGGGCAGGTAGAAACCCTTATGTCCCGTTTGAATATTGATGAAGGGGTTCCGATTGAAAGCGGCATTGTTGGCAGGCTGGTTGAATCTTCACAGACAAGGGTGGAAGGTGCCAACTTTGACGTACGGAAACACTTGCTCGAATACGATGACGTTTTAAATTCTCAACGAGAACGGATCTATGAGCAGCGTGAAAGGATCTTCGATAAAGAAGACCTGAGAGAAGATGTTACGGAAATGCTGCGGACTGAAGTCAGCCGGCGTGTTAAGCTAGGGATGCAGGATGATGAAGGACCCTGGAAACTGATCGCTTATCTTGAAGATACACAGCCGCCGATTGATTTGTCTGGCGTGACCCATCCATCCTATTCCTTGAAATTGATGATGGATCGCATAGGAAGTCCAGAAACGGTCGAGGATTTGCAGGCCAAACTCATGCAAATCGCCTCAGAAGCGTTAGGCGCGTGGCATGACCACCTCAGGCATTGGGCAGGTTCATTGATTGCGCAGTCGGAAATGGGTTATGAATCGCAATTTGCAGAGAGAGCAGAACTTCTGGATACTTTTGTTGAAGGTCTGCAATATGAAGAAAGCAGCGCTGGGAATAACCTGGCTAATGAATTATCCAACATTGTCCACGTACCCTTACGTTTATCTGACCAGATTATAAATGGTTTGAGAGAAGGTGCACGCGAATCCATTGACGAAGTTCGAGGTCAGATTCGCAGTACATTGATGCAGATTTATGTGCGGCGCCTGATATTGACTTTAGAACGGCGCCTGAACGACAACTGGAACATGGGGGCATCAGAGATGGCAAGTCTCTCCTGGGAGCAGGTCAGCCAGACGCTGTTATCAAAGGTTGAAGACACCCTCAGCCGGCGTGAGGATTATGTTCTGGGTGAGTCGGGTGAAATTGCCAAGGACCTGAAGTCCAATCAAAGCCTGATGGATGAAGCGCTTGATGACCCATCAGCATTGATGCGTTTACTGCTGATCATCACCCTGGGTCGTGTGATCACCTTTGATGATCGTACACACCGCCGGGTGATGAAAGCCACGCAACGCGTGACTTACGTCTTTTTGGCAGGCCGTGAATTAGAAGGCAAGCCTTTGGAGATAATTCAGCAAGATATTCTAAACCACCTTGAAAAGGCTCAGGATAAATTAGCTCTGGTGTGGGGACGGGGAGAATTAAGCCGTTTGCACAATGCCGGCCATACCCTCGGTCAATTAACCCAGGTTTGGCAGGATCGTTTGACTGCAGAAATTGGGGCGGATGACTTTAATCGTGTAAAAGACCAATCGATTGATTCATTGAAGGGTGAGGATCGAGAGAATTTGGCAAAGGCTTTTGGGGGTTTTGCCCAGAACCGTCTGTATCGGCACCTGCTGCTGTCGAAAATTTCAGAATTGTGGGTGGAGTACCTGACCCAGGTGGAAGCCCTGCGTGTGTCGGTCAAGATGGAAGCTTATGGGCAGAAAGATCCCCTTGTTGTTTACAGGAGTGAAGCCAGCAGCATGTTCACAGAACTGCTCTCGGACATTCGTGCAGGTGTCATTGACCAGATGTTCCGGGCGCGTTTGGGAACTGAAGAGGATCTTAAAAAGCGTCAGGATTCATCTGGAAAACCCGCATCACAAGCTGGGGCATCACCTTCAAAAAAGAAGAAAAAGAAAAGCAGAAAACGACATTAATTTTCAGACGACGGAGTGGAAGAGGAAAAATGCATATTCTTGTGACAAATGATGACGGCGTATACGCACCCGGATTGCTGGCATTGACTAAAGCTGTTCGAAAAATTGCAGACAAAGTGACAATCCTTGCACCGGACCATAATTGGTCAGCATCGGGGCATGTTAAAACCCTTCACCGCCCTTTGCGCGTCAAAGAGGTCGTTTTGGATGATGGCAGTTCTGCCTGGGCAAGTGATGGAGCGCCTTCAGATTGTGTTGCCCTGGCGCAGTTGGGCTTTATCCCTGAGAAGATTGACCTGGTTGTCTCCGGGATCAATCCCAATGCAAATATTGGCCATGACGTCACCTATTCCGGCACAGTGACAGCAGCCATGGAAGCAGCGATCTGGGGTATCCCCGGTGTAGCTGTATCCCTGGATCCTCCTGAGGGGCATACAGGTCCACTGGACTATCAGCCGGCAGCGGAGGCTGCCAGAAGGGTCATTGCCTGGCTTGCAGCGCATCAGGATTTTCCCAAAGACGCAATATTAAATATTAATGTGCCGTACAGGGCCCTTTCAGAAATGAAGGGTTTCAAGATTACCCGGCAGGGCTTACGCATCTATCGGGATGAGCTTATACGCCGATTGGATCCGCGCGGCAAACCTTATTATTGGATTGGCGGCGAAGCGCCCATTGGTGTGGAAGAGCCCGGTACGGATTACGGATCTCTGGCTGCAGGCTTTGTTTCGATCACACCGATTCAGCTGGACCTGACCAACCAGGCTTTAAAAAAATGGCTTGAAAACCGTGGATTTGAGGAAGAAATCCAGATAAATTGAGGAAAAACGATTTTTTAAGGTTGAGTTTTCCAGAATCGCTTGACAAGAAAATAGATTTCGGTATAATCCGACTTCGTGCTTAACGCACAGATCTCGTTTGAAAAACAACAGATCCTTAAAATTAAAATATCGACCAGCGTCTTTCAAGGACAGAATTCAAAGTTCGTGGAAAACTGATAAACGACTTTGATAAAAATGCTTGACTCCCGGCAGTGAGTGTAGTAACATAAACATCCCTCAAAATGGGGTGATGATCTTGCCTGGAAGCAGGCAGATCCTTGAAAATCTAAGACGCAAAGCGTGAGCACATACTTCAGCACGTTGCAGTTACACAGCAATATGAGGCGGCCGGTGTTGGCGAGATAGCATCGGCGCTTTTGTCTGGAAATTGACAAAATGAAAATTCGTCAAAATCTTGACAAAGTCTTGAAGTGTGAGTAGAATCATGCTCTCGCAATGAGAGATAGCACCTTAACAACTGAAGAGTGATAGGAAGATGACAAACCTCGTCAATGAAAGAAAGATCGAATCAGATCTAACTATATCCGCTACAAAAAAGAACGAAACACCTTTTTAGGTGACATTTTTTGCGGAGAGTTTGATCCTGGCTCAGGATGAACGTTGGCGGCGTGCCTAATACATGCAAGTCGAACGAAGAGCTTAAAGTAGCAATACTTTGATAACTCTTAGTGGCGAACGGGTGAGTAACGCGTTGGTGACCTACCCCAAAGATAGGGATAACAGTTCGAAAGGACTGCTAATACCTAATGTTATCATTTGGCTTAGATGCCTTTTGATTAAAGGAGCTTGCTCCACTTTGGGAGGGGCCTGCGTCCCATCAGCTAGTTGGTAGGGTAATGGCCTACCAAGGCTATGACGGGTAGGGGACCTGAGAGGGTGGCCCCCCACAATGGAACTGAAACACGGTCCATACACCTACGGGTGGCAGCAGTAGGGAATATTGGTAATCTGCGAAAGCGGGAACCAGCAACGCCGCGTGCGCGAAGAAGGCCTTCGGGTTGTAAAGCGCTTTTCGGGAGGAAGAGGAAGGACTGTACTCCCGGAATAAGTCTCGGCTAACTACGTGCCAGCAGCCGCGGTAATACGTAGGAGGCTAACGTTATCCGGATTTACTGGGCGTAAAGCGCGTGCAGGCGGTTCGTTAAGTTGGACGTGAAAGCTCCCGGCTCAACTGGGAGAGGTCGTTCAATACTGGCGGACTTGAGGATGGTAGAGGGAGGTGGAATTCCGGGTGTAGTGGTGAAATGCGCAGATATCCGGAGGAACACCAGTGGCGAAAGCGGCCTCCTGGACCATTCCTGACGCTCAGACGCGAAAGCTAGGGTAGCAAACGGGATTAGAGACCCCGGTAGTCCTAGCTGTAAACGATGTGAACTTGGCGTCGGTGGGATTAAATCCATCGGTGTCGAAGCTAACGCGATAAGTTCACCGCCTGAGGACTACGGCCGCAAGGTTAAAACTCAAAGGAATTGACGGGGACCCGCACAAGCAGCGGAGCGTGTGGTTTAATTCGTTGCTACACGAAGAACCTTACCTGGGTTTGACATATAGGTTGTAGGGAACTGAAAAGGGACCGACCCTTCGGGGAGCCTATACAGGTGTTGCATGGCTGTCGTCAGCTCGTGTCGTGAGATGTTCGGTTAAGTCCGCTAACGAGCGCAACCCTCGCCGTATGTTATACGTGTCATACGGGACTGCCGGTAAAAAGCCGGAGGAAGGTGGGGATGATGTCAAGTCAGCATGACCTTTATATCCAGGGCTACACACACGCTACAATGGTCTGTACAATTGGTTGCCAAGCCGCGAGGCGGAGCCAATCCATAAAGCAGGCCTCAGTTCAGATTGCAGTCTGCAACTCGACTGCATGAAGCCGGAGTTGCTAGTAACCGCAGGTCAGCAATACTGCGGTGAATACGTTCCCGGGTCTTGTACACACCGCCCGTCACGTCATGGAAGCTGGCAACGCCTGAAGCCGGTATCCTAACCCTCACGGGAAGGAGCTGTCTAAGGCGGGGTCGGTGACTGGGACGAAGTCGTAACAAGGTAGGTGTACCGGAAGGTGCGCCTGGATCACCTCCTTTCTATGGAGAACATACGGAAAGGCCTACGGGCCTGGACGTCACTCCAAAACAAAGGTGCCTTTCCAGCGGTGGAAGGCATGCATTGAACGAAGGTGGAAACCTTCCTGTCACTCTTCAGCGGTTGAGGCTGAGAAGTCTCTCGGGCTATTAGCTCAGTTGGTTAGAGCGCGCCTCTGATAAGGGCGAGGTCTCTGGTTCGAGTCCAGAATGGCCCACTGTGCCCATAGCAGGGTGCATCCTACTGGGGATGTAGCTTAGTTGGGAGAGCGCCGCCTTTGCAAGGCGGAGGTCGTGGGTTCGAGTCCCATCATCTCCATATGCTGGGCTTCGAAACCCAGAGCAGGATCTTGGTCGGTTGACAAGTAATGATTGCTGCTAATCGCAATTTGTATTGACAGCAACCATCGCCGGTCAACCGGCGTGTTGGCTAAAAAGCCAACCAGTACATTACCAATTGAATAATTAATTGACATCAAATTGTAGGCCGAAATCTTTAAATAGATTTCAAAAATTATTAGCAAGTGTATGTAAGAAAAATGATGCATATATGAAAGAGCATCGATTTCTCCGCATCACGTGAGAAGCTACTAAGAGCTTACGGTGGATGCCTTGGCGATAAGTGCCGATGAAGGACGTGGGACACTGCGATAAGCCTCGGGGAGCTGTGAACAAGCGATAATCCGGGGATTTCCGAATTGGGAAACCAGCCGTTGCGAACCAACGGCATCACATGCTGAATACATAGGCATGTTGAAGGGAACCTGGGGAACTGAAACATCTTAGTACCCAGAGGAAAAGAAATGATTCCCCTAGTAGTGGCGAGCGAACGGGGATTAGCCCAAACCGACATAGTTTACTGTGTCGGGGTTGTAGGGTCTGGCATATGAGAGTGATAAATTGAGAGGTTAGTAGAATGGTATGGAATAGCCAACCAGAGAAGGTGAAAGTCCTGTAAACAAAAGCTGATCAACTCTCGCTGGATACCTGAGTACTGCCGAGCACGCTAATTCGGTAGGAAGCTAGGAAGTCCACTTTCTAAGGCTAAATACACTTATCGACCGATAGTGAACAAGTACCGTGAGGGAAAGGTGAAAAGTACCCCTGTTAGGGGAGTGAAAAGAACCTGAAACCGTAAGCTTACAAGCAGTCGAAGG
>LDZU01003621.1_pt1 | contig 11868 bp, 10 predicted proteins | sample 615531 | NCBI WGS metagenome assembly LDZU01 (sample SAMN03408293, study PRJNA278302) | terrestrial metagenome | isolation source: oil reservoir sample SB2 | place: USA: Alaska, North Slope, Schrader Bluff formation | collected 2011-09 | reverse complement strand
CTCTTCCCGTCATACACGGAACTCGACCCCTACCGCATGGCGGTTGCCGCGATCGACACGGCGATCCGGGGCCTGGTTGCGATAGGCGTCCCGCTGGAGACGATCGCGCTCCTCGACAACTTCTGCTGGTGCTCCTCCGACGAGCCCGGGCGGCTCTGGCAGCTCAAGCGCGCTGCGTTCGGGTGCCGTGACGGTGCGGTTGCGTTTAGAACACCGTTCATATCAGGCAAAGACAGCATGTTCAACGACTTCTCCGGGTTCGACGCGGAATCGAACCCCGTGAAGGTATCCGCACTCCCGACGCTCCTCATCTCCTCGATAGGCGTCCACCCCGATGTCGCCGCCGCGGTATCGATGGATGCGAAGTTCGACGGCGACCTCGTCTACGTCGTGGGGGAGACCGGAGAGGAGTTAGGTGGGTCGGAGTACAACGCGCTCCTCGGCATCCAGGGAGGTGCGGTCCCGTCCCTCGAAATCGAGACGGCAAAGGTGCGATATGGCAGGATGACCGATGCCATCGAGAAAAAACTCGTCGCCTCCGCCTTCCCGGTGACCCACGGAGGGCTCCTCGTCGCCCTGTCCCCGGACCGCTACCTCTTCTCGGAGTCGCTCGGACGGTTCGTCGTCACGATCGCCCCCTCCGACCGGGAGGCGTTCGAGGAGATCTTCGGCACCGACGCACACCTCCTCGGCCGCGTCGACGGCACGGTCTTCCGGGTATCGGCAGGAAAAACTCTCATCGAACAGCCGGTCACGGCGATGGAGGCTGCATATAAAGCGCCTTTTGGAGGGTACTGAAATGGCTCGCGCAAACAGTGCCAGAGCCCTCATCATGAGCGGCTACGGGATCAACTCCGAGATGGAGACGCAGGAAGCCCTGCTGCGGGCCGGCATGGCGGCGCCGGCAACGCCTACGCGAACCGCGTCCGAAACAACCTCTGGAGCGACGTAAAAGAGTTCCTCGCGGGAGATAACCTCGTCCTCGGGATCTGCAACGGGTTCCAGATCCTCGCCAATCTCGGCCTCGTCCCGGCGTTCGACCGGGACTATCCCCGCGACATCGCCCTGATGCCGAACAAGAAAGGTGTGCTGGAGTGCCGTTTCGTCACGCTGAAGCCTGCGGCGGACAACCTCTGGACGAGGGGTATTTCGCACCTCTACTGCCCGGTATCCCACGGCGAAGGGAATTTCTCCTGTTCGGAAGAGACCCTAAAGCACATCGAGCGCGAGAATATGGTTGCTTTCCGGTACTGCCGGGACGATCTCTCCCCCGCGGGAGGGGAGTATCCCTACAACCCCAACGGCTCGCTCGCGGATATCGCCGGGATAACCTCGGCGGACGGCAAGGTTCTCGGGCTGATGCCGCACCCCGAGCGGGCCATGGAGTTCGTGAACCTCTACGACTGGCCGACCCAGAAAGAGCGGCTGAAGCGCGAGGGAAAACCCTTGCCCCTCGAATCGATGAATATGCAACTCTTCCGGAATATCGTCGCGTACTTCGGGGAATAACCCGACCGAAGTATTATAGAAGAGATTACCCTTTTCGAGAGGGGGAGGCGTGCCGGGAACCGGCAGCCTCTAAAGAGTCGTGGGCTCCACTGCGGCGGGAGCCCGTTTCCTCCGTCCCGGTCTCTCCTCACACCGAGAACAACTGCCCGAGTTCCACCTTCTGCCAGTCGCGGTCCACGACCTTCATCCAGAGGGTACGGGTCTCCGGGACAAAGACCACCTGGTGATCCGAGGAGTACGCCATACCTTCGAGCATGCTGTGCCGGAAGGTCGCACCCCCGTCCTGGATGAGCACATCGCGGATAGCAACCATCCGCTCCCCGTCGATCGATCCCCGGTTCTCTTCGGCGAGGCGGAGGAGGCTGGCATACCGCGTGGCCGAGTGCTCCGCCGGGGGCGCCGCAAGCCGCCACGACGGGTCCACGAAGTGGTTCGCGGCCGCGATCACGCCCGGGCCCTCGCGGCGCTTGATATCGTAGACGGTCTCCTCGTAGGAGTAGGCCCGGTCCGGTCCGGCCGCGTTCACGATCCATGCGCAGTCCGCGCGAGTGGTCATGATCCCGGCATCGAGCCCTTCCATGTCGGAGTAGTCGAGCATCAGACGGAAGAACTCCCCGATCAGGTCGGGCCTGCCGGCGATCTCAAGGGTACTGCCGGAGTCCGCCGCGTTATCGTCGGCGATGAAGAGCCCCGCGCTGTTCATCAAGGTCTCGGGGCGTGCCCCTGCCGGGCCGAAGGTCGCGACGCCGTTGCTCCCGTCGGTCGGGTTGTAGACCGCGAGGGTGTAGTAGGGGTAGAAGACCGAGAAGACGTCAGGCAGGTCGCAGTTCCGGGAGAGGACCACCGAACCGTCCGGGGTGTAGTTGCCCCATACCGCCACAAAAGAGCACCCCGCCTTTGCGCCGTAGGTCACCAGGTAGACGATCGGTCCCTCGTAGAGGACATCGACCTCCTCTGCGGAAAGGCCGGACGTCTCCGCGATGCCGGCCCGGATCTCCTTCATGCGCTTCGACTGAAGCGCCGTTGCCGTCCGGGCGAACTCGCCGACTTCTGCCCCGGTGTACCCCGATGCCGTGAAGTGGGAGCGGAGCATCGCGTACTCGGCCTGAAGTTCGTCTTTCATCAGGGCGCCGTACTGCCGCCCCATCTCCCGGTAGGTGCCGGAGAGGACCACGACGTGATACGATCCTGCCTCGTAGCGCGTGCCGTTGCCGAACACGGCAACCTGCGTGGGTCCGGTATCGGCAGCCCCCGCATTCTCCGAAGAGAGGACGACCGCCGTCGCGGGAACCACGAGCGCCAGTGCAATAAGGAGGTAGAGTAGTTTCACGAAGAAGCATCTTTGCCGGGATGGATAAATCTGCTGAAATAAGTCGTATGCGCCTGTTTTTCAAGTTGCGAGCAGTCCGACCGCTGTACCAACTCTCATATCCCGGCACAGCATAACAACTATATTATCCTCCCGGGAGAATATCCCGGCCGGAACACCACTCAAACGGAGGAGTCACCACGAAGATCAGGGTCGCCCGCTGTTTTGCAGAAGAGAGCGCCGATACACCGGCGGTCCTGGAGGTCGAGGTGGACCAGGGGGACGTCCCTTCCGCAGACGAGATCCTGACGTTTGCCTCCATTCACGGCGACTTCGTCTGTATCTCCGACCGCATCTTCCGCCGGTTCGAGATCATTCTCCCCCCGGAGAGCCGCCTCGAGGTCCTCAAAGACGCGCTTCTTGAGGTCGTGCACCTCGAGCGTGAAGGCTCCGGGGGCGGGGGGCTCCATCCCTACGAGGTCGAAGACTTCATCGATGCGCTCGAGCGGACGCGGCAGAAGTTACTGGGCGACGCCCCTTGATACCCCGCTCCGGCAGGGCCCGGCCTGACCGGAGGGTCGTCGCCGGCACCTCGGGCATGCCGTGCAGCACCGGTGCCGTCCACCCTCACCGTTCGTTCATCTTTTTGCCCGGGACCGCGAACCTGTAGATCGCGTGGCAGAAGAAACGAGAGCGGCGCCCGGACCCGGTGGGCTTGCCGTCAACACCATCCATACCATGGACTGCATCCGGGGCATGCAGCGCCTCCCGGAGGGCTCGGTCGACGTCATCGTCACGTCGCCGCCGTACAATATCGGGAAGGATTACAACTCCTACAACGACCGGCAGCCCCGGGAAGACTACCTTGACTGGATCGGGGAGGTCGCCGCCGGAGCGGCGCGTGTCCTCGCCGACGACGGCTCGTTCTTCCTCAACATCGGCGGCAAACCCCGGGACCCCTGGATACCCTTCGACGTTCTCCAGCGGTTCCGCCCTCACTTCGAGCTGCAGAACGTCATCCACTGGGTCAAGTCGATCGCAATCGAAAAGGAGGACGTGGGCAGTTACGAGAATATCGCCGGAGACATCGCCGTCGGCCACTACCAGCCGGTGAACAGTTCCCGTTACCTGAGCCAGTGCCACGAGCATATCTTCCACTTCACGAAGAAGGGCGAGGTGGCGCTCGACAAACTGGGTATCGGCGTGCCCTATCAGGACAAGAGCAACATCGGGCGGTGGAAGGCGGCGGAGCGCGACCTCAGGGACCGGGGGAACACCTGGTTCATCCCCTACCGGACCATACGCTCCTCCCGACCCCATCCGACCAGTTTCCCGGAGAAACTCCCCGAGATGTGCATCCGGCTCCACGGCTGCCGGCCCGGGACGCTGGTTCTCGACCCCTTCATGGGCATCGGGAGCACGGCGCTTGCGGCCCTCGCCCTCGGCGCGGACTACATCGGGTTTGAGATCGACCCGGACTACAGGGCAATTGCAGAGGCCCGGATCGCCGAAGCATGCCGCGAGAAAGAACAGACCTGACGGATATTATATCCCAAAACCCAAAACGAGAGACTGATGGATACCCTCGTCCCCTTCGCCGTTGCCCTCGTGGTGATCACCGTCGCATCGCTCAGGTATCACCTCCCCCCGTTCCTCACCCTGGTCGGGACATCCGTGCTCTTCGGCCTCCTTGCCGGCATGCCGGTGGAGACGCTCATGCCGGCGATCACGGGCGGTGCCGGGAGGATCTTCTCCATCCTCGGGATCGTCATCTTCTGCGGGGTCGGCATTGCCCAGGTCCTCCGTGAGAGCGGCCGGATAGCGGATATCGTCGCCGATATCCGGGGGCTGGTGCGCCGCCCCCTCGGCACGGCGGGAGCGGCCGGCTACCTCCTCTCCGTCCCGCTGATGTGCGGCATCACCTCGTTCGTCATCCTCGCCCCCATTCTCACCCACCTGCGCCCCGACCCGCAGGCATCAAAAATCCTCCTCTACTCCGCTGGCGTCGCCGGGATGATATCCTACGTGCTTCTGTATCCTGCTCCCGTGGTCTACTCCACCATAACGACGCTCGGCCTCTTCTCCAGCTGGCCCTGGGAGATAGACCTTGTCGCCCTCCCGGTCTCTCTCCTTCTCCTCGCCGGGTTCCTCCTCGTCCTCCGGGCCCGCACGCTGCCGGAGGCGCCGCCTGCAGAACCCGCTCCTCCTGCGGGCGGCCGAAATCTGCGTGCCTGGCTGCCGTTCCTCGTCATCCTGCTCATGCTCGCGATCGGGTCTCTGGTCCCCCCGCTCCACGCTCTTGCGAACATCAACCTGGCGCTCCTCGCCGGACTCTTTGCCGCTCTTGCCACCGTTTCGGACGACACCCGACAGAAGGCCCTTGCCCGGGGGACAAAGAACGCCGGGATCATCATCTTCGACCTCGCCGGTGCCGGGGCGTTCGGCGGCGTCATCGCCGCAAGCGCGTTCCCTGCAGACGTGACTGCGCTGGTCCTGGGCTTTCTTCCCATCACGCTCCTCCCGTTCGTCATCGCCGCCCTGGTGCAGGCGGCACAGGGGTCACGGGTCGTTACCGCAACCGTCACCGCCACGATCCTCGCCACGATCCCGGCCGTTGCGGCGATCGACCCGCTCGCCCTGGTGCTCATGATCTCCGCGGGGGCGTTCATGTTCTCCTACGTGAGCGACCCCTTCTTCTGGCTGCTCAAACGGACGACCGGCGACGACTTCTCCGCGGTGGTGCGGAACTACACCCTGCCGCTCTCGGCGGCAGGCCTCGTCACGCTCGCGGTTGCGCTGGTGATTCAGGCAGGTCTATAAGGCGTTTTTGTGCCGCGTCCCACTGGTATTCCTCAAAATCTCTGCCCCGGCCATGCATATTATATAACACGGGCGGTATGTAGTCCCTGCCAGAGGGAGAATGATGGATATTAAGTACGTATCGACGACATGCCCGTACTGCGGCACCGGGTGCGGGTTCAACCTTGTTGTCCGGGACGGCAAGGTCTTTGACGTGGCGCACTGGCAGCGCGCCCCCGTCAACGGGGGCAAACTCTGCCCGAAAGGACGCTACGCGCACGAATTCGTGAACAGTCCCGACCGCCTCACAAAGCCGCTCATCAAGAAGGACGGCAAGTTTGTCGAGGCGACCTGGGACGAGGCCTACGACCTGATCGCGGAGAAGTTCAGGTCCTACAAACCCGACGAGATAGCCTGCCTCTCCTCCGCCCGGACATCGAACGAGGAGAACTACCTGATGCAGAAGTTTGCGCGGGTGGCGCTCAAGACCCCGCATGTCGACCATTGCGCCCGGCTCTGCCACTCATCCACCGTCGCGGGCCTCGCGGCGGTCTTCGGGTCCGGCGCGATGACCAACTCGATCATGGACATTAGCGAGTCGAAATGCGTCTTCGTCCTCGGGTCCAACACCTTCGAGCAGCACCCGCTGATCGCGCGAAGCATCATCCGTGCGAGGGAGGGCGGTGCGAAGGTGGTCGTGGCCGACCCGCGCAACACCCCGACCGCAAAGCAGGCCGACCTCTACATGCCGTTCGTCTCCGGGACCGACGTCGCTATCTTAAACGGCCTGATGCAGGAGATCATCAAAAACGGCTGGGAGGATAAGGAGTTCATCGCGAACCGGACGAAGGACTTCGAGAAACTCAAGGAAGTCGTCATGAAGGATACTTACAGCCTTGAAAACGTCTCGAAGACATCCGGCATCCCGGCCGAGAGTCTCAGGACCGCCGCCGAGTGGATCGCAAAGGCCGATGCTGCCGCGCTCATCTACTCGATGGGCATCACCCAGCACACCGTCGGCGTGGACAACGTCAAATCGACAGCCAACCTGATGATGCTCACCGGCAACCTGGGCAAGCCCGGCAGCGGCGTGAACCCGCTCCGTGGCCAGAACAACGTGCAGGGCGCCTGCGATATGGGAGCCCTCCCGAACGTCTACTCCGGTTACCAGAAGGTCACCGACGAGGCGGCCCAAAAGAAGATGAAGGAGATGTGGGGCGTCGACAAGATCGCCGAGGGCAGGGTCGGTTACACCGTCACCGAGATGGTCAACCTCCTCGCCGACAGGCCCGGCAAGCTCAAGTGCATGTTCATCATGGGCGAGAACCCGATGCTCTCCGACCCGGATCTCCACCACGTCGAGGAAGGGCTCAGGAACCTCGAGTTCCTGGTCGTGCAGGACATCTTCATGACCGAGACCTCCCGGCTTGCCGACGTCGTTCTGCCTGCGGCATGCTACGCGGAGAAGGACGGCACCCAGACGAACACCGAGCGGCGCGTCCAGCGCTGGAAGAAGGCCCAGGACCCACCGGGCGAGGCGAAGCCCGACTGGCAGATCCTCTGCGAGCTCGGGAGCCGGATGGGCTACCCGGAGCAGTTCGCATTCAACAGCCCAGAAGAAGTCTTCAACGAAGTCGCCGCCGTCACCCCGTCCTACCACGGTATATCCTACGGCCGCCTCGACCCTGACGGCCTGCACTGGCCCTGCCCGACCGAAGATCACCCGGGAACACCGATCCTCCACAGGGAGAAGTTCGCCATGCCCGACGGGCTCGGTGTCTTCTCCCCGATCGAGTGGAAACCGCCCGCCGAGGTGCCGGACGCCGAGTACCCCTATGTGCTCACGACGGGCCGTACGCTATGGCAGTGGCACACCGGCACCATGACCCGCCGGTCGTGGAGCCTCGAGAAAGAGGCGCCCACGGGCTGGATCGAGATCAACACCGAGGATGCGAAAAAACTCGGGATCGAAGACAAAGAGGTCGTCCGGGCGAGCACCCGCCGCGGGTCCATCGATATTCCCGCACGGGTTACTCCGGAGATCATCAGGGGTGTCATGTTCGTTCCGTTCCATTACAAGGAGTGCGCGGCGAACCTCCTGACTCACAACGCGCTCGACCCGATAGCGAAGATCCCCGAGTACAAGGCATGTGCTGTAAAAGTCGAGAAGATTGCGGAGGTGTGAGATATGTCAGCAAAAGGCGATTTACTCTATGCGTGGACGACGGACGACAACCTCCGGGAGAAGGCGGAGACCGGCGGTGCGGTCACCGCGCTGCTGCGCCACGCCCTTGAGAGCGGTATGGTCGACGGGGTCTTTGCGGTCCGGAAGGGTGCGGACGTCTATGACGCGGTGCCGGCCCTGATCACCGACCCTGCCGAGATCGGTGGCATCGCGGGGTCGCTCCACTGCGGCACCCTGCTGCTCCCCAAACAGATGCGGCGGTGCCTCCTCGCCACCGAGCCTGATATGAAGATCGCCACCGTCCTGAAAGGCTGCGACGTCAAGGCGATGTACGAGATGGCCAAGCGCAACCAGGTCAACCTGGACAACATCATCATCATCGGCTTGAACTGCGGCGGCACCATCCGGCCGGAGGTAGCACGGATCATCGTCCGGGAGAAGCTCGGTCTTGACCCCGACGATGTCGTCAAGGAAGAGATCGACAAAGGAAAGTTCATTGTCCAGACAAAAGACGGCCAGCATGCCTCCATCTCGATCGACGAACTTGAAGAAGGATCGGAAGACCTCCTCGGGAACGAGGGGCTCGGCCGTCGGTCCAACTGCCGCCGGTGCAAGATCAAGATTCCGCGGCAGGCGGATCTCGCCTGCGGGAACTGGGGGGTCATCGGCGAGAAGGCCGGAAACGCCACGTTCGTCGAGGTCTGCTCGGAAAAAGGTGCGAACCTCCTCAATGCGGCCGCAAAAGCCGGGGCGGTCGCCACCGAACCCGCGAACCCGAAAGGTGTCGAGATCCGCGGCAAGGTCGAGAACGCGATGCTGAAACTCGGCGACAAATGGCGGGCGCGCTACTTCGGAGCGCTCGGTGAGGGCACGGAGCGCCTGAACAAGATCCGGGAGCAGACCTCCCGGTGCATCAAGTGTTACTCCTGCATCGAGAACTGCCCCATCTGCTACTGCATCGACTGCAGCGCAAAGAAAGATTATCCAGACCGATCTCGAGAGACTCTTCGGGTTCCACCCGGGCGAGGATATGACCCCGCCGGTGCTCGCGCTCGTCGAGGAGAGCTCGGAACGCGACCGGCTCATCGCCACCGGGAGCGACCAGATCTTCGATATCTTCAGATGACCGGAGATCAACCGTCAACCATCGATCCCTTTTTTCTGTCAGGGCTGTTTTCCGGTTCAATCAGGGTGCTGTTCCCGGTAAGGCGGCGTTTTCCCCCCAACTGCGACGCTCTCCTGACATAGGCCTTCATGACGTCCGTTCGTGCGACAAATCCCGAGAGCGCCCTCGGGTCCTCCGCCGGGACAACGGGCAGGTGATGGATATCGTGTTCGGTCATCAGATCCAGAGCCTCACGTAGCGTACAGGCAGGATGCACGGTGAACACCCGTGAACTCATGACCTTCTCCACCGGTACGTCGTGCTCGCCATTCATCCGGTGATCTCTGACATCATCGAGAGCGATAATGCCGACAAGATTCCCTTCCCCATCAAGCACCGGAAACCCGGTATGCAGCGTCTCGTCGATCAGGTGGAGCACCCGCCCGGTGGTGTCATCGGGCGATACGGCGACGATACGGTCACGGGGCACCATAATGTCGCCCACATGAATATCCTGGAGGATTTCAACCATATACTCGTCCCGGTGAGCAGCCGACCGGGACCGGTTCAGCACCTGCTCGCGGAAGATGGTAGACTGACCGATGAGAAGGACCGCCACGGAGACGGCACCCATTGCCGGCACGAGCAGGGAGAAATCGCCGGTCATCTCCACGACCATGATCATGACCGCGATCGGCGCGTGGGAGATTGCACCGAAGAGAGCGATCATCCCGACGACAACGAAGACCGGCACCGATTCGACGGGCACGATCCCCGGGAGGGCGAGGTGCAGCAAGGACCCGAACGCGCCCCCCGTCGCCCCGCCGATCACCAGTCCCGGCGCGAAGACGCCGCCGCTTCCTCCGGAGCCGATGGTGAGTGACGTCGTCAGGATCTTTGCAAATGGGAGGAAGAGCAGCACTCCGATCGGGAGCATGTTATAGAGCGCGAGCTGGGTAAAGCCGTATCCGGTGCCGAGGCTGCCGAGGCCGACGATTGCCGCTTCGGGAGAGAGAGCCGCAAGAGCAAGAACGAACGTGCCGGTGAGGAATGCCCCGGCAAGGGGTCTGAAGTGATTTGGAAGATTGAAACGGCTGAATATTCCTTTGAAAACCTTGTTTGCCCCATAGAAGGTGTGGATGTACAGCAGGCCGACTGCTGTCGAGACCACGCCGAGGAGGATGAAGAGCGGAATCTGGGTGACGTTCCAGAAGACTACTCCGGGGCCGAAGACCGGTTCGAAGCCTTCAACCAGACCGAAGATGGCGTATCCGATGACCGAGGCGAGGAACGCGGGAACGATTGCTTCGGCTTCGAAGTCCTGTTTGTAGAGGATCTCCGCAGCGAGAATTGCCCCCCCGAGAGGCGCCATGAAGATCGTGCCGATTCCGGCGCCGACACCGGTGGCGATGGCAAGCCTCCGCTCACGGGCGGAGAGGCCTAACAGATCGGCGGCGATCGAGCCGAAACCGGCCGACATCTGTGCAGTCGGCCCTTCACGCCCGGCGCTCCCCCCCGTTGAGATGGTCAGGACGGCAGTGACCGCTTTGACGAGGGGGACGCGCCAGCGAACCCGTCCCCCTCCGTGAAACGCCTTTATCGCCGCGTCGGTCCCGTGGCCTTCCGCCTCCGGGGCAAGGGTGTAGACCAGGAGGCCGGAGAGGAGTCCCCCGAAACAGATGACGGGGAGTATCATCCAGAGGTGCTCGGGAGGAGCCCACTGACTGATATCCTGGAGTGTCTGCCCTTCCTTCGGGAGGTGGAACCCGACGATATCTCCCATGAAAAACGCAGTTCCTAGTTTCAGCCCTTCGAAAAAGAACAGTGCGCCAATTCCTATCGTGAGAACCGGGCGATAACTGCGTAGGGGACGATTTTCTTCAAAGGGGGCACTGGGGGCCACCCGATCATCGCCACCGGATCTTCGATGTGTTGCGGTGACGCTCCGCAGTGCGACGGATGGGACGTCCGGAGCTTGAGCACCAGAGGTGTCCATCCGGTCGGGGTGCTTTCCCCACTTCCCTGTGTGCCCGTTCCCGGAGCCGCCGCATGACTCCCGGGAGATGCCTGACAACGCCCATGTAACCTCCGGTGTCCCGGGATCGGGATTCGGCTGCTGGAGCGGGATCGCAGCCGTCAGAGGTTGAGCATATGCGTCTCATCAAGGTTGCAGCATCGGCGGGGGTTCGTGACGGGGCTATACCGAAGACCGTCCTCCAGGATAAAAGGTGCGCCCGGTCGCCGCTTGCTGCGGCACCATGACAGACCCCGGTGATCGTGGCCGAACTGCAGCCGGGCTCCTTTACCTGCCGCTCCGCCTGCCGCGCCGGGTTCCGGTGCGGCCGATCCCCGGCGAGACCGGGCGCGAAGACTGGCAGGGACCGCAAAGAGGATACCTCAGGCACCCATAGACCGTTCGATGGGGAATCTGACCCGGAACCGGAGATGACCCCCAAAAACTGAAACGAGTGCGTAACGTCTCCCTAAAAGCACCCTTCTTCCCGTAAGAAAGCCTGTTTTGGGAACACGTCCCGACGCGCAGACCTCTACGGTGATATTACCGGTTATTTGCCGTCGCGGAACAAATATCGTCGGAGGTCGGATGATCGACGCGGCAGCTTCCATATACCTGAAGAAATATCTTTCCAAAACCACCCATATTCCGCGTGGTCCCAAAAGCATTTTTAACAGCATCGTTTACCTATTTGTGAAGTTTAATTGCAGGAATGAACTTACAGCGGCGATAAATGCCTCAATCCCGGTTATATTCCCCGCGCATAGCGATCATTTCGAAACTTATTAATAGCACTCTCAGATTACTGATTAATTAGACCTATCCATTCAGATTACTTGATGGTATAGGTAGGACGTTTAGAGAGGTGTATGAAAAATGGTATTCCATCCTCCAGTTGCTATCGTAGCAAAAGCAGGTGATGCCGGGAAGTACAAGACCGGTCTGCC
>LDZU01010475.1_pt1 | contig 11869 bp, 10 predicted proteins | sample 615531 | NCBI WGS metagenome assembly LDZU01 (sample SAMN03408293, study PRJNA278302) | terrestrial metagenome | isolation source: oil reservoir sample SB2 | place: USA: Alaska, North Slope, Schrader Bluff formation | collected 2011-09 | reverse complement strand
TAATCCCCGTTGGGTTGGGTTTTAAGTTCGGGTTTGCTGTTCTTCAAAGCCGGATATTTTTTATAGATCTGGCTGCAGATCTGATTGTAGATTTGTCTGTCCATAGTTTTCCTGTATTAATTCTAGCGGAATCTGGCGGTTGCGCAAGAAGGCGGGCACCTCCAGGTAGTCGCTGTTGTGCTCCAGGGATGTTCGGTTGAGCTTGACCACGGTTTTCTGTGATGGTAGGGGAGCGACGCTCTCCACCTCTGGCTGTCCAAACTGGTGCAGGTAAGCCATTCCCGGGTCGCTGATGGCGGTGCTGCCGATGCCGGTCACGATGAGGGTGATCTCACTTTCCTCTCCCATCGCTTCATCCAGCATGATGCCGGTGATGATTTCGCAATCATCGGCGGCGCTGCGTTTGATCAGGTTGAGCGCATCCGAAAGCTCATCTACTGCCAGCTCGTTGCTACTGTGAAAGTTGACGATGACCCCACGTGCCTGTTCCAACGCCACACTTTCAAGCATGGGGTGGTTGAGAGCTTTATTGAGCGCCTGCATGGTGCGGTTTTCTCCACTTCCGCTTCCTATCGCCAGGTAAGTGCCTCCGCCCATTTCCATCATACGAAGAACATGAGCAGTGTCAATATTGATCAAACCGGGTTTGGAGACCAGCTCCGAGATGCTCTGGATGCCCATGCGCAACGCGTCATCCGAAAGGCGAAATGCCATATCCAGTGGAAGATCGCGCGGTGCGACCTGTAGCAGTTTATCGTTGGGGATGGTGACTAGGGTATCGGTGTAGGGGCGCAACTGGGCGATGCCCTCATCGGCGTTGCTTTTCCGTTTGCCAAACTCAAAACTGAAGGGGGTGGTTACGAAGGCGATCACCAGCATATTCATGGATTTTGCGATACGCGCCGCGATGGAGATGGCTCCGGTGCCAGTTCCCCCACCCATTCCGGCGGTCAGGAAGACCATATCCGCACCTTCCAGCGCCTGGGCGATCTCGCGGAAGCTCTCTTCCGCAGCCAGTTTGCCGATTTGTGGGTTACCGCCTGCTCCCAAGCCTTTGGTCAGGTCCGGTCCCAGCAGAATGGTGTGCTGTGCCTTGCTGGTTTGAAGTACCTGATGGTCGGTATTGGCAGCGATGTAATCCACATGATCCAAACCTAAAGCGAGCATGCGATTGATAGTATTGCAGCCTGCTCCTCCCAATCCCATCACTTTGATCACAGGCAGATCTTCTGTGAACTCCCCCGGGTTATTGCTGTTGATGATCATATCCATCCTCCACAAGCATGCTGGGTTCCACGCGCATCCTGCGTACCAGGATGCTTTCATTTTGTGCCAGTATATTTAATTTTTCTTGCATATCATCGTTATTAGTGACCAGCAAGGTGACCTCGCTGGCATCCAACGCTTCATTTACAGAGACACCCGTATGCGGGTGAAATTTGTTCAGGAAAGGCTGCAGGGCTGCTGCCTTGCGCGGATCACTTTGCCAGCTTTCATCCGGCAGCAGCAAGTAGTGCACGAACGGATCGGGAAGGGTTTTCTTCTGTTCCGGTGATAATATGGTTTCTTTTTGCGCTGCCTGCGCGTCTTGTATTTTTGCAAAGATCCCTTGCAGACTTTGCCAATCCAGTTCCACCAGAAAGTTACAGGTAGCCACCTCAGGTGGAATAGGTTCCTTTAGCAACTGGTCATCGCCTCCCGCGTACAAGTTTGGGTAGAGCACCTCAAGGATATCCTGCACAATGCTGAGTTGTTGGATTTCAGGGGATGTGCCATATTCCGCTGATCGCCCGGCTTGTAGTAGCAGGATGGGCAGGGAATGGTTCAGTACTGCTTTTACATTTGCCTGATACCAATCAAAGATACGAAAACCTTGCTGGTTCTCGCCATCCTGGGGCGTGTAATAGGGCGTGCTGGCAGGCCAGCGTTCCGGTCCACCGGCGCCCCATTGAAGGGGATGGTTATTTGTCCATGCGTATGCGCTCAGGGTGAGGGATTCCAACAATGCAGTTTTGCCTTTTTCTTGTAGTGTTTGCAGTGCCAAACGCAGGAATACGGTATCCCAAAAATCACCGGCTGGCTGCAGGGGTGGGAAGACCGGCTGAATGTTCTTTTCCAAACATTTCTCAGCCAGCAAACTGAATTTCTCAAGGAATATCTCCAGCAAATCCGGTTTTACCCAGGTTTGGGGATCCCAGAAATCCTGCCGGTTGGGGCGATCGAAAAGGATAAGGCGTTTCACATGCAGATTGGCAAGATTATTGATTAAGTCTTGATATGCCAGCAGATCAAAATCCGTCTGCAGGCTGGTCTTTAGAAAAACATCCACCGTGATGCCGTGTTCTGTCAATGTGTTGATACTATTAACGGGCAGTGATTGGCAGGTGAGCACCTCCACCATTGCATATTGGGTTGCGCTATTTTTTGCAAAGGTGATGAAATTCTCCAGATAGGACGTATCGTTCTGGAGATGCTGCGGTAGGATGTGAAAGCCGTGCCGTGCTTGAATTTGAAGGGTTTTGGATGACTTGTGTTCCATAGTTTACTTCCTAACCGTTATGTAGCAAGGTTTATGCCAACCCTGCTTTTATGACTCTGCTATAATCATTTTCATGATTCTGGTAACAGGTGCTTCTGGTTTTGTGGGCAGTGCGCTGATCGCCTACCTTTCACAACAGGGTCTGCCGGTGCGCGCCCTTCTGCGACCTTCACGTTATTCACCACGCCTTCCGCGCAACATCCCGGTGGAAGTGGCTGTCAGCAGTTTGAGCGATGAACGCGGTATCCGTGCGGCGTTGAAGGATGTCAGTTGTATCTTCCATCTGGCAAGTTCGGAAAAGGAAGGGCAGAATGTTAACCTGGAGAAAACCGACATCCGGGGGTTGGAGGTATTGCTAGAATCAGCCCAACAGGTAGGAGTGGAGCGCATTCTTTTTCTGAGCCATATCGGCGCCGATAGAACTTCCGGGTTCCCCACCTTTCGAGCAAAAGCGATAGCTGAGAAAATGATCCAGAGCAGCCCGGCGGCAGCCACCATCCTGCGCACTTCGGTGCTGTTTGGGCAGGGGGATGGCTTTATCTCTTACTTTACACGTGGATTGCAAGCAAATAAATTACTGTATGCCATTCCGGGCAGTGATGATATTCTCATGCAGCCGTTATGGATCAATGATTTGGTGAATTGTTTATATCTGGCTTATCGTGAAGAGGAATACGCCGGAAAGACACTGCAGCTGGGAGGGGGGGAGTATTTCACCTTCCGCCAGGTTCTCAGTATGCTTATGGAGCGCATCGGGGTGAAACGCCAGCTGGTTCCCGTCGCGCCCGCAGCGCTGCGCGCACGCAATCTGTGGTTTGGGGAATCACCCAAAGCAGCCCTGATGTCTACCTACTGGATCGATTATCTGGCAGCAGATCGCACCTGTTCGCTGGATTCTCTCCCCCAGCAGTTTAATATCCTACCCGGGCGGTTCAGCGAGAAGTTGAAATTCATTCTGCCGGCTCGTCCTTCCAGGTGAGAGAAAAAACCAGATGCTGGTAGGGGTCAAGGGCAAAAACAAGACCATCCTTTTTCAATGCCGGTTGCTTGAAAGTCCATTTCTTGCGTGTGCGCACCTCGCGACACACCAATGCCTGATTTTTGCCTGCTGGTGGCGGGATCATATCCAACAACGCCCGGACCCGTAGCGATCCATCCTTCTCTGCTATAGGCACGCTGTGATCGAAATGGATATCCAAATGCTGGTAAGTGTTGTTGACCACCACCAAATGATGGCGTTTGCCATGCTGGTTGTGATACGCAAATACATCCGGAACAGATTTTCCGGACACAGCCTGCACATCAAATAAGGTGAAGGTGTGGGCATCTGCAAAATAAGCGCGCTTGCGCAGCAAGGGGAATATCCATTTTTTATGCTGCCGGATGAGCTCTGCATCTTCCTGTTCATCCCATTGGGGGATAAGATAATCCATGCCATAACGTTCTTCAAAGCCCTCGATCTGCCCATGCCCTATCATGGGCAAACCGGGCATAGTTGCTAGCATGGTGCAAACCGCAAAATATTTTTCGCTCTTGCCAAATTGATCCGCGGCGGTGCGTTCATCGGGATTATTGAGAAAATTGACAAAACGACCGAGTATCGCAGGGTTTGTGCTGAGCGCATTTTTTAGCACCTGCTGATATTTATCATTTTCTTCATCACGCAGCAGATTCATGAAAGCGCTGTTGTACACGCGGTGCATGCCCAGTTCGTTGATGAAATATCCCTCCATTAGCCAGAACGCTTCAGCCATCAACACCGCGTTAGGATTCTGCTCGGCTACTCGCTCCACCACTTCCTTCCAAAATTCACGCGGCATGCGGCGGTCGAATTCTTCGGCGCTCATGGTATTGTTCTCGCGGGTGGGAATGCAGCGTTCTTTGCTATTAGGCAGGGGATACCACAGGCGTTGAAAATGTTTCTTGGTGAGTGTCATAGCTGCATCAAAGCGCATGAGCGGAAAGCGCTGCACGATGGTCAGGATGGTTTGTATGATTTGCTCGCGTACCTGTGGGTTGAGATAATCTAGCTGGGCAGTGTCATTCCAGGGCATGCTGGTGCCGTCGTTGCCGTGATAAATGTATTGTTTAATATCTTTTTCTTTATCTTCATAAAGAAACACTTCCGCGGCGCCGCTCTGGTCATAGTAGCCATTTTCCAGCATGATAGAGACATCAGGTAAAGGGGAAAGGTCTGGACTATTAAATAGAAAGGAATCTATCGGGCTTTTTGGGACGGAGATGTACCAGTCAGGATGCTCCAACAACCAGGTGGCATCCACCCCGGTATGGTTGGGGACCATATCCACACACAGCTTGATGCCGAGCTGCTCGCATTGGTACAGCAATCCATCCACAGCGCTTTCTCCTCCCAGCGAAGCGGCGATGCGATATTCTTTGATGGAATAAGCGGATGCGGTGGTCTCGGTTCTGCCGTACAGTTCCTTAATGCGTTCTGATGCCGGACTGCGTTCCCACACCCCGATCAACCACAAGCTGTTGATGCCCCAATCTGCCAGCTGTGCCAATTCTTCAACGGGAATTTGGTCGAGATGCTGGATGGTTCGCCCGTATTTACGGCTCAACTGCACCAGCCATACATTGGCATTCTTGGCGATTAACACTAGATTTTTCTTCCAAGCCGATTCTTCAAAATTTCTTGAATCTTTTTTACGCTTCTTGAATTTCAGTACTCTCTCCGGGGCGTGGGCGCGTTTCTGCTCCTCTTCGATCTCTTCATAGATGAATTTGAGGGTTTTATCCAGCTCGGTGACTTGCTGTTCGTTGAGAAAAAGCCATTTTTCATGGATATGTTGCAATTGAGGGAGCGCATCTTGAGGAGAAGATTGCAGCATATCCTCGAAAAGGGTGAGAAGGTTACGATGATCAAGGTGTATACCATCCAGAGCAATACGGATATCTTCGTTTGGTAGCAAAGGAAAACCATCAAATAAAATTGTCAGAAAGGTAAATGCCTCATCCTGAAGCATCAGACTGGTGCGGAGAATATCCAGCATGACCGCATCATCGGGTTTGTTGGTTTTAACCATGGAACGGTAATTCTCTATTACCGATTGATAAGAGAGCAGCCAGCTCTGCATACTTTCGTGAGAAAGGGCTGCTGAAATGATCTCCCCAAACAGAGTGTGCAGGTAGTCGGCTGCCAGCACCTGCCAGGCTTTGATCTCAATTTTCTGGTGGGCGTGCTCATTCAGCGTCTGGGCAACCAGGCGTGCTTTTTGTGAATCTTGAATGGAAAGCATATGCTCGTTATCCACGAGGTGCTGCAAGCCATCTAGTTTTTCGACAACTGACTGTGCAAGTTGAAAGGTCATATACTCTATTTCCTTTTCTATTATTGTAGGGGAAAAATTGATTTATACAGGAGGTATGTTTTAGAATCTTGAAGGTCGGGAAAAATGGTGATGTGATCCTGACCGGCTAGATATTGGGCGGCTCGCATGAGAAAATCGGATTTCCACCCGAAAAGGGATGCGGTGCGGTTGGATTCCGCCATCCCAACGGAACGCAGATATGCCAGCAGAATGGTTTGCTGGGCTTTCTCTTCGCTGAGAAAACGCGCTGCTTCCACGATCTCAGGATAACAGCGGGCTGCAATATCGTAGATCATAGCATAGCCCCAGCGTCCCACGTTGGCAATGCCTACCGGAACGATCTTCATCTCTGCCTGCAGATCGGTCAGGGCTTTATCAAAGCGATATTTATTTTCGGTCGAGGAAAGGTGGGCTGCTTTACGCAGATCAATGGTATGGGTAGGACCGTTGTGCAACAGTGCTTCGTAGACATTTTTTGTTTCTCTGCTCATTAACCCATTTTTATACTGCACCAGATAGTCATTCTCAAAATCGCCATAATTGGGGGTGAGCGCATAAAAATGTGGCGCCAACGTGAGTGAGACGATGGTAGATTTCTTGCGGATGAGCTTGGCGTAATACCAGACGTGCTTATCCAGCAGATCATCCTTCCAGCGCCAGGTGATATGCCCGGGATCATCGTGTGTGTTGGGCAATGGGCGATCACCAACGGTGGCGTTCCATAAACTGGGCAATTCAGCGTTTTTTATAGGCCAGAAGAAGACAAAACCGCGTTCTTCCACAAAGCGGATGGCATCTTTTTCATTTTGAAGCCACAATCGGCGGGCAAGATGGTAGGTTTCTGCCCGATAGTCGAGGGTACGGTCCTGAAGTATTTGAAAATCAATCATTGCGCAGGATATGGGTGATGATGTTCGAGCCACTGCCGCCGATGTTTTGTGCCATACCAATGCGCGCTTTTTCCAACTGGTTTTCGCCAGCGGTCCCGCGCAGCTGTTGAATGACTTCCACGAGCTGGTACATACCGGTGGCGCCCACCGGATGACCACGTGCTTTCAATCCGCCCATGGTGGCAACCGGCAGGCTGCCATCCAAACGGATGGCGCCATCCAGAGCCATTTGCGGTCCTTTGCCCCGTTCAGTAAAACCATTGGCTTCCAACGACAGGGCAGCCATGATAGTGAAGGCATCGTGGTATTCAAAGAAATCGATATCCTGCGGACCAATACCCGCTTGCGCATATGCTTTTTTGCTGGAACTTTCCGCCGCACTCAACCAGGTAGGGTCTTTGCGGCTGTGTACAGCGATGGTATCCGTTGCGGCGGAAGAGCCAACCACACGGATGACCTTCCCACTTACCATCTCTGCCGGAACCAGGACGATCGCTGCCGCACCGTCCCCGATAGGGGACGAATCCATCAAATTAATAGGATCGCAGATCATGGCTGCATTGACGAATTTATCTTCAGTGATCGGCATGTGGAAGCGTGCGAAGGGATTGTGAACAGCATTGGCATGGGCATTAATGGAAAAATTGGCAAAGTCGCGGTGCTTCCAGCCTGTTTCATGCATGTAACGCTGCATTAAGAGCGCGTTTAATGCCACGAACGAGAGCCCCTGGTCTGCTTCCCAGTCAGCGCTGGCTGCGGTCGCCAGAGCGGAGGTGATCTCATTGGAAGGGGAATCGGTCATTTTCTCAACGCCCACTGCCAACGCAATATCCACCTCGCCGGATGCAACTGCCAGGAAGGCAGCACGAAAAGCAGCGGAACCGGAGCTGCACGCTGATTCCAGCCGAAGGGCGCTGATGTTCTTGGCGCCGATCCAGTCGGTGAGATAGGCGCCCAGGTTCTGCTGACTGTTGGCAGAAGCTGACATCATATTTCCAACGTACACTCCGTCAATATGACTGATGCCGCAATCCTGCACGGCTGCGAAAATAGCTTCTCCGGCGATCTCTTTCAGAGATCGATCCCATTGTTCTTCTACCTTTGTCTGCCCAATACCTATGGCTGCTACTGCACGCATTCCATCTCCTGCTAATTCTAGTTTCTGTTATTATAAGGCGCATGCCTATCAGATCCTATCGAATCTGTGATAAGCTAACCCATTTGCCAGGAGACTAGGTATGAAGATCCATGATATTAGCATTGAATTATCGCCATCCATGGTGCGCTGGGAGGGAGATCCTCCCATGCAAATCAAACAGGTATTGGAAATGAAAGAGGGTGCTCCTTACAACCTGAGCGAGATTGCGATGAGCGTGCATCAGGGTACCCACATGGATGCGCCGCGCCATTTCTTGCAGGATGGAAATTTGATCGAAGATTTTTCACTGGAGCTACTGGTGGGAGAAACGCAAGTTGTTACTATTCCTGATGGTGCCGAAAGTATCAATGCGGATGTATTGAAAATACTCCCAATCAAAAAGGATATCAAACGCCTGTTGTTCAAAACTCGCAATTCCGCTTTTTGGAAAACGAACCCGCATGAATTCCAGGATGATTTCATCTCTCTTAGCCTGGATGGCGCGGATCATTTGATTTCGTTAGGAATACAACTGGTAGGTATCGATTATCTATCCATTTCCCCTGCAGATGATTTTCGACCGGTGCATGCCCGCTTGATGGAAAAAGGCATCGCCATTATTGAGACCCTGGACCTGTCAGAAGTGCAGGCAGGATTCTACACGCTGGTGTGTTTACCGCTCAAATTAAAAGGCGTGGAAGGCGCTCCGGTTAGGGCTGTATTACTGCAGGAATGATCAATGCGAGACGGGCAGACTGAACCCCCCATCCACCACGATCACTTGACCACGGATCATGTTGGCTTCTTCTGAACATAAGAAAGACACTACATGTGCGATATCCTGCGGGGTGGCAATGCGACCGGCAGGAGTTTGCTGGGCTGCGCGCTGGATGATTGTTGGGTCCGAAAGCAATGAAAAATGCTGAAGCGCTTCCGTTTCCACTACACCCGGAGATACCGCATTGACTGCGATATTCTTGGACCCTAATTCCACTGCCAGATAACGCACCAACGCTTCCAGAGCAGCTTTACTGGCGCCCACCGCTATGTATTCCGGCATCACTCTGACCGAACCCTGGCTGGAAACGGCTACCATTTTTCCTCCCCCTCGTTTTTCCATCATCGGAACCGCCAGTTGAGCGCCGAACAAGAAAGCGCGTGCGTTGACATTTAAAGTATGATCCCAACCTTCCGGTCTCTGTTCCAACGCGGGGCGGTTGAACCCGGATGCTGCGTTGCTGATGAAGATATCCAACCCGCCAAATTCGTCTTCGATTGCCTGGAATAATTTTTCAAGGTTATCCATCTTGCCGATGTTGGCACGCACTACCAGCGCTTTTTTCCCCATTTCCCTGATGATAGCAGCGGTTTCTTCAGCAGGTTGCCGGTTGTGCACGTAATTAATGATGATATCCGCTCCCTGTTCTGCCAGCTGGATGGCGATCGCTTTTCCGATTCCGCGGCTGGAACCGGTTACCAGTGCGATTTTCTCATGAAATTGTGGTTGTGAATTAGTGTTCATAAGGGCATCCTTTCAGACAATTGACAGTGAAACCACTGCCATTCACCCTATTTTAACCCCCAGGAACTGTGATAGGATACAAATAAATTCACAGTGGAGCAAGAGAATATGGTGCAGAGCAAGAATCAGCAGGTGATCGATCGTTGTATGGCGCATAATTTTTGGACCTGGTCAGCACAGAAAGAGGTGGATGTCATCCCTGTGCAAAGAGCCGAGGGGGTATTTTTCTGGGATTTTGAAGGAAAACGCTATCTTGATTTCAATTCCATGGTGATGTGTTCCCATATCGGCTATGGCAATGCGCATGTCATTGATGCTATGTGCAGTCAGGCGCACAGCCTGACCTTTGCCGGTCCGCACATGGCGACCGAGATCCGTGCCAGGCTGGGTGAAAAGCTGGCGGAGGTGTTACCCAAAGAGTTGGATCATTTCCTCTACACATTGGGTGGGGCGGATGCCAATGAAAATGCCATCAAACTTGCACGTGCGGTCACTGGAAGGCACAAGATCCTTGCACGCTACCGCTCGTATCATGGCGCATCGCATGGCGCGATTGCACTTTCAGGCGACTTGCGCAGGGTAGCTTGGGAACCGAATGTGATGGGGGGTGTGGTACATTTCCCGGTCCCTTACCGTTTCCGGGATGACCTTGTGCCGGATGCCATGCATGTCAGTGATGAAGAATATGCAACCCGCCATTTGGATTACCTTGAAAAGATCATCCAATATGAAAGCGCAGACTCCATTGCTGCGATCTTTTTGGAAGCGATAACCGGCACCAATGGTATTCTGGTTCCACCGGATGGTTATCTGCAGGGCATTCGCGAATTATGCGACCGCTACGGAATTTTGATGATCGTGGACGAAGTGATGACGGGTTTTGGTAGAACTGGAACTTGGTTTGCGGTAAATCACTGGAATGTGATACCGGATATCATTACCATGGCAAAGGGGCTTACCTCTGCATACGCGCCGCTGGGTGCAGTGGCAATGAAAGCGGAAATTGCGGAGCATTTCGACCATAGAAAATTTGTGGGGGGATTAACCTATAATGGGCACCCCATTTCGCTGGCGGCAGCTCTGGCAAATATAGAGGTGATCCAAATGGAGAACCTAGTAGAGCATACCCGTAGTATGCAATTGCCCATGATGAAATTATTGAATGGGTTGAAGGCAAGGCACCCCTCCGTGGGTGATGTACGCGGCATTGGTTTATTTGGAGCCATAGAGTTAATAAAAGATAAGAATTCCCATATACCCCTTGGAGAATATGGAAAAACCCCTACAATACTCAAGGATCTGAAGGAGCTCACGTTGTCAAAAGGGTTATTCCATTACACTCATGACAATTTGATCCTGATCATCCCACCGCTGATCATCAATGACGAAGAATTGGAACTTGGCTTTTCGATTCTGGATAAAGCATTGACCATCGCGGATGCAACTGTGTAGGAAAGGAACTCATAACGATGGCAAATGGCGAGAATCAAGTAGAAAATGTAGTGATCCTGGGCTCTGGACCAGCAGGGCTTGCGGCTGCATTGTATGCAGCGCGAGCAGAGTTATCCCCGCTGGTACTGACCGGAACAGAAATTGGAGGGCAGGTAGCTACCACCTCCATCATCGAGAACTACCCTGGTTTCCCGGATGGTGTGGGTGGTAATGAACTGGCAGACCTCTTCACGAAAAACGCAGAGAAATTCGGTGCTCGCTTTGAATATGATGTGGTTACTTCTGTGGATCTTTCACAGCGTCCCTTCAAGCTTAAAACCTACGGCAAAGAATTTCTGGCGAAGACTGTGATCATCACAACCGGAGCCAGTCCTAATAAACTGAATGTCCCCGGTGAAAAGGAATTGACCGGCAAGGGCGTTTCGTACTGCGCGACCTGTGACGGCTGGTTCTTCAAGGATAAAAAAGTGGCTGTGGTGGGTGGCGGAGACAGCGCCCTGGAGGAAGGTCTTTTCCTGACGCGCTACGCATCCTCGGTGACCATTATTCACCGCCGTGATGAACTGCGTGCGGGGGCATTGCTGCAAAAAAGAGCCATGAACAATCCCAAGATATCTTTTATTTGGGATAGTGTGGTGGAAAAGATCAACGGGTCAGATGCCTTGACCTCGCTACAATTAAAAAATAAAAAGACCGGAGAAGTGAGTGACTTCCCGGTGGATGGATTGTTTGTGTTCATCGGGCATAGCCCCAATACGGATCTATTCAAAGGTATGCTGGAAATGAATGAGAGGGGCTATTTGATCAGTGATGAGAAGAGGCAAACCAGCATGGAAGGTGTGTTTGCAGCCGGAGAAGTCACCGATCCCCGTTTCAGGCAGGTGATTACATCGGCTGGCATGGGTGCGGCAGCGGCTATCGAAGCGACGCGTTTGCTTGAAAGTGAAGAAGAATGAAAAAAGAGCGGGTCGACCCGCTCTTTTTGATTACTGG
>LDZU01010575.1_pt1 | contig 11898 bp, 11 predicted proteins | sample 615531 | NCBI WGS metagenome assembly LDZU01 (sample SAMN03408293, study PRJNA278302) | terrestrial metagenome | isolation source: oil reservoir sample SB2 | place: USA: Alaska, North Slope, Schrader Bluff formation | collected 2011-09 | reverse complement strand
AAGAAATGGCTGAACTTTCTGGGGCTCTTGGTGTTGAATTCTCGCCGATTACACTCAACTACGGTTCTGCTATGGTGGGAGCGTGTGTGGTGGCGAATTCGAAAGGTGCCCTTGTTGGTAATATTAGTACCACAATAGAGCTTGGTCATCTTGAGGAAGCCCTTGGTTTATATTGACTTCTGATTTTTTACATGGTTTACATGGAGAATACCCAATACTCCATATCATCTGCGATATCATCATGGGTGAAATCTATCTCATTACCTACGCGGTATATCTTTTCTTCTGGGATACCTCTCAAGAAATTATCCAGTCCATCAAGTACTAGACCTAGACCCGTGATCCGATAGTGCATGGGGACTGCGATTCTCGGTCCTATTTTTTCTATAAGGACCTTGGCCTGATCAGCATTTATCGTCGTCACCCCTCCTACAGGGATGAATAGGACATCTACTTTACCTATCTGTTTCAGAATTCTATCGTCTAGAGTATGGCCCAGATCTCCCATATGGCAGAACTTCATATCGTCAATTCTGAAACGATAGATCGTATTTATCCCACGTTTCCTGCCATCCGACTCATCGTGAAATGTGCGGAGACCTTCAATCTCTATCCCCTTGATGCTAAAGAGACCTTCCTGGGCCATTAAATCAATGTGATCGCCGCGTATAACTCTTGAAGCATTGTGGTCATAATGGTCATGAGAAATAAGTATGATATCGGCCTTTGTGCGAGGCGGCTGAATGCCTATAGACTTACCATCATGAGGATCTGTGATAATGGTTTTTTCATTACGGATCTCAAAACAGGAATGACCATGCCATACGATCTTCAGACAATCACCTTTAATTATACACAGATCCTCGGTTAGGCAATCCTTCGAATTAAACCTTTTTCTTTTGTATATCTTGCCTATAAGACACAGATCTGGACAAAATAGATTAATATTAACATGGTTACCTTTCCCTTGAGGATAATGAAAAAAACCTTGATACTCGCTGTTGACAGGGATGATGACTTCGGTAAAAAGGCAAATGTAACAAGCCCCGTCATAGGTCGAGAGGAAAATGAAAAAGCGGCCATCTCCCTTGCCCTTAACGATCCTGAGGACTCAGACGTTAACATGATACTCGCTGCGCTGAGTATGTATGACGAGATGACATCCGAAGGTCATAATGTCGATATAGCTCTCATATGTGGCGATCCCAAGGTAGGATATCGTTCTGACAGTAAGATCTCTCAGGAGCTTGAATATGTTTTAGAGGCTGTTAAACCAGACAGGGTCATCCTGGTCAGTGACGGCGCTGAGGATGAATATATATACCCTATCATATCCTCAAGAGCTAAAATTGATTCGGTACGGCGTGTGTTTGTCAAACAGGTCCCTGGTGTTGAGAGTGCACTCTACACCATAATGAAAGTAATGCAGGACGATGACAAAAGGAAACGTTTTGTAATACCAATTGGTATCATATTCCTCGTTTTAGGTATCTTTTCAATAATACCTGATCTCTATTATCTTTTTAGCACTGGGTCAATGCATTATCTCTCTGGCATGGTAGGTGGGGTATTGCTTTTGGTCCTGGGCATCTATTCTTTAGGTTATGCTTATAAGCTTCTTCCAAGAATGATAAAATGGTACCGTAACCTGAGGGGGGCTATAAGCCATGGTAATCAAACGATTCCATTCACCATTGTCTCTATCGTCCTTTTTGTAACAGGGTTGTTCTTGGGTGTCAAATCTGCGCTTGATGTACCTGAGGCGAGTGGCATATATATGGTGATACTATTCAGCACTGGCGTATTGTGGATGTGGATATTTGCAATAGTATCCTATGAAACAGGCAAATTCTTAGACTTATACCTTGAAAAACAACAGATCCGACATAGTTTTTTGATAGCTACTATGACACTCTTCGCACTTGCCTTCATAATACAGGGACTCCTGGACCTTTTTGCTCTTGCATTGGGGTTCACTCCCACAAGGGAGTTGGTCATAGCTATCGAACTAATGTTGGGTTTCGCATTCGCTGTCATAGCCAGCATTCTGCAGTCAACTTTCCGCATAATCACAGAGGATTATACATTACAAAGCCAGGGGTGAGATTTGCTCGATGTATTTCGAGGAATGGGAACCGGTATATGAAAGGATAATTAAAGAAATGGGGTATTCCCGCTTGCAGGATGAGGCCTCAGCCAGAATGCTTCGTCATATGATACTTAATAAGAGGCTGATCGATGTCGATGATCTAATCCCACTGATGAGCGGGGTAGTGAATGTGGTGGGTGCCGCAGTTGTTCCAGAGGAGCTGACTGACATTGATGGGACGGTTATCTGCGCGGGCTCAAGCGCAAAGACGCTCATTGAAGCCAATCTGATACCAGAAATACTTATTACTGATCTCGATGGGGATCTCGTTCCGCAGGCCGAATGTTGTCGCCGTGGGGCCGTAGCTGTCATACATGCTCATGGCGATAATGCAGATCTTATACAGCAGCATTTACATCTTTTCAATGGGCCTATAATAGCAACAACACAGAGCCGTCCTGATCTTTTGATGGTGAATATGGGTGGTTTTACGGATGGGGACCGGGCTGTCTGTATGGCACGGCATCTCGGTGCCAAAAAGATAAGACTGGTTGGGTTTGATTTTGAAAGGCCAATAGTATCAGAGGGAGAGGACCTTTCAGTGAAGAAAACAAAGTTAAAATGGGCGAAGCATATCATATTTGATATGAATCCGCCCTCTGTTGAGATAATATGGTGAGTTGTTTTAATGCGACAATATATTAGAGCGTATAACTTTACAAGGCGGGGGCTCAGGTTTTGAAATTCGTGACAATGGAGAAGATCGTTTCTGCTTTGCGCAACACACTCGGAAAGAAAGGAATGAGCGAGGAAGAGATTAAAGACCTTGCGGAATACATCATGAGTTTCTTTGGTTATGAGACTGAGGTAATAGACAATATTCTTACCTCCGAGGATCGTGACGTGTTTTATATGCTGGAAGAGGAGGGCATATTGAGTACTACACAGGAACAAATCAATCTTAAGAAGGGAAAGCTGTGGCGCATACATTATTGGGTGCTTAAAGGCGATCAGATCGAGAGATTGTGTCAAGACGATCAGGATGGCGATGGGTACGAGGACGAATTCGCCCACATCTATGAGGAGATAGAGGATGACATTTGGTCTCGCAATACCAAGGACCGTAATGAAAACCATTAATTGCCTGACAGTGTTCCCGTAGCCTAATGGACACGTTGCTCCTGGTACTGATACTCATCGCTGTTTATGTGTTTGTTTGGGTTTACGTACGCAAAAGTACTATACTTCAGGAGAAGGGAATTGTACCCTATGGCCCTACTATAATGCTTAAGACTCAGGCCGGCAAAGGCCTGATGGAAAGACTGGCAGCACCTAGACGGTTTTGGAAAGGATACGCCCTTCTCTCCAAGATTGTTGTTTTCTCATTAATGATCATTTTTACAGGCCTGCTCCTGTGGCAGATGACAATCATCCATACAATACCCAAAGAAAGCGCTCTTGGTCCGGAATATATTTTGGGCATCCCAGGTCTGAATCCCATAATTCCCATCGGATATGGAATCGTAGCTCTCATAATATGTATCGTGATTCATGAGGTAGCACATGGAATCCTTACCAGAGTGAACGGTATGGACATAAAAACCACGGGCCTGCTCTTTTTAATTTTCCCTATCGGTGCCTTCGTGGAGCCTGATGAAGAACAACTTATAAATGCCGGTAAAAAAGAGCGTAGCGATGTTTACGCTGTCGGGCCCGCAACCAATTTTATTGTAGCCATCATATTAGTCTTGATCCTAACCATACCTATGTTGGGTGCTGTTGAAACCCAATATCCAGACAATCCCGTCGTTGTAGTTCTGTCAGACGGCTCTCCTGCGGAACATGCTGGGTTGGATGTAGGAACAGTAATAATCAGCATGGGCGGCGTTGAGATAAACACTATCGATGACTTCTATAATTACAATGCAAGCAACCCAGGCGAATTGGCAGAGATTAAAGTGGTCACTGAAAATGGGGAAGATATCGTTTATATGGTGACAGGAGTCTACATCGAGTCCGCAACCAAAGGTCAACCAGCTTATGAATCGGGAGTGAGGGCGGGGATGCTCCTTTATTCCATAGACGGCCAGGAAATACGGGGGATATCTGAACTCAACAAATACCTGTCTAATACCACGCCTGGGCAGGTGGTAGAGCTGGTAATGCTGGAATTTGACGAAGATACATCCACCTGGGAGAACTCTTATTTCGAAGTGGAGCTAACAAGTGGGCCTTTACCTAAAGGTTATCTAGGCATCACTATGAATTTCGCCGGTATTGGTATCAATACCCCTTCCGGACTGTTGGCATATTTGAAAGACCCTCTTCAGGGCTCAGAGACATTGAGCGATATGATGATGGCTTCTCTGAGCTATTTGGCACTTCCTTTCATAGGTTTGGCGCCGATGCCTACTGTGTTGACGTGGCTCTTTGAAACCGGTTGGATATTAGACGGAGATCTCTTCTGGATCGTCGCTAATACCTTTTACTGGGTGTTCTGGATGAATCTGATGATCGCTCTCACGAACTCCCTGCCAGCAATCCCGCTGGATGGGGGTTATCTGTTCATGGATGCTGTGGATTACATTACGAAAAAGCTCAGACCTGCGATCAGGGAAGAAGAACGCCAACGTTTAGTAGAAAGCGTGACCACATGGTTAGCACTCCCCATACTATTCATGATAATCTGGCAGTTTGTTGGACCGAGGATAGCTTAACGATAAAGAAAGGAATTAAAAGGTTTCAGTCCAGGCTCTGACCTTTCCTACGGTCATGTAGTTCGCCGATCTTGCCTTTGTTCCAGCCGCTTATCTTGGAGAAGAATCCGGTCACGCGTGTGATGCCCTCCACATTGGGGGACTGGCAGTAACTGCAGGTCTCCCTCAACCCTCGGCTGGTCTTTCCGCAGTCCAAACATGATGTGAACTCGGGGCTAAAGGCTATCTGAGCGTTGTCTGTGTTGTAAAACGTCTTTTTTACGAAGGCGGCAATATTTTCTGCCGGAGGCTTAGACTCTCCTAACCATACATGGGTAAGTGCACCAGCCTCGATGAGAGGGTGAAACATTCCCTCCATCTTGGTTCGTTCTATTGGGCTGACATCTGCTGAGACATTCAGATAGGTAGAGTTAGTGTAGTATAGTTCACCATTGGCTTTGCTACCTTTGACGACCGAACTAGCCTGTAGAGGGAAATCTTTCATATCCAACTTGGCGAAACGGTAGGCTGTGCTCTCAGCAGGCGTCTGCTCTAATGGCATTTTGATGCCATATTCTTTGCCAAGACGCTCGGCCTCCTGTTTCATGAAGGATATGATTTTGAGGCCGAATTTAAGAGCTTCTTTGGATTGGTGTATTTCTTTACCAGTATGGTATTGCACCATCTCGTTAAGGCCAACCATCCCTATTAAGAAACTGGACTTCTCTATGCGATAATACGGCTCACCGTCCAAATCCATTGCTAAGAGGGCCAGAGGACCATGGTTCTTCATGCTCATAAGGTGAGAGATGAACTCTTTCTTTTGCAGATGCGCCTTTGTAGCTAGTTCCATATATTTGCTTATGTTCTCTAACAGCATCGCATCATCTCGGTTAGACATATATGCTAAGCGAGGGAGGTTAAGCGTGCAGTTCTGCATGGCAGAAAAGCGCATTTTCCAGGGTGTCTTTGCTTCTTCAAGATCCGCGTCATCCAATCTAAATGACAGCCGGCAACACTCGGATATCTTAGCTGTGTCCCCGCGGTCAAAAACAAAGTAAGTATTGCCCTTCTCGGCAGCCACAGCGGAGATTTTGTAAAGAAATTCTTCATGTCCCTCTGTCTGGAAAAATCTGTCAGTGATATGCACCTCTGGTTTAGGGAAGAAGAAGGGTCTGCCCAGGGCATCGCCCTCCATATAAACGTCAAAGAGAGCGTTAAGAAAGCGCCTGCTTTCTGTTTCATAGTCTTCGTAATTCTTCCCGGTGTATTCCCCACCAGGCCCTATGGCCGGTACGCCCACAAAATGTTTTGGCGTTTCCCAGTATAGGTTGATGTCACTGAATATCGATTGCCCGCCACGGGCTACTGCCTGCTGTGCAAACTCATAAACTAAGATTTGCGCCAGTTGTTTCATCCTTTTATCATCTACATCTACCAGATAGGGAGCTAGGAAGGTGTTGAGTGCGTCCCATCCTATGGCACCTGCAAAATGACCCTGTAGGGCAGCTGAAAATTTAATGATCTGTTCGATGAGAACCTCTGGGTGTTTTGCTGGTCTTGCTATAGACAACGCATTGGGGAGATTGAGCCCAAACTTTTTCACATACTCGATAGACTGCCCACTACAATAGGGGCGATCTATCATTCCTAGGTCGTGAAGATGTATGGTTCCACTCATGTGAGCATCGGCTATATCAGGACTGAAGACCTCCAATAGAGCAAATTCTTTCTTTATATTTTCAGCGAGAGTCAGATTGGTAGCTTCTGGGCCGTGAGGAACGTTAGCGTTTTCTTTGTTCGGGCTCATTATTATTTGCCTGGCATCATATAGGGGTACACCTAACCTAGTATGCTGTTTCCGTATAGACTCTAAACCGTACTCGACAAGTTTGGCATTGGTAAGTTCGCGTATGAGTGGGGCAGTAATGTATTCTATCTCCATCTTAGAGACCATCTTCTCGACTTCTGTGGCAACTATAGCCGCAGCATCTTCGCTTATATCGGTCTCTCGTATCAGGGCATTGAATATCTTTTCCTTGTCCCATTTCCTCAGCTCTTCATCCGATGTTCTGACAAATAATGTAAGGTCTGTGGACTCGTCACCCTTTATAGGTGTTTTTTTGTTTACAACCTCTTTTGCTTTCATTCTCTTCCCACCTCTACATGAGGTTTATTCATGTATTGATTCATCCCATTGAATCTCATGTAATAAGGTTATAAAATTATTTTGAGGACCGGAAATGATCAACTATAGGGCCGATAAATGTAACATTTGTTATCCGCATGGTTATCATATTTGTTATCATACATAAAGATAAGCTAATGAGTGATATAGCTAGGTTATTCTTTTTGATGATCAAGGCTATTCCTTAACCATCCCCAGATTGTCGGACACTCTGTTTTTGGGGAATACGATGGTCCAATCTGTACCTTTTTCTGTCTTAAGGTTGATACTCCCTTTCATTTTATTTAAGATAATGCGCCTAATAAGCTCAAGACCAAATCCGCTATCGATACCATCGAATTCCTTTAATCCGGTCCCGTCGTCAGAGTATGTAACAACGTATTTGTCCCCTTCCTCATAGAAGGCTAGATGGATATTTCCCTTACTACTGGGAAAAGCGTATTTCAATGAATTACTTGCAAGCTCACCTATAACCATGCTCAAATCTGCTAAGGTATTGTAATCTAGTTGCACATTCGTAGCGTCGACCTCGATCGTTACCCCATGAGCATCGTAAACATCTTCAATGCGGTTCAGTAAAGAGCGCAAGTACGATTCTAAATCAACATCAGCAAAGCCTTCTTGACCGTGTATGAATTTATGAATCGTAGAGATCGCTAATATACGCGCCTTTATATCCTTCAAAACTTCCTTGACCTCATCACTGTGGCTGCCAGAATCATATATATCAATAAGGCCGATAATTACCATGAGGTTGTTATTGACCCGGTGATGAAGCTCAGAAAGTATGGCATTTTTTTCCTCTAGTGCTCTCAGCAGACTCTCTTCATATAACCTTAGAGATGTTATGTCTTCTGCAATGGCCTGGTAGCCAATAACCTTTTCTCCTTTCCACATAGGTGTCATACTGAACATGAACAAGCGTTTGTCTCCTTGATATGTTATCAAGGAAAACTCAGATCATTTTCTCTCTCCTTGCAGAGTCTCCACTTCTGCAGTTCGAAATCTCTCTTTATCACCCTCTTCCAAAAAACATTCTATTCCTTCGTCTTTCAGTTTCTTAGAGCTAACATTACCAAATATTTTGGAGAAGGAGGGCGAGAAGTAGATGTATCCATTTTTACGGTGTCGTAAGTAGGTAAACCTATCCTTCTCCTCCATCACCCCGCTCAGTGTGAATGTTTCCCACCGTAAAAGTGTTAAGGCACTTCCCACCAGAACGTAAATAAGATCTCTGGCAAATACCCAAGGCCATTGTTCGTTGTCAGCAATATGTAATACATTATTAAAGATTGCAAATTCTGCTGTATAAAATAACGCTATGGCTGCTGCAAAGGGTATACCATATTTCGGAAACCAATAGGCAACGAATACAATCGGTAAATAAAAGAGATGGGGAAACACCACATTGATACCAAAATATAATGAGTAGACAGATAATACAATAACAAATATCAACAATGAAGCGACAAAAACAATCTTACCAAGATCTGATACTCTCAAATTAGACAGTCTAAAGATCAACCAGTTAAGATGCCAAGAAGACATCTTCGCCTGGTCATCCTGCCTTCTCAGGTCGTCATTTTCCATCAGACTAAGTCCGTGGAGACACTCACGGTCCGTCATGATATTTCCTCGTCGTTGACCCAAACATACCATTGTACGCTAGAAACTTTATCACTTTCTATTGACGCCTTTCAGCATTGGGAACGTTAGCAATTATAAATAGTGCTGTAATTACCCTCAATCTTTATAAGCGATATTTAGCCAAATGTCTTTACTAACATCCATTTCTTTGTAGGTTGCTTCTTCCATCTAATGGTTAGGTGGTAATCTCTTTATTATCATATCTGTTAGCAAGCTTGAAACGATGAGCAAGCTTGTTGTGGAAGAAGATTTTAGGAGTATAGTGCTAGAAGCTCTTGGTAAAGAGGGCAAATCAATCAGTGCCTTGACAAAGGAGTTGGAAAAACGAGGATACAGATTGCACAGGCTGATAGTTACGGGTTATCTCCGTGCCTTAACGGATATGAATCAGGTGAAGGAAACGGAGGTTCCACCTTCTAAACTATACGTACCCTTACAAAACCGTGATGATGACATCTATAGTCTAGCAAGAGCCACTGCTATAGACACCAGTGACGATCCTGATCTGAGAACTCTTCAAATACTTTATGCCCTATTGCGCCGTCCCGTTCAGGAGTCTGAACTGGCACGGGCGGGGGTAGAGGTGATAAAAGGTAAACGCGAGGAGAAGCATGTCATGGAGAGCATCCATCAATCTATGCCTAAGAGATTACGTACGCGTTTCTCAGTATCAGAGGATTCATATGTACCCGATGAACCCCTTTCAACGGAAGAGTACATTCGTTGTCTCGAACATATGGTTCTATCGCTGACAAGGTCGCGTCACCTAGTCCTAAATACTAAGCAAAGTCATTTGTTATAAACTGATAAGATATTTATTTGGAGATTGATTTTACATGATTATGGATATCAATGAAATTGTTGAGATTGTGAGAAATTTTCCAGGGATAACCCGCAAACATCCGATACAGGATGTAGTAAAATATCTCCCTACTGCCGATTTCAAAGATATCTTAGCGTCGGCCGGAGAGGACGCCGCAGTAATCAAATATAAAGAGGATTGCCTCCTTTTTGCCGCAGACGGCATAATGGAATCACTTATGAAGGTAAATCCCTTCTATGCAGGATATTTTGCTGTCTTAGTAAACATTAATGATGTGGCCGCAATGGGCGGCAGGCCGTTGGCAATGGTTGATGTTGTTTCGATACGGGACAATCGTATATGCGCACAGGTCCTCAAGGGTATGGAAAGAGCCGTCCGCAAATTCAATGTACCGATAGTAGGTGGTCACACTCATCCTGATTGCGAATATAATGCTATAGATATCGCGATCATCGGTACCGCCCCCTGCGAATCGGTTATATACAGTCACACGGCAGAGGTAGGCGACGATGTGATTTTCGTCATGGATCTTGATGGTTTTTATCCACCAGACCTTTCTTTTGCGTGGGATACAACAACCAATAAAGATGATTCTCTGGTGCGCCGGCAAATAGAGATAATGGCCCAGATCGGTGAGGCTGGTCTGGCCTCTGCCGCCAAGGACATGAGCAACCCTGGATGCCTCGGTACATTAGGAATGTTGCTGGAAACAAGTGGTAAAGGTGCCCTTGTTCATCTTAATCGTATTCCCACGCCGGAAGGCGTAGACTTTAAACAGTGGTTGGTATCGTATCAGGGATGCGGTTTTGTCATAACATGCCCTCCTAAAAACTCAGCCATGGTTCTGGACCTCTTTTCATCTGTGGGCATGACTGGAGCGGTGGTAGGCTCTGTAGAAGATAGTCCCATTTTCAGAATTAAAAATGGTGATGAAGAGAGAGTGTTGTTTGACTTTTCTAAGGATAAGATAACGGGATGCATAAGAAAGAGAAGGTGCTAGGCCACGGAGGTTGCCGCGCTCTTGGCCAAGAGGTATCTGGTATCACTTCTCAACCCCGCTACCCTCCGAGCGTCGGTAGTTTGCGGTAAGGCTGCTCCCGTCAGGGCCTGGCCCAGTCCCCGCAATTAGAGTGGTGGTAACGATCCTCCGATCGAACACAGCCACTCACACCTACCCCGGTGGACAGGGTCTCATTGTTGTGATACCAGGCCTCCAGGTTAGAGCCGCGTCGTCCTCCGCTGTCACCTCCGCATATCGACGATTTCGGTATACAAGGATACGCCGAGCATCCCGGTCAAGCCTAGCATCCATTGTTTAAGATACAAACCTATATAGACATTTCTTTATCCAGCGCAATAAGTGAGCCTAACCACTCGTAATAATATCCCATCGCCAAGCGGGAGAGTTCCACAAATGTATATAGCGGCCCCTTCATCATGCGGTTGGGGCGCATCGATATCTTCACATCGCCAATCTGGCACCTTTTTGAGCGGTCGGACACAGAATTATTGTGAACGGCGAGGTTACGAATGGTAATGATATCGTTCCATTCTCGATTACGTGCTTCGGTCATTATACCTAGTTGAAAACTCTCCCTCATAATACTGCGCAGGTGTGATGACTCTTCGAGTTCCGGAGCCCTCTTTGAACACACATTTTTTGCAGAGTACTCTATGGCGCTGAGAACCTCAATAAACAACATCTTACTGAGATAGACAACCCTTTCCGTCATCTCAGAACTCAATCTATCCTCGTCCACTTCATAGACCCGATCACTTGTCCACATTCGATAATATGATTGCAACATTTCTTGAGTGATCATTGTTTTGTTGTGTATCATAGAAAACGCCATAGCGGCTGGGTCCTCAGGACCTTCGGGGCCTTCAGATATGATGGATGCAAAGAGTCTGGACTCCTCTATAAGGATTCTTGTCCTTTCTAACAATTCCATCATGAATCCGCCATGGTAAAAGAAATATAATTGATTTCTTAGGTTTAACATATTAAATAATGGAGATCTGATTACCCTGAACACTGGAGGAAGTGAAAGATGTATTGGAATGCCCGAATCGAATGCATGCCAAAAGATGAGTTGAGAGAACTACAGTTCAGAGAGCTTAAGACCCTTGTCTACCGTCTCTACAGCTTTAACAGATTCTACCATGAGCGTATGAAAGAGCATGGTGTACACCCCGATGATATAAAGACTCTGGAAGATATATGCAAACTTCCCTTTATGTACAAACAGGATCTGCGTGATAACTACCCAACACAGATGTTCACTTCCTCCCGGGATGAGGTTGTACGTTACCACGTGTCCTCAGGTACCACTGGCAAACCCACTTTAGTGGGTTATACCAAAAACGATATTGAATTCTGGACAGAGTCTTTAGCCCGCGCTCTCACATCTATCGGTGTTGGCACCGGTGATGTGATGCAGGTTTCATACGGATA
>LDZU01003948.1_pt1 | contig 11930 bp, 8 predicted proteins | sample 615531 | NCBI WGS metagenome assembly LDZU01 (sample SAMN03408293, study PRJNA278302) | terrestrial metagenome | isolation source: oil reservoir sample SB2 | place: USA: Alaska, North Slope, Schrader Bluff formation | collected 2011-09 | reverse complement strand
GGCCCAGCCTGTTCAAATCAGGATCGGCCAGAAGCGACTCGATCTCCTGTAAGATCCACTCAGTACCAGATGTCCCGTCCATGGCAGACCCCGGTTTCACGCCGTCTCGATCTTTGACTCGTCCTCAAGGCCGAGTTCCTTTATCGCGGTTTCACGCATCTTGAACTTCATGATCTTGCCCGAGACCGTCATCGGGAAGTCGTCGACGAACTTGATGTAGCGCGGGATCTTGAAGTGCGCGATCCTGCCGCGGCAGAACTCCCGCACATCCTCCTCCGTCAGTCTCACACCGTTATCGACCCTGATCCATGCCATAAGTTCCTCGCCGTACTTCCTGTCCGGCACCCCGATCACATAGGCGTCAGCGATCTTCGGGTGGGTGTGGAGGAACTCCTCGATCTCGCGCGGGTAGATGTTCTCACCGCCGCGGATCACCATATCCTTCAGGCGGCCGACGATCTTGACATAGTTCTCCTCGTCCATCACCCCGAGATCTCCCGTATGGTTCCAGCCGTTCTCGTCGATAGTTGCCCGGGTGGCGTTCGGGTTGTTGTAGTAGCACCGCATCACGCAGTAGCCGCGGGCACAGATCTCACCGGTCTCGCCGCGGGGGACGATCCTCTTTGTGTTCGGGTCGATGATCTTGACCTCCGTGTGAGGAAAAGGTCTTCCAACCGTCGAGACACGCCGTTCCAGCGGGTCATCGGTCGTGGTCATCGTGATCCCCGGTGAGGTCTCGGTCTGGCCGTAGACGATCACGATCTCGGAGATGTGCATTCTCTTGCTGACCTCCCGCATCACCTCTGTCGGACATGGCGAGCCCGCCATGATCCCCGTCCTGAGCGAGTCAAGCCGATAGTTCTCGAAGTTCGGGTGCGAAAGTTCGGCGATGAACATCGTCGGCACGCCGTGGAGGGCGGTGCACCGCTCGTCCTGCACGGCTTTGAGGACGGCCTCCGCCTCAAAGACTGGCGATGGCAGCACCATTGTGGCACCATGTGTGACGCTGGCCATGTTGGAGAGAACCATACCGAAACAGTGGTAGAACGGCACCGGGATGCAGAGTCGGTCGTGATGGGCGAACTTCATACCTTCCCCTATGAAGAAACCGTTGTTCAGGACGTTGTGATGTGTCAGGACCACGCCTTTAGGAAAGCCGGTGGTCCCGCTGGTGTACTGGATGTTGACCGGGTCGTCGAAGTCGAGCGACTCTTCACGCTCCCGGAGTTCTTCAGGAGCGATGAGATCGGCCATCTCCATGAGGTCGTCCCAGGTGTACATCCCGTTGTATGGGATATCCCCAAGGAATATGACGTTCTTCAAGAACGGGAACCTGTCGCTATCGATCCGGCCTGGCTTAGCCTCAAAAGCCTCGGGGCACGACTCATAGAACATCCCGACATAGTCGGAGGTCTTGAACCTGCCCTGGATGAAGAGTGTCTGCACCTCAGACTGCTTCATGGCATACTCGAACTCGTATGTCCGGTATGCAGGGTTGATATTCACCATTATGGCGCCGATCTTTGCTGTGGCAAACTGGACAAGCACCCACTCAGCGTAGTTCAGCGCCCATATGGCAACCCGATCGCCGCGCTCCACGTCAAGCGCCATCAGGGCGCGTGCCAGGGTGTTGACACGATCGAGAAACTCCGCATACGTCCACCGGATACCCTGGTGGACGGCTACGAGTGCCTCGTTGTCCGGGTGCGCCGCGGCTATACGGTTCAGCATTTCACCGATGGTGATGCCGAGCAGAGGTATCTGCGAGGTTCCACACGCGTAACTGCCCTCAACCATTCTATATAAATGGGTGTCGGCGGCGTTATATGATTACTGGTTTTTTTCAGGCGCAATCATTATACTGCATTGCCATCAATGTATTAGAGGGCAGGGGGGTCGTGGCCTAGTCCGGAATGGCGACGGGCTCCAGCGGTCTTTGCACATGATGAACAATGGGTCTCCTGATTGACGGATGATGACCCGTTGGAGCACTGATGCATGTTCGGAGAGACCCGTCGATCGTGAGTTCAAATCTCACCGACCCCACATTCTTACAACTTTTAACGGGCAGGCCAGCCTGCACTCTTCTCATTTGGGCCATAACGCCCCAGAATGGTGGTAGTTATCCCGGGCGCAATCATCAGATAGATGGAATCTCCTCTAGGCCCACCTTGTCTAACCCGCGCGCTCGTCTGGACTCATTCCGAAGATGGAGGCGCGCATAAAAACTTACCCCGGGCGGCAATCAACCCCCCTCGCTGCAGGGGCTTTCTGTCCAGGATAGAGACGAACCAACCGGGAGGTCTTTAAACCAGGTCCGCCAACATTTCAGCACTTATCTGAGGGCATCCATATGTATCTCATCGGCGAAGCACTGGTTGGAGACGGCGCAGAACTTGCGCACGTAGATCTGATCATGGGAAACAAAGAAGGACCTGTGGGGCAGGCGTTTGCAAACGCCCTCTCCCACCTCTCCAAAGGCCATACCCCGCTTCTTGCGGTAGTAAGGCCAAACCTGCCTGCAAAACCCTCGACCATCATCATCCCGAAGGTCACCCTGAAGAAAGAGTATCAGGTGAACCAGATCTTCGGGCCTGTGCAGTCAGCTGTGGCAAAGGCCGTCGCCGACCTGGTGGAGGAGGGTGCCTTTGAGGGGATCGATATCGAGGATATCGTCATCATGGCAAGCGTCTTTGTCCACCCGACTGCAGAGGACTACAACAAGTTATACAGGTTCAACTACGGCGCGACGAAACTCGCGATCCGCCGGGCGCTCGATCGTTTCCCTGACGTCGATACGCTCCTTCACGAGAAAGATCGGGCAACCCATGCCGTAATGGGATTCAAGGTTCAGCGTCTCTGGAACCCCCCATACCTGCAGGTTGCGATGGACCTTGTTGACAGGAACCATATGCGGAAGGTCCTTGAGGAGCTGCCGGAGAGCGACCACCTGATCCTCGAGGCCGGAACACCTCTTATCAAGAAGTTTGGACTCTCGATCATCTCCGAGATCCATGAGATCAGGCCAGGCTCCTTCATAGTCGCCGACCTCAAGACGCTTGATACGGGGAACCTGGAGGCCCGCATGGCTGCTGACGCCGGTGCTGACGCCGTTGTGATCTCCGGTCTCGCCCCGCTATCGACGATTGAGAAGGCCATCCAGGAAGCCCGGAAGACCGGTATCTACAGCGTGCTTGACACGCTCAACGTCAGTGACCCGGTTGCCGTCATCGGGCAACTGAAGGTGAAGCCGGATGTTGTTGAACTCCACCGGGCTATCGACATCGAGGATACCGATTACGCCTGGGGCGATATTCCGGCAATCCGGAAGGCAGGCGGTGAGAGGATGCTGATCGCGACCGCGGGCGGCATCCGGCAGCATGTTGTGAAAGAGGCACTCGGGGCGGGCGCTGATATCCTGGTTGTTGGCCGGGCCATCACCGCAAGCAAGGATATCAAACATGCAGCTGAAGAGTTCCTGGAAGAACTTAACACCGAAGAGGTTGACCAGTTCAGGATCATGACCGATTTTTAAGGTCAGGTTTCCCTCCGGCAACGGTTCCTGGAAGGTTAACATCAGAGAATGTGTATCTCCTCGAGGATCGATGTTTGAATGGTCGATACGGGTGCAGGTGCCGGGAGAGACGGGGCGGCAACTATTTTTGTCTTGGTCCCCAATGTATGCAGGTAAACAGGGGCAGTAGGGTAGCCTGGTCCATCCTAGAGCGTTTGGGACGCTTTGACGGCAGTTCAAATCTGCCCTGCCCCATCAGTCATGAACCGCAAGACCGCATGCGAGGTCTACCGCCGCCTCCTTGCGCGCTACCCCATCGTCGACGGCAGGCGTCATTTTATCGAGTTCCATAACCCTTTCGAGGCTTTGATCCTGACCATCCTATCCGCGCAGACAACCGACCGCGCAGTCAACGCCATTCGCGACGAACTCTTCTCCCGCTACCCGACACCCGCGGCACTCGCCAGCGCCGAACCGGAGGAGGTCGAACCACTCATAAGGAGCATCGGGTTCCATCACATGAAAACCCGCTATATAGTTGGCGCGGCAAGAAAGATTGTCTCCGGGTTCGGCGGCGAGGTCCCCCAAACAATGGAGGGGCTGCTGTCGCTGCCCGGCGTTGGCAGGAAGACCGCAAACATCGTCCTCTCACATGCGTTCGGTATCAACGTTGGTATAGCCGTCGATACACACGTCCGCCGGGTCTCAAAGCGACTTGGGTTCACCTCGAGCACGAACCCCGCGGTCATCGAACGCGATCTCATGGCACTCTTTCCACAGGAGGTCTGGGAAGATATCAACTTCCTCCTGATCCGTCATGGACGCGCCGTCTGCAAGGCGCAGAACCCGAAGCACGACGAGTGTGTGGTGGCAGACCTCTGCCATTATTGCCGGGAGATGCAGGCCTCAGAGGAAGAGGGCGGTATGAGGTGAGGTTGTCTGCATGAACCGCTATGCTGACCTCAAAACACCTCACCGATCAGAGCAAGTGCAATCAGGTAACAGCCTCCTGAGACCACCGCCGATGCCGGGATGGTCAGGATCCACGCGATCAGGATCTCGCGGACAACACCCCACTTGACCGCCGAGTAGCCGCGGGTTGTGCCAACACCCATGATCGCACCGGTTGCAGCGTGAGTCGTCGAGACCGGGATGCCTAAGGCGGTCATCAGAGAGAGAACGCCTCCGGCGGCGGTCGATGCGGAGAACCCCTGGTATGGCCGGATCCGCGTGATCTTGTTGGCCATCCTGTCAATGACCCGCCACCCACCAAATAGCGTTCCAAGTGATATGGCAAGGGAAGATGCAAAAATGACCCAGAGTGGGACGTGAAACTCGGCGATCAGCCCTCCAGCAAGGAGCATGGCGGTTATGATGCCCATTGCATTCTGTGCATCGTTGCTGCCGTGGCCGATGGCCTGAAATGATCCGGAAAAGATCTGGAGGATCTTAAAAAGTCTGGAGAGACGCCTCGGGTGATAGTTATGGAATATGCAGGCGATAAGGCCGGCGAGGACAAACGCGGAGAGGAAACCGAGCATTGGAGAGATAACGATAAAGATTACAACCGCAAGGATGCCGCCAATTTTCAAAAAACCGGCTGCAATGGCGAACGGGATTATCACCGTCACACCGATGAGCCCGCCAACAATAAAGTTCCATGGTTTAAAGTCCTCCCTCCTGTAAGCGACTGCGGCAGTGATTATAGCCCCGATAAAGGCACCTGCAATGGCGTAAAGAGCAGTCTGCCTGATCACCGCAATCGATGGCCAGAGGACCGCTCCAGTCCCGGCAGCAGCCATCCCCGCACCAAGCAATCCACCAATAAGCGCATGACTGCTCGACACAGGGATCCCGAAGAACGATGTCAGAAAAACCCAGAGCACGGCGCCAAGCATCGCCATCAGGATCAGCAGCGGCGTGAGGAAGACCGGATCGACTATTCCCTTGCCTATGGTCGCCGCAATCGCAGTGGTGAAGAGCAGGGGTCCCAGGAGGTTGAAAACACCGGCCAGGAGGACCGCCTGCAGAGGTGTCAGGGCCTTCGTCGCGATAATGGTGGCGATCGAGTTTGCGGCATCGTTCAGGCCATTTGCAAAGTTAAAGAGCAGTGCAAGAAGAATGCCGAGAACGATGATCGGGTCCATAGCGGTCAGGAGTGTCTGATGGCTATGTCGCTCAAGACATTGGCGACGTCCTCACATTTATCGGTAGCTATCTCGAGGTTTTCGTAAACATCTTTGAGCTTGATTATTGTTATCGCATCTTTCGTCTTGAAGAGGTCCATGATAGCGTGGCCGAGAACGTTATCCGCGACATTCTCCAGGCGGTTCACCTCTATGCACCGTTCCTCGATCTGGCGGGGGTTCTTTATGTTGCGAATGCCATTTACAGCCCTCTCGATCTCAATGACACTGAGCTGGATCAGTTTTGCGAGTTCGATCATTGAGTTGTCGGTCTCGGTGATGCCATAACTGTACATCTGCTGCATGGTGCCGTCGATGTAGTCCAGGATGTCATCGAGCGCTGATGCAAGGCGGGAGATCTCTTCGGGTTCGAGCGGGGTGATGAAAGTCAGGTTCAGTTGCTCGTAGATCTGATGTGTGATCTCGTCCCCCTCATGCTCGATCTCTTTCATCGTGCGACACTGCTCTTTTATGTTCTCGATCTTCTCAAAATTCTCGATAAACTCGACAAGCATGTCGGCTGCAGAGACAACCGTCCGGGCCATCCTGTCGAAAAGATCAAAAAACACCTTATCCTGCGGAACCACCCACTCCTTGATGCCCACAATGATCAATATATCGTTCTTTCTTCAGGGCCTATATAGCGATCGATCAGATCGGGTTTGATCGATGGAGGAGAACCTGAAAAGTGTAAAACATCCCGATTTCAGGTGATCGATTCTCAATATCCATGATGCGCCATGACAACATGGGGGTATATGCAGCAATGAATTTTGCTGTGTTTGCAATTATGAGGCCATCAGAGTACTACTTCCCCCGTTTGAAAAACCTCTCCATGAACGGATTGGGGGAGTGACGGCATCGCCGCGCACCCTCTCCAATTTGGATCAGGGGATGGCCACGGTTTTTGCAAGACGCCATTCCTGAGAGATGCGGAGACGGGAGACCGCCGACAGGGGTATCCGGGTGGGATGGATGAGAGAGGTGGAAGGAGATCTCCCCACGCGGTTTCAGGCGAGAAGACTTCCTGGTAATTCCTGTCCCCTGGCACTGTATCCGAGGGTATCGCCAGAGATTGCCCGCCCCCTGTGAAGGGGGCGGGCGGAGGCCGTGGTGCGGCCGGGAGGTGGGGGCGCTCAACCGCAAAAGGCGTCTCACCGCGGTGGTGGTTCGAGGGGATCAAGCCAGGAGCAAACTGGTTTGATGGGCTCATTATATCAGGCAAAACGCAGGAGAGTATAGTTCCTCTGGATTACGGCTGCAAGATCATGCAGGGTTTCCTATCAAGGAGTGGTGGTTGTTAACCGGCAAACCTGGCAAGCATGATCCTGCTCATCGGATCCTTTCCCTCACTTCAGTCGTGGGGGTTGACGTCGATCCCGGAAGACCTTCTTCATCCAGGGCACTCTTGAGGGTGCTGCGGATGTAGTTGAGGTCGTCTTCATCTGCTGCGATCTCATAAAGTATGGTTCCAAGATTTGGACAACGCTTTGTAAAAGGCAGCAGTATCTTGCCTCTTTTAACCTGCAGCCCTACAAGCATCGGCTCCTTAAGGAGTACCCGAATATCCTTGAAGATAAAACCTGGAAGTATCTCGTAGTACTCTCTGCAGTGTCGCTTGATGTAGTCGTTTACCTCCTTCGGTGTCGCGTCCATGAGGAGCACCTTTCCACCGAGGCTGTTTACGCAACAGGATGGCATTATACCTTGTTCGTCTTTGTACGAATAAATACCTTACCCTCTTCAGTTACCCTCACCGCGCGAGATAGGCGTTTTCAGACAGTTTCGCAAATGGCCTGCCGGTTGACTTAATGCCTGAAGATGCCAATACATCTTGGCGTGGAGCACGAACCGGCGGTAAAAAAGGTCCTCTACTGGTGCGACCGCTGCAATGTTCCTCTCATCGGGCGCACATGCGGCTGCAGGGCAAGTTCAAGAGAGATAGCGCTGCTGCCGCCGCATGACGTCCGGCCCGCGCTTGCGGGAGATATAACTCTCATCAAACGTCTTCTTGCCGATCGATTTGGGGATATACCCCTCCCGCGCGTTGTGCTGCTCAACAAGACCGGTGGAGTCGACAGGGCCGATCTTGTGATCGTGAACGGCGAACGATTCGGCTGGCTCACGTTTGACCCAATCGCGCGACAATACAGCCTGGATATCACGCCAGAAGCGATCTCCTGGATCCTCCCGCACGCAACCAGCGGCGTCGTCGACCTCGAGACCGAGCCCGCGGTGCGCGCTCACAGGGGCCGTATCGGCGGGAAACGGTTTCCTCTTTCCACCCCTGTAACAGATGGGACGGTAATAATCACCTATAAAAATCGGTTTGGCACGGGGGTCGTCAGGGACGGCCAGGTCCGGGTAAAAGAACTCCTCCCCGTTGAGCCCAGCATTCAGCCTGATCCGGGCTGGGAGACAGTGATAGAGAGAAACCGCTACCACTTGAAGAACCTGGAGCGCAACGCAGTTCGGACCATCAAAAAACACATGAACGACCGGCCGTGCGTGAACGTCTCGTTCTCCGGAGGCAAGGACAGCACCGCCGTCCTCCACCTCGCCCGGAAGGCCGGGGTGGAGAAGGCGTTCTTCATAGATACAGGGCTTGAGCTCCCCGAGACGGTGGAGTTCGCGGAGTCTCAGGGTATCGAGATCATCCGCAAAGGCGGTGACTTCTTCGAGGCGGTCAAGAAAGCCGGGCCGCCGGCGAAGGACCGCCGCTGGTGCTGCAAACTCCTGAAACTCCGGCCTTTGAAGATCTACCTGACCGGGACTGGGCCGTGCGTCACCATCCAGGGGAACCGCTGGTATGAGTCATGGAACCGCGCCGATCTCGACGAGACCAGCCAGAACCCGGCTAACCCGCTGCAGGTGAACGTCTCGCCGATCCGGAACTGGCGGGCGCTTGAGGTCTTCCTCTACCTCTGGTGGCAGGGTGTCCCCATAAACCCTCTATACGAGAAGGGACTTGAGCGGATTGGATGTTACCTCTGTCCGGCGGTGCTGGAGAGCGAGTACGAGATGCTGCGGGGGTTGCATCCGGAACTTACGGGGCCATGGGATGAGTTCCTGGCCCGCTGGGCGGAGAAGAACGGATTTCCGGAGGCCTACCACCGGTGGGGGCTGTGGCGGTGGCGGGCTCTGCCCCCGAAGATGCGCGAGGTCTGCAGGGATCACGGCATCCCCCTCAACGACGATTTTACCCTGAAGGCGGCGGCGCCGGAGGATGGAGCAGAGATGACAGAAACGAAGAGTCAAACAACTCGTGAAATTGAGTTTAACCCGGATGAGATCCGCAGAGACTTCCCGATCCTGGATGACGACATCATCTACCTCGATAACGCGGCGACTACGTTCTCACCGGAGACGGTGGTAGAGGCACTCGTCGAGTTTGAGCACCATTACAGGGCAAACGTCGGCCGGGGCGTCCACAGGCTGACACAGGTAGCGACACAGCGCTACTGGCATGCCCACGAGAAGGTGGCCCGGTTTATCGGCGGCGGGGAGGGGATAACAGTATTTACGAAGAACACAACGGAAGCAATCAACATGGTCGCGCAGGGTCTCTCCTGGAGGCCTGGCGACCGTGTGGTAACCACCATCCTTGAGCACCACTCAAACCTTCTACCCTGGAGGGCGCTTGCGAAGCATGGGGTTGAGATCGATCTGATCGGGATCGATGCAGACTACGCGCTCGACCTTAACGCGCTGGAGGATGTCCTCTCCGGCGGCAGTGTCAGGCTCGTTGCCGTGACACACGCCTCAAACGTCCTCGGGGTGACTACGCCTGTACCGGAGATCGCGCGGCTCTGCCGGGAGCACGGGGCGCTGCTCCTGGTGGATGCGGCGCAGTCGCTCCCACATATGCCGGTCGACGTCTCAAGCCTCGATTGTGATTTCCTATGTTTCTCGGGGCACAAGATCTTCGGGCCGACGGGGACCGGTGTCCTCTGGATGAGGGAGGCTCTCATCGAGCCGCCGGTGCTCGGCGGCGGGATGGTCGCGAGCGTGACATCGGATGGCTACGTCCCGGCGGAGGGTTACCTCCGCTACGAAGCGGGAACGCCAAACATCGGCGGTGGTATTGCGCTCGGCGCCGCCGTGGACTACCTCTCGGCGATCGGGATGGATCGAATCCACCGCCACGAGGAGCGCCTGACGGCGCGGCTGATCGAGGGTCTCTCTGCAACTGAGGGCGTCAGGGTATATGCCGGAAAGAGGCCAGATGCCCGGATAGGGGTGGTCTCGTTCATCATCGATGGTGTTCACCCGCAGGAGGCCGCGCAGATGCTCGATGAGGAGGCGGATATCATGGTGCGTTCGGGGCACCACTGCTGCCAGCCGCTGATGGATTACCTGGGTCTCCCGGAGGGGACGGTCAGGGCAAGCCTGGCGGCATTCACGACTGAGCAGGAGATCGATCTCCTGATCGCGGCCGTCGATGAGATCAGCCGGGGACGGTAGAGCCGGATGTTGCGCCCCCCCTGCTGGAGGCAGGCGGCGGGCAGTGGTAGCGGTCAATGAAGAGATCCTCTCCAGCGCGGCATGTGGATCCATGAGAGGGGGAACTCCCTGACCCTTTCCGGGAGAGATGTTGCCGGGAGGTCACCCGCCCTCAATCCCTGAGATCCTCTCGGGGTGTGTAAAGACCGCCATATCCGGCGTCCCCGCAGACCCGACCAGGCAGAGACCGGCCTCTTTTGCAACATCCACCGCAAGCGCGGTTGGAAGATCGGTGGAGACCAGCACCGGGATGTTTGCTACCAGGCATTTCCGGACCATCTCGGAGGTGACCTGGCCGGTGCTGAGGACTGTCAGCCGGGAGAATTCCAGGTTACTCTTCAGCCCGTGACCGATCACACGGTCGAGGGCGTTATGCCGGTCGAGGTCGTTTGAGCAGACGATGATTCGGCCGCCGTCCGCGAGCGCCACCGTCTCAAGTCTTCCGGAACGAGGGAGAGCGGCGATGGCAGCCTCGATCTCCGGGACGGTGGCTGCAAGATCTGATCTGATTGCGGGCAGTTTCTGCGCGTCGATGTAGGAGACCGAACCCCCGCACCCTGATAGAATGGTCTTTTTAACGCTGCCACGCCGGAAGGGGTTCTTCGTGAGGACGCTGATCCGGTTATCCTCGACCCTGATCGACTCTATATCATCGACTGTCCTGGCGATCTCCTCGGTGTAGAGGTAGCCGGTGATGAACTCCTGAAACCCGCCAGGGCTCAGGATCACAGTCGTCAGGTGGCGGCCATTGACAAAGACCGCTACCGGCGTCTCCTCTACAACCTTCCGGACAGCCTCTTCGCCACCGATCGTTATACAGTTGATCTCCCTGAACATGATTTGCCCACCCTGTGTACGCCGTGCGCCTGATCGATCCTTTCGGAAGATCATGCGCCCGGAAAGACCAATATCATGCCGGTATACACAGCAGAGGAAAAACCTTTACAACACCACAACGGGCCGGAGGCAGAAACGATCTTTGATTCTCGGGAAGCCTGGGTGGGATGGGGGCGACCGACCCTTAAGCCAGCCGCCCATTCGAAACCGCCGGACGACCCACCCGTAGTTACTTGAAGATATCGAAGATCTGGTCGCTTCCGGTTGAGGCGAGCCGTTCACGCTCGGCATGCTCCTCAACAAGCGCAAGTACCGGGAGTTCGAGGTTCACGCCAGGGGTGTGACCAAACATCTTCTCCATCTCGACCTGCAGAGCGTGCATGTAGAGCGAGTTCGGGATCTCCATCGGGCAGTCTTCCTCGCACTGGCCGCAGTTGATGCACGAGTCCGCCACGTGGGCGTAGCGGATCAGGTGGAACATAAACGGCACGGGGAGGACTCCCGGCGGGACCAGGTAGGACTTCTTCGTGCTGCATTCGACGCAGTAGCAGATCGGACAGTGCTCGATGCAGGCGTAGCACTTGGTGCACCGTGACGACTCTTCCATGATCTTCTGGAGGCGCTCCTTGCCCTCGCCCAGCCCCTCGAAGTAACGCTTCCGCCACTTGTCGCCGAGTTTCAGCATCGAGTTCTCGACCTTGCCGCGGATCTCAACGCCCTTAGGGTTTGCAGGCTCGGTTGCAATGGCTCCGGCTTTCACGGCCCTGTTCAGGAGGTCGGCGCCCTTATCGGAGCAGACCTCAACGAAGGTCGCCTTTCCGGCCTTATCGCCTATGACACCCCAGTTGCCGCAGGCAAGGTCCGCCTGGCGCGGGACCTTCATCTTGCAG
>LDZU01008765.1_pt1 | contig 11932 bp, 8 predicted proteins | sample 615531 | NCBI WGS metagenome assembly LDZU01 (sample SAMN03408293, study PRJNA278302) | terrestrial metagenome | isolation source: oil reservoir sample SB2 | place: USA: Alaska, North Slope, Schrader Bluff formation | collected 2011-09 | reverse complement strand
GTTATCCAAAGCTACATTCTTTGGAGCTGTATGCCCATAGCAGGGGTCACACTGTTCGGCCAGTAAGGTTACAGTAAAGCTATCCTGAACGGTGGTACAGCCATCATTGACACTTACGGTAATGGTGTAGGTAGTATCTCCATCATCAATATCGTCACAGGTAGGATTCCAGCTAACTACTCCACTGGTAGTATCAATTGAGAAATCGTTATTAGTTGGTTCAGGTGATACGCTAACCAGGCTAAAGGTCAAAGTGCCAGTAATATCATCATCAGTAGCATCAACATCCCAGCTGTAGGAACTGCCTGGATTGACACTTTCATCATCAGGCATGTCTAATACTGGAGCTTCATTGCCAGCACAGGGATTGGGTGTTGGTCCAGGTCCGGGTCCAGGGGTAAATCCAGGACCAATGCAGCAGCCTTGTAGTTGGTCACATACCAGGTCTACCAGGTCCTCATAATCCTCATCATCTAAATTTCCAAAATCATCATGAGCTTCAATTAAAGGAAGGTTAACTTCACCTATATCTTCTCCAATATCCCTGGCCAGTCGGTAGATTGTGGAGTTCTTTTTGAAACAATTGTAATTCCCAAAACATTCATTAAGGTATTCAATTACCAATGCTAAGGCTGTTGAATCACAATCGGGAATACCAGCATCTGCGCCTATCATTGCTTTCTTTTCAACCACGTCTTTAAGGATATAGTTTTTCTGAACAGGGCAATATGCGGTAATAATATAGAGACCTGGCTCCACATTATCAAAGCTATACTCCCCATTTTCGTCACTAAATGTTGAAGCCAACAATTTATCACATTTCTGGGCATCCCTCAACTCAACAACGGCATCGGGAATAATAGACCAGGCATCGGTATAATGTCCGGTATCTTCTTCTTCAAAAATCGGCTCTTCGATAGTACAGCAGGTAAAGGGCATTTTAATCTTCCCGCTGATAGTGAGGTCTTCGGTGGCACCTGGAGAAGGAACAATTCCTTTACAACCAGTAAATACAAGAGCAAGAAAAATTAGTAAAATTAAAAAACCCCAGAGGTAAACCTGTGGGGTAAATATAAATAACAAAAAGTCGGTAGTCTGGCAATCATAGTCTGTAGCGAAAGAAGAATATTTTGAGGTAAATACGTCAAGGTTTTCAATACAAACCTTAGACCCAAAACTTTGCGTCCTGCCCTTTTGGGCAGTTTACCTTTTTCAACTTTTTATTTCTATTTCAATAGGCATCACCTTCTTTTTAATCTTCATTCAAAGGTAAGACTGAATCACCCTCACTCTTCCCTCTACCTTCAAGGGAAAGGGTTAGGGCGTCCTCTTCATAAGCTATTCAAGGGGAATCCTTCCCCTCTTTAGAGGGGTGTCCCGCAGGGACAGGGTGTTCCCCTTGAGAACCCTTGAAATTAACTTTAAGGTAATAGTAATCACCCTCACCTTACCTCTCCCTTCTAAGGGAGAGGAATATGGTTCTAGCATATTATATTATCTAATTAAAGATAATTGTTTTTAATAATATCGGAATTATTGAAATTCCGATACTATAAGATAATATATAAATTTTCTCTCTTTTATAATTATTCCCTAAATTATATTTTTTAGACAGATTAGAAAACAAGTTATTCAGGGGAGGTATCCCCTGAAACCCCTCTATTATCAGTATTCAGTATCGAGTATTGAGTATATAGTAAAATACAGTTAAAAAATTAAGAAAAACATTTTTTCAAGAATGCTATCTTGTTTTACCAACAAGATAGTCAAGGGGAAGGATTCCCTCTTTAGAGGGATGTCCCGCAGGAACAGGGTGTTTCCCTTGAGAACCACTGAAATTTACTTTAAGAAAATAGTTATCACCCTCCCCTTACCTCTCCCTTCTAAGGGAGAGGAATATGGTTCTAGCATATTATATTATCTAATTAAAGGTAATTGTTTTTAATAATATCGGAATTATTGAAATTCCGATATTATTAATTATAACATATTCAAGCAAAAACAAAAATATTTAATCTTCAGTAGTAATATAATTATATTTTTTCTATTTTAATTTTAATACTTTCTATTAAAAAAGCAATTACTTCATTTAAATATAATTTTTTATTTACAGCTCAAATTCAAATCTAACTTTTACCTTCTAATCTCCGTTGAGCCTCTTTTAACCAGTAGTTGGCTTTGGTATTATCTGGTTGCAGGTTCAGCACCTGCCGGTAATATCGAATGGCCTCCTGATAATTACCAGTTTCAAAATAGACTCTCCCCAGCCAGTAATAAGCGTCAGTAAATCTGGGATTTAAGCGAATAGCCTCACGGTAGCAATCAATAGCCCGACCATAGTTCATTCTCTCATACTCATTATAACCCTGTTCATACCAGTTATATGCCTCTTTACCATATTTGATAGAAGCCTCCACTTTATCATAAAAGTACTGTGCTCTGGGATAGTTGGGATCCAATTCTAAAACCCTTTTCCAATAAAATAAAGAGTTCTCTAAATCATCAGTTTCATAAAATACCCGAGCTGCCCAGTAATTGGAATCAATTAAGTCCGGATATTCTTTAATAGAATTTAAAAAATAGATAAGACTCTGTTCATAGTCTCCTTTTTCGTAATAATTATAACCTAAACGATAATAGGCATAAGCTAAATTCTGTTTTACCTGGGGAGAAGTTATATCACTCTTCTCAATCAAGCTCAGGTATTTGTTCCATTGCTCTGCTTCACGGTAGTACCAGTTGGTATGTTGGAACATCAAAGCCAGGTAATAATGTGCTTCTACAAAATCTGGATCGATAGCCAGGGCTTGCTCGGCATATTCAATTGCCTCTGCCCATAATTTTCTTCCCGGGTAATTGGCACCCTGATAAGTAGCCAGAGCCTCTTCCATTTTCTCCACCGCTTTTTGCAGGTATTCTACTGCTTCTGGATCGGCATCGCTATAAATTGTTACTCCCTGTGCTACCCCATTCAGGATAAAGAGTTGAGTAAATATTAAAAATACCAATAGTAGTACAGGATAATATCTTAACTTTGATTTATCAGTCAATTTCATTCCTCATCTCCTCCTTAAAATTATATTATATTGAATTTAATATTATAGCTAATTATAGCTCTTCTTTCAAAATAGAAAGATAATTTTTCTTGACCAGTTCAAAATCTTCCCGATACTCTGCCCTTACTGAACTAGCTGGCGGTAATTTTAGTTCCAGGAAATTAATTCTTTTCCCATCTTTACTAATAGAAAAATCCAGATGAGGACCAGTAGCCAGACCGGTTGCTCCGACATAGCCAATTATCTCCCCCTGTTCTACTCGTTTCCCTACTTGCAATCCCTGAGCAAATTTAGAAAGATGACCATAACCGGTAACATAGCCATTGGGATGTCTAATCTGGACATAATTACCATAACCGCCTTGATCATAATATCTGGAAATCACGGTACCTGCTCCTATTGCTACCACTGGTGTTCCGGTAGGTGCAGCATAATCAATAGCCAAATGAGGACGCCAGATTCTCAGTATGGGATGTAATCTACTTTCGGTATAATAGGAGCTTATATACTTGTAATTAAGCGGTGCTCTTAAAAATGCTTTTCTCAAACAGCGACCATCTTTATCATAATAGTCAACATTCCCAGCCGGGTCCTGAAAAAGGATAGCGGTATGGGTACTGAGCTGCTCTCCCTCATAGACCGCGGCTAAAATATCTCCCAAGCGATAAAAATCTCCCCGGTATAGTCTTTCCACTAATATTTTAAAGGTATCTCCAGGCTGACATTCGGTCAAAAAGTCAATATCCCAGGCAAAAATTTCCGCTAACTGAACCGCAAGCTGACTGGAACTACCATAATCAATCATTGCCTGATATAATGAGCTTTCAATTACTCCCTCCAGACAGACAATTTCCCGGAATATTTCTTCTTTGGTTACCTCTATATTAGCCAGCTCATTATCTGGAATTTTGATATAATAGGCATCTAATTGATTGGGTTGATAATCAAACTGAACTATTTCCCCTTCCCTATTGTAATGAACAGTGAATTTAGTACCAGCATTTAAGCGACTGATATCTACTACCGACTGCACCTTCTCACCCAGACGTAAAATTTCAGCCGGGGAAATACCCACTTTAACCAGATGTTGATAAAGAGTTTCCCCTTCATTAAGTTTTCCAGATACCTGTTCAATTTTCTGCTCTTCACTAACTCTTTGATAGCTGAGATTTAACCTTTCTAAGTCTAATCGGTCCTGACTGAGTGTTTCAGTATGCTCAATAAGAAATTGTTCTGAAACATCAGAATTATTATAACCAATAGCTTGACGATTCATTTCTTCAGCTTTTTCTTCTGAGCTTAATGGTAAAGCCGGCAAATTATTATAAAATAGTTTAATTCCTACCAGTACCAGTATTACCCCGGCAAAATACCATAATCTTTTTTTAGAAATAAATACTTCTTTTTTAACCTTTTTTGCCTTTTGTTCTTTTTTGTTATTATAAAATTGATGAGAACTAAAAGTGTTATATCTTTTGATAGACAAACAGCTTACTCCTTATTAATATTAATCAAGTAATATTTCTGAACTTAGGAGGCTCATTATTTTTCTTATTGGTTTTTATTTATTATATTATAAATCTCACTTATTACCAAGAGCAAGTAACTTATAAAAAACTTATTCATCCCTTTTTTTGAAAACTTTGATAAGCACTAAGAAAATATCGATCAGTCATAGAAGCCAGATAATCCAATACCACTTCTTCTGGTAAATATTCCTTTAGATATCTTTCTCCCTTATCCTCACCTCGATTAAAAATCCATTCCTGAAAAACAATTGAATTACTCTTTTTTTCTTTTATATCCTGCACAAAATGAGCAAACAAATAAAAAAATGCCTTTCTAATTTTCTCTCTTTCCCTTTTTAAGAGTTTATTCTCATAAATATGCTGCAGGTTAAAGTTTTTTAGCTGAAAAACACACACCGCGATGTTTTGGGAATAACGAATTTCATTTTTCCCATAAGAATTTTTAATAATATCCTGTACCAGGGTATTGATGATTTCGCTGTTACTTTCCCCCAGTGTTTCTCTAATTTCAACTGGTAAATTACTTTTTTTAATTAAACCAAGGCGAACTGCATCTTCAAAGTCCTGACCAATATAGGAAATTGAATCAGTGATACGAACCAGGCAACCTTCTAAGGTAGCCGGATAGGTAATTGCTTTTTCTCCTTTTTGCTTGCGTAAAACATAATCCTGAATATCTTGCTCAGTCTTAGCTAAATCTGGTCTTACTACCACTTCATTAGCCTCTCCATCATGGGAGATAATACCATCTCTCACCTGGAAGGTCAGATTCATTCCTCTATTGGCATCGGAAAGCTGATCGACTACTCGTAAGCTATGCACATTATGAAAAAAAAGATTCAATCCCTGTTCTTTAGCTATTTCCTGTAAAAATTTCTCCCCATCATGTCCAAAGGGAGCATGACCTAAATCATGCCCCAGGGCAATGGCTTCAATCAAATCCAGATTGAGCCTTAATACCTTTCCTATGGAACGGGCAATCTGAGAAACCTGTAAGGTATGAATACTGCGATTGGCTAACTGTTCATCAAAACTGGCTGCATTGTAAATAACCTGGGTCTTACCGATATAACGTCGAAATGATCCAGAATACAATATATGATCCCGGTCCCTGGCAAAGGGCCCTCTTAAGGGATGGGTTAAAGGTACTCTCCTTAAAGCAGCAGCATTCCGGGTGGCAAAACAAGATAAGCTTTCATCCTCTTTATCCAGAATCTCTTTTTGAAATTTTTTTTCATCCATAATAACTCATAATAATTTTTATTATTTAGTTTTTACCCATGTATCCTATGTATTACTATACATGGTGATAGTGATAATATTCTATATGATTCAGGGGAAAAGCTCAATTTAAACTTTAAAAAACGAGAATAGCGGACAAGCCTGACATGCAGGATTATTTCTCTTGCAGTAATTCTTTCCCACCATTACCAGCTGAGCATGAAATTCATTATATAAAGAAGGTTCCGGAGGTAAGTGCTGCATAAAAAATTGTTGAATACGCTCATAATCTTCATTATCAGAAAAATATCCATGCCGATTAAATATTCTGCTGGTATAGGCATCAACTACAAAGACTGCCTTCCCCCCGGCATATAATAAAATACTATCAGCTGTTTCCGGTCCTATTCCATTTATAGCCAATAGTTCTTCCCTGATGATGTGCCAATCACGGTTAAATAGTTTTTCTAGGGAACCACCATATTTCTGGTAGAAAAAGTTAATAAAGTTCTTCAGCCGTCTCGCTTTAAGGTTATAATAACCGCAGGATTTGATTAGCTTGGCCAGATATTGCTCATCAACATGAAAGAGTTCTTCTACCTCAAGCAACCCTTCGGCTTTAATTTTTTCTAAAGCCTTACTAACATTCTGCCAGTTGGTATTCTGGGTTAATATGGCTCCTACTATAATCTCCAGCTCTGTCTCCCCAGGCCACCAATGTAAAGGACCATAAAATTTTAAAAGAACATTATGCAGGGATAATAGTTTATTGGTAATACTACAGTCAATTTTCTTATCTTCCATAATTAATTTGGTTATATTACAACCTAAAAAAAATCAGCCAAATGGACTTTTTCCAGGAAGCAGACCAATAAATTAATAGTAGCTTCTATATCATCAAGATGGCACATCTCCACCACAGAATGGATGTAGCGAGATGGTATAGATAGACCACCAGTAATCACCCCACTGCGACTTTTTTGAATAGAGCCAGCATCAGTCCCGCCTCTTTCCATCACATCAATTTGATAGTCAATATTATTCTCTTCAGCCAGTTCTCTTAAGAACTGATATAATCCTCGATGAGCAATTACCGAGGAATTCAGCACCGCAATAGCAGTTCCTTCCCCAAGAGCACATCCCTTTTCTTCCTCTTTAATGCCAGGAGTATCCATAGCTATAGTTACATCCAGTGCTATACCGATATCCGGTTTAATGGCATAAGAAGAGGTAGTTGCCCCTCTTAAACCCACCTCCTCCTGAGAAGTTGCTACGGCATAAATATCAACTTCGTGATTTTTGACCCTTCGTATTGCCTCAATAAGGACATATACTCCTACCCTGTTATCCAGAGCTAAGGAAGTTACTACCTTATCATTCATCTGAACAAAATCACGGTCTAAGGTAATAGCGTCTCCTGGTTGAATTAGATTTTCTACTTCTTTTTTCTCTAAACCAACATCAATAAAGAAATCCTTCATTTCTGGTGCCTTTTTCTTTTCAGCTTCCTCCAGAACGTGAATCGGTTTAGAGCCAATAACTCCTATTATCTTTTTCTGGCCATGAATAATTACCCGCTGGGCAACTAAAGTTTTGGGGTCAAATCCTCCCACACAGGCAAACCTTATAAATCCATGCTGGTCAATAGATTTAACCAGAAAACCTATCTGATCCATATGGGCCGCCAGCATAACTTTTTTTCGCTCAGCACTATTGCCTTTTCCGGTAGCTTTTTTCAGGGCAATAACATTCCCCAGGCGGTCTATCTCCACCTTATCACAAAAAGGTTCTAATTCTTCTTTGATAATAGATGTTACCTCATTTTCATAACCGGATATTCCCGGAGCTTCACAAAGCCTTTTTAATAATTCCATGTCTTTTCTCCTTTCTATTTTCTCTTTAAATCATTATATGATAAGGATTACGATTACTATAATACCAATACCTATATTTCTCTGAAATTCTGATCTGACACTACAAGATAATCAGGGGAAGTATCCCCTGAAACCCCTCAAAGAAAATACAATTCAAGAAAATTGAAACCCCCTCATTATCACCCTCACCTTTCCTCTCCCTTCTAAGGGAGAGGTTTAGAGTAAGAGGGTTAGTATATTGATATTACTTATTTTACTTATTCAAGATATTCAAGGGGAATACTTCCCCTTGAGAAACCTTGAATCAAAATCAAAATATATTGTTCCTTATTGAAGAAATAATACTTACCTGTCTGCGTGCGTACACGCACAGGCAGATATTATCTTGCAGTATCTAAATTATTGAAATTCCTGTACTGCAAGATATAGTCTTCTTTCTTTATTCTTTAGGTAATTAAGCATCCTTCACAGGCTATTTATCAAATGTTTTCTTTTTTTGTTTGTTCTTCTTGCTGAAATCCCTCTTTCAGCTTTTTCATAACCTCTATCGGGTCTGCTACAAAAATTTTAGCACCACTGAGTATATCCACAAAACCCAACTCATTTTTATAACGAGGAACAACATGCTGATGCAGGTGCTTGATACTTGCCCCGGCACTCTCCCCTAAATTATAGCCTATATTAAATCCCTGTGGATGATATAGTTTTTCTAATACCTTTATAGACAGAATTGTTAAGTGATGCACCTCCCTTACTTCCTCCGGAGATAATTCCAGAAAATCTTCAATATGCCGATTGGGGAAAATCATTAAGTGACCGGGATTATAAGGATACAGGTTTAGAGCTATGGTCATCAAAGCAGTACTGTAAACCCCAGAATTAACTACTCTCTCGTCATGGGCTACAATAGCACATAAGATACAATCAACCTCGGGACGTTTTCCTCTTACATAATCAGCTTTAGAAGGCACAAAGAGATGTTTTCTCATTAATTTTCCCCTTAATAACCCCTGGAATTAAAACAAAGTAAGACTTTATCACCCTCTTCCTTACCTCTCCCTCGAAGGGAGAGGTTTAGGGTTAGGGTGAAAGTTTTTATTATAGTATTGAAATTTCCTGGCAGTTTAGATACCATCAATCATTAATAACTATATAGTTATTTTTCATAACCGGGATTTTATGATAGATATTTTCTTGGGCACAAAAAATAAGGTCCTCTTCTAATCCCATTGCTCTAAGATGTTGACCCCAGTTACTGGCCTTGAACATATTAAGCAAATCATCCTTAAATTTTAAGTACATATGACCGGCAATAAAAGCATCATCATAATAATAAGTATAGTCAGGGTCAGCCTGCTTGTTATTGCCTTCAGCAATATATTTTATCATACCAGCACACACTGTATCTTCCAGGGAAACACTTCCTCGGTTTCCAGCACAGACTAAGAGTACCCCCTTAGAATAAGACTGGCAATATTGGATAACAGCCTGAATATTTAAAAAGCAGCCAATTATAATCTTCTTAGCTTTCGTTACCTGATTTATAGCTTTCACTCCATTGGTAGTAGATAATAAGATTATTTTATTCTTAATCTTCTGGCTCCTATATTCCAGAGGAGAATTACCCAGATCAAAACCAGGGAGCTTTTCTCCATTTCTTTCCCCACCTAATAATACTAGACCAGGATGATAATCTTCCACTCTTTGCCTGGCTTCTTCTGGCGAAAATACTGGAATAATTTTCTTAGCACCCTCTGCCAGGGCAGTGGTAATGGTACTGGAAGCCCTTAGCACATCTATTAGCACCACCAGAAAATCAGAAATATCTCTGTCTTTTACTTCTTCCGGTAATAATACCACATCAATCTTCGTCATTTGAATATCTCTCCCAACCTCTGCGCTATTCCTATGCTCCATATTTATTTAATTTGAGGGCATTAGCCAACATCAGGGACAGAGCCTCTACAGCTGGAAATCTTCCCAGACCTCCTTTGATACATTCTTTCTCGTTAAAATGCCTCACCTCATCCACCCGAATATAGTGAGAATAAAGCAGAAAAGGATTGGGATGCCAGCTATGAGCGGCCAAAGCTGCTGGAGTAGAGTGATCTCCAGTAACCACCAATACGGCAGGGTTAAGTTCTACTAAACTGGGAATATAACGGTCAACTTCCTCCACTATCTTAACCTTTGCCTCATAATTTCCATCTTCTCCATAAGTATCAGTTTTTTTGATATGAAGATAAAAGAAGTCATAATCCTGATAGTTCTCCCTTAAAGTAGCAAACTCATCACCAATAGTCTCCCCGGTAGCAAGCACTTTCATTCCCACTAACTTAGCCAGTCCTCGATACATGGGATAAGTAGCAATTGCAGCAGGATTTAATTTATATAACTCACTCATAATAGGCAATCCAGGATGTTTAGCTATCCCTCTTAAAAGAACAGCATTGGCAGGATGATGTTCTTTGAGCACTTCTAAAGATTGGTCAATAAATTGGTTTACTATTTGAGCACTTCTCTCACTCTCTGGTCTTAACGCCTGGGCATATCTTATTTTCTTACCATTAAGTTGTGGGTCAGCATCACTAATTCCATCCTCTAATCCTCTTCCTCTAAATACCACCACAAAACGATGTTCTTTACCAGGTTTAATAATTACCTTTACCTCATCTATTTTGCTAATCTTTTCCTGTAAAATACTACATACTTTTTGGTTTAGCTCAGTGGAAATCCGACCTGCTCTACGGTCGGTAATTATACCGTCTTTATCAATAGTAGCAAAATTACCCCGACAGGCAAGGTCCTCCTTGGTCAGTTCCATATCTATTCCCAGTGCTTCTAAAACACCTCTACCAATCTGATATTTAATGGGATCGTAGCCAAACAGGGAAAGATGAGCTGGACCACTACCAGGGGTAATTCCAGGGGAAACAGGATCGGTTAAGCCACAAACCGAACGGGCTGCCAGTTTGTTTAGGTTGGGTACTTCTGCATGTTCTAAAACTGTCTTCCCTTCTTTATTGGGAAGATCACCAATACCATCGAGTACCACCAGCACAATTTTTGAGTCAGTCTTTACTGTTAATTCTTTAAGAATATTTTCATCTATCATATATAGCTATCTCCTTTTAACTATAATATATCTAATAAAAATAAATAGTTTTCAGTTGCCAGTTGTCAGTTTTCAAATCAAAGATAGGGGTAATAATAATATTATATTTTCACCCTCGCACTCTAACTGATATTTAGAAGCAAATTTAAATGACATCTTCCTTATTAATTTATCTTAAGAATATCGAAATTGCTGGGCAATTCCGATATTCAAGGGGAAGAATTCCCCTCTTGAGAGGGGTGTCCCGAAGGGACGAGGTGTTCCCCTTGAAAACTCCTGAAATAACTTCCGACTAACGACTAATTTTAACGATATACCTTATACGTAATACGATATACCATATTCATCCTCACTTAACCTCTCCCTTCTAAGGGAGAGGAATATTGAATCATTTGCTGTAACCTTTCTTTAAGAAAGGTATTCCTGTTAACCGTTTTATTATTTTTAATAGCAATCCACAACGCTTTATTGGTCCCTACTATAATAACCAACTTTTTAGCCCGCGTAATGGCAGTATATAATAAATTACGTTGTAGTAAAAGAAAATGTTGCGTTAAGAGAGGAATAACAACTACTGGATATTCGCTACCCTGACTTTTATGAACAGTTATGGCATAGGCTAAGACCAATTCATTTAATTCAGAAAATTCATATTCTACTACCCGATGGTAAAAAAGTATCTTAATTACCTGTTCTTCCTGGTCAATTTCTTTGATATTACCTATATCGCCATTGAAGACCTCTTTATCATAATTATTACGAATCTGCATAACCTTATCATTTACTTTAAACTGTTGATGACCATATTTTACACTTTTCCCCACCGGATTTAAGGCATTTCTCAGTAAATCATTTAAGCGATCTGCACCAACAGCACCTTTATACATAGGGGTCAAGATTTGGATATCCTGCATGGGGTCTAGGCCATAGCTACGAGGTAGCCGAGTGGTACAGAGATTGACTATTTTTTGAGCAGCTATCTCTGGGTCATCTTCTTTTAAAAAGAAAAAATCTCGGTCCTCTTTACCACTTAGAATGGGATATTGTCCCTGATTTACCCGGTGAGCATTTAGCACAATCAGGCTTTTTTCCTTCTGCCGGAAAATATGGGTTAGACGTATTACCGGAATAACTTCT
>LDZU01003609.1_pt1 | contig 11952 bp, 10 predicted proteins | sample 615531 | NCBI WGS metagenome assembly LDZU01 (sample SAMN03408293, study PRJNA278302) | terrestrial metagenome | isolation source: oil reservoir sample SB2 | place: USA: Alaska, North Slope, Schrader Bluff formation | collected 2011-09 | reverse complement strand
TTGACCTCGGTCTTGCCCTGGACGATCGCCTCGGGGTCGCCGCCCTCGATGTAGTCGTAGAGGCAGCTGTAGCGGTAGAGGTGGTCGAAATCCTCAAGCAGCGCAAAGTCCAGCGTCTGCTTCACGTAGGGGTCCGGCTCGTTCTTCGCCAGGTTCGCGGTGAGGTCGACCGCCACCTGCTCGTAGCCGAGGGTGGTCTCGATGATCGACTGGTCCGCCGGGTTGAGCCAGTTGACCGTCTCCTGCTGCTGGGAGTCGATCCGCCGCATCAGGGCCATCGCCTTCTTCACCTCGGGGTCCGGGTGCATCCGCTCGATCGCGTGCGACATCAGGACGGCGTTGTTCTCGATACCGTTCATGAGGATGATCCGCGTCCGGGTGTAGGCGTCGACCGCTTTCTTGTCGTACGGGGCCGGGACCATATCCTTCCAGTTCATGGGCTGCTCTTCGATCGGCATGCCCTCCATGTCAAAGGGTCTGAATTGAGCCATCTCATCTTCCTCCATAACCCCGCCGAACTCGTCGGTACGGGCGTTTTCGGCAATACGACGGCACAGGCGGCGACCGGAACGGCTCGCCCCCGCACCCCGGAAACCCCCGGGGGTCTCCACCATACCGGTCACGCCACAAAAACCTAACGGCCGACAGGATGACCCACCCGGAACGCCGTTCCCGGATACCCCGCCAATAGTGCCGACGAACGCCCGGCTGATTATCCGGCACGGCATCGCCCGGGGCGGAGAGAGCGGCGGGCTGCCGGCGGTCTCCCGTGGGGGGAGCCGCGACTTCCCCGGCCTCTCCGCGGACTTCCGGGTCGATATCCTCGACCACGGCGATGAGGTGATCGTTGTTGCGGAGCTGCCCGGCGCCGAGGGGGACGCAATCAATATCACCCTGCTCAACCCGCAGACCATGCGGATAACGGCAAGGCGTGCCGGACCGATCGAGGAGGGGCCGGGAGCCTACTACATCCACGAACGCGGAGACGGCACCCTGAGCCGGCTGATACGTCTGCCCGCGAGCGTAACGGGAGAGGGGGCTAAAACCCGGTTTAAGAACGGCGTCCTCGAAGTGCGCCTAAAGAAGATGAGGACCAGGTCCGGACCCGGGGGCAAAGAGATCCCCATCGGGTGACGGGGGGGCTGACGCGGCCCTCCCACCGGCAACACTCGCGCCCGTGTGTATCCCTCATCCATCAGGGCAACGGGACGGACAGAGGGGGAGCGATCAATCAGTACCGGGCCGCGCACCCGGCCATCCGGGTCGTCACCACCTGCGGGTGGTAGCAGATGACGCTGTCCCGGGCAGTGATCCTGCCGTTCTTCACCTGGTCGATGACCGTGAGGTGGTCCTGTACGCCCCGGGGAAGGAGGTAGTACTCCCGCACGAACTCCCTCCCTCGCGCTCCCATCTCCGCGGCCTTCTCAGGGTGCCGGAGGAGGTGGAGAACCCGGTCGGCGGTCTCCTGGACCGTCGAGACCAGGTAGCCGTTCCAGCCGTCGCGGATCTGGAGCGGTATGCCGCCGACGTTCCCGGCGACCACGGGTTTTCCCTTCCAGAGCCCTTCGGTCACCGTCAGGCCAAACCCCTCTTTTATGGACTTCTGCACGATCACGTCCGACGCCCGCTGGAGCGCGTTGATCTCCCGGTGGCTGTCCGGCGGGAGGTCGAGGATATGGATGTCGGGATCGTCCTCGGCGGTCTCGCGGACCTCGCGCAGGACGAGGTAGCACTCCGGGTCGTCGCACGCCCGCCCGCCGACGAGGACGAGCTGGCAGGGGGTCTTCTGGCGGACCTTCTTGAACGCTTCAATGACGCCGACCGGGTCCTTGAAGACGTCGTAGCGGGAGACCTGGGTGACGATCGGCTTTTCCGGGTCGATACCGTACTTCGTGAGGGTGGCGTCGATCTCTGCCCGGGGGAGGTCGCGGTTCTTCTCGGATAAAGGGTCGATGAACGGCGGGATGATGAAACTCGGCACGTTCCAGAGGGGGAGGTATTGAAAACTGGAGAATATGCTTGCGTGATACTTCTCGACCAGCCTTCGTAAGATGTTGCCGATGCTGCCTGCCGTCGCGGTGGGGACCGTCTCCAGCTGGACGTGACACCGCCAGAGCAGCCTCTTCTGCTTGCGTTCCCGGGCCGTCAGGAACTCGACGAGACCGAGCGGCTGGGGATCGTGGATCGTCACAACGTCCGAATTGTCCTCGATAAGTCCTTCATTCTGCCTCTGTGCCTCCCAGTAGGTCTCGATCATCGGTGGAGAGAACCCGTCCCGGCCCTGGAGGAAGTTGTGGAGCGACTTCGTGACCTCGAAGAACGCCGGTCCGGCCTCCATGACACTCCACTCCACTTCGAGGCCGAGCGCCTTGAGGAACGGGACATACGAGATCAGAATCTCCGCGACGCCGCCCCCGTAGCGGGTCGAGTTGATCTCCTGCATCCTGACACCCGCGAGGCGACCGGCAAGCTCCTCGAGCGCCGAGAGCTGCTCTCTACCCACGATCTGCTGGTATTCCTTGAGGGAAGGGCATCCGGGGAGATCCGTGACGATCATGAGAAGAACACTACCCTGTATACACATCCGGTCGATAAAATGCCTTTCGGTAAGGGCCGGGGGGACCCGGAAGGATGCCGCGGGGTGCGTCCTGGAAGAGATTACTCGCTTCGGATCTTTTGGATACGGCGAGTATCGTCGTCCGTGCGAGAAGAGGCACCCCGGGGGAGGGCTCTCTCCAGCGCAGTCTTCAACTCGGCGAGCGAGATGGGCTTTTCCAGGACACCGACGATATCATCCGCATACCGTGAATACTCCTCGGGCCAGACATGCTTTGCAGTAAAGAGCAGGACAGGAATCTCCTTGAACTCCTCGTTCCGCTTCAGTTCCTCCAGGAACTGCCACCCGTCTATGGGGGACATCATCACGTCGAGGATGATGAGTGCAGGCTTCTCTTTCTTGATCGCCCGGAGGGCATCCCACCCGTTGTGAACCAGAAGCGGTTCACGGTTGATCTTTTTGAGCAGCAGCTCCATTACTTCCAGCGTCGGCAGGTCGTCATCAACGACCATAATTTTGTTTCCCAAAATTCATACCTCCCTTGGTATTCTGATGGTGAAGGTGCTCCCCTCTCCCACCGTACTTGTCACCGATATTTCTCCCCCATGCAGATGGACATACTTGTTTGCAACCGAGAGCCCCGGAGCGGTTCTGACACCTTTCGGGTTCTGTCTCCCGGCGCCCCCGATGTAGAACGGCTCAAAGATCGACTCGATGATATCCTCTGGGAGACCGATGCCATTATCGCACACCATAATATAATGGTTTTCATTTGATCCCGCATACCGGATCCATATTTTCTCTGGCGGTTCATTATACTTAACCGCATTTGATACCAGACCGTCCACCACCATGGAAAGCCGCTCGGGATCCCCCAGAATATGGACGCTTTTTGGAATTTCGTTGCAAATTTGAGCCACCTGATCGTATTCGCCACCGGAGATGACGGAACCGACAAGGTCGCAGAGTGCTATGTCCTGAACGGTCAGGTCGACGTAGTCCATCGTGAGCAGACTCAACTCGACCGCCCTCTCGACCACCGCCTGCTCCTGATCGGCGCACTCAAGGCAGGTCTTGAGGAGTGTCTCCGTCTCCTTCGTGAGACCGTAATACCCGGGATCCTCGATGATCATCCTGAGATAGCCGACGAGCGGCTGCAGTGGGGTGCGCAGTTCGTGGGATATGGTGGTGACGACCCCCTTCCACTGGTCAACCTCCCAGGACATCTGCCTGCAGGCAAGTTTCTGCCGCCGCATCTCGGTGGTGTCCCGCGCCGACCCTACGACCCCGGTGAGAGCACCTTCCGCCCCGGAATACGGAGCGATGGTGACGGAGAAGGTGCGCCGGGTGCCTGCTATCACCAGGTCGAGATCGTAGCAGGCATGCTTCTGCTCCGCAATCACCTTACGAACCTGCTCCATGTGCTGCGCGGCAAGGTCGGGGGGCAGGAGGGCATCCACACCCTGCCCGATGAGATCATCGGGAGAGAGACCGTGCTCGGAGGCACGCAGCCAGGAGAAGTGCAGGATGCAGCCCGAGCCATCCTGCATGAAGAAGATATCGTTTGACTGCTGGATGAGTTCCATCAGGCGTCCGTTCGACTGCAGGAGCTCGGCATTCTCACCCAGGAGCCTGCCGGTATCCACGACCGTGCACTCGAAGAGGTTCTCGGGAACCAGCGCCCGGCAGGAGAGGAGGACCATATGGGCATCGCCGTTGTGCGCCCATAGCGTCACCTCCATATTGCCGATGTAGCCTTCCCGCCTCATCTCCTCGATGAACCTGGCCCTGTCGGCCTCATCCGCCCAGAACATCTCGGCCGGGATGCCGACGAGTTCCTGGGGCGTGTAACCGAGTATATCGGCACACCGTCTGCTGACGCAGAGCAGCTGGAGGGTCTTTGGGTCGCAGAGGAACTTTGCGTCGCGGGTATCTTCCACGATCTGCCTGCACCGGGAGAGGGTCAGGTGGGAGCTCTGTGAGAAGAGCATCGTGGCCCCGAAGACCCAGAGGAAGAGCATCGTGTGCAACCCCGTCATCACCAGGTCTATGGCAAAGCCGAGGACCGACAGATATACCCGGATAAGTACAAACCCGGCAACCAGGAGCGTGGTCACCAGGAGCCCCCGCCGGGGGAACCAGAGAGCGGCAAGGAGAATGGGAATGCAGTATATCAGGGGGGAGACAGGGTAAGCGTTGTAATCCGGTGCAACGGCCGTCAGCATGAGTGATATCGCCGAAAACGACATAACCACAATCATTTTGACGATATCCGTCCCGGTGAAGAGGTCTTGTCGGAAACGGCTCATGAGGCACCGGTCTAGGGACATAGCGGATACAGAGAGTATCCCGAGAGGCATATATAAGCCATTCGAAACACTACGGGGCAGAATAAATAATTTTTCCAAAAAAGAAGTATAATTCTTTGAGTCCGGGGGTTAGCGGTAGAACATTTCCCCGGCCCCTGAAGGGAGAGTCCGGGGACCAGGTCGGGGCCCGCACCGCCCGGGAGGAGAGCATATATGGAAGATCGTCATATAACCCTAGAATATGCGCCCGTTTGTCTTCGTCAACATCGCCATGAGCGCTGACGGGAAGATCTCAACACGAGAGCGGCGGCAGATGAGAATCTCGGGTAACGAAGATTACTCACGGGTCGACCGGATCAAGGCGGAGAGCGATGCCATCATGGTCGGCATCGGCACCGTGCTCGCCGACAACCCCTCGCTCACCGTCAAGTCTCCAAAACTCCGGGCCGGGCGGAGAGCGGCCGGAGAGGATGAGAATCCCATCCGCGTTGTGGTGGACAGCAGGGGGAGGATCCCCCTGGATGCGGATATCCTCCAGAAGGGAAGCGGGAAGCGTGTCGTCGCCGTCTCACGCGAGGCGCTCCCCGGAACGGTGGAAGCCCTCCGGCAGCACGCCACCGTCGTCCTCGCCGGCGACGAGACCGTCGATCTCGGGATCCTGCTCGAGGAGTTGTACCGGCAGGGTGTCCGGCGCCTGATGGTCGAGGGGGGCGGGACCCTGATCTGGGCCCTTTTTGCCCAGGGGCTTGTCGACGAACTCCAGACGTTCGTCGGCAACATCGTCATCGGCGGGAAGGATGCCCCCACGCCTGCCGACGGCACCGGTTTCCTCCGGGAAGCGGATTTTGCACGGTTACGCATCATCGAGGCCGTCAGGCTCGATGAAGGTCTGCTCATACGGTGGAGCGTGGAGAGCGCGTGAGGGGGGAGCACCCCGCCCGGCCACCCCGTTGATCGACGGGGAGCAGGTATCAAATTTCAGCCGTTTCCCGGATGACCGGGCTTCGAATCAGTCATCAAAAAAGAGAGATCGTGCAGGTTACGGGACTTTTACGATCTCGTCTTTGACCTTATAGGAGCCTCCGGTAACGAGAGCGACGGTTATCTCAACCCGGTTCTCCCCTTTTGCATTATGAATGATAAGTTCGCCCGCGTCTCCAACGACCGGCCGCAGGGTATCGGTGATAACCTCCCCGGTCGACTTGGTCACGCGCACGTCGATGCTCGTTACGAAGTCCTGGCCCTTACCCCCGCGGAACCCGATATACAGGTCGTTCGTAACCCGTGAGGGGTATCCGCCCGTAAGCTGGAACTCAACCTCCTTTCCCGGCGGCACTGTCTGCGTCGGGCCGGGCGTAAGCGAGACGGAGGTCGTGGGCGCAGGCGTTGCCGTGACCGCCGGGGTCTGGGTCTGGGACGGTCCGGTGGGCTCGCCGGAGCCGGTGCAGGCGGCGCAGAGCGAAAATGCGACCAGAAGCACAATCAGAGCTGATAGCAACCTGAAGTTCATAAAGCATTCATGCACATCAAGATATTTCACCCTTTCGTCGCGCTCCAGCCATACCGGGGGATACAACTATATAAATAACCGGTGTTGCTGCAAAGCCGCCTATCCGGCAGCGTGGCCCGGCGGATCTCCCCCGATTGCGGGAAGAACCCGGATGCGGCGGCCCTCAGGCCCAGAAAGGTATTATATGCATAGGAAGGAACCTTCTATCCACACACAGGTGTAACAATGAATCTACGAAGACCTAACGCTAACGAAGCAACGGGAACGACCAACCGTTCCCGGGACGTCGTGCCCATGTCCGGCATCTGCAGCCGGTGCGTCGATGGGTGCAAGGGATCCTGCGAAATCTGGCTCTCCTCCTTCCGGGGCAGGGAAGTTCTCTATCCCGGCCCGTTCGGCGAGATCACGGCCGGCGCTGACAAAAACTACCCGATCGACTACTCGCACCTGAACATCCAGGGCTACGCGCAGGGTGCGAAGGGACTCCCCGAAGGCGTCGAGGCCGGCCCCGATACCGCGGTATTCTCGGAAGTAGACACCAGGACCGAGTATGGATGGGACATCAAGGTCCCGATGCGGGTTCCCATCTTCACCGGAGCGCTCGGGTCGACCGAGATCGCCCGGGCGAACTGGGAGCACTTCGCCATCGGAGCCGCCATATCGGGTATCACGCTCGTCTGTGGAGAGAACGTCTGCGGGGTCGACCCGAAACTGGAACTCGACCACAACGGCAAGGTCAGCAAGTCGCCCGAGATGGACCGCCGTATCGGGATCTACCGGCAGTTCCATGATAAGTACGGCGAACTCCTGGTGCAGTTGAATGTGGAGGACACGCGGCTTGGAACCGCGGAGTATGTCTCCTCGAAGCACAACCTGGAGACCATCGAACTGAAGTGGGGTCAGGGTGCAAAGTGCATCGGCGGCGAGATCAAGGTCAGCAGCCTCGACCGGGCAAACCAGCTAAAAGATCGCGGCTACATCGTCCTCCCGGACCCGGGATCCTCCGAAGTGCAGGCAGCCTTTAAGGACGGCGCCATAAAGGAGTTCGAGCGGCACTCACGCCTCGGCTTCGTCAGCCGGGAAGGGTTCCTCGAAGAAGTCGACCGGCTCCGCGACGTCGGGTTCAAGCGGGTCACCCTCAAGACCGGCGCCTACTCGGCCGTCGAACTCGCAATGGCAATGCGCTACAGCGCCGAAGCAAAGATCGACCTCCTTACCATCGACGGCGCCCCCGGCGGCACGGGGATGAGCCCCTGGCCGATGATGAACGAGTGGGGTATCCCGACCTTCTACATCGAGTCTCTCGCCTACCAGTTCGCCGAGCGGCTGAAGGCACGGGGCATCCGCGTCCCGGACCTCGCCATCGCCGGCGGGTTCGCAGACGAGGCCAACGTCTTCAAGGCGCTTGCCATGGGCAGCCCCTACGTCAAGGCGGTCTGCATGGGCCGCGGTCTGATGATCCCCGGCATGGTCGGCAAGAACATCGAAAAGTGGCTCGCAAACGGCGAACTCCCCAAGACCGTCTCGAAGTACGGCAGCAGCGTCGAGGAGATCTTCGTCTGCTACGAGGAGCTCAAGGAGAAATTCCCCGGCCGGATCGGCGAGATCCCGCTCGGAGCACTCGGGATCTACACCTACGCGCAGAAGTTCAGGACCGGGCTCCAGCAGGTCATGGCCGGGTCGCGGAACTTCAGCCTCAAGACGGTCGCCCGGAACGACCTGATGGCGCTGACCGAGGAGGCGGAAGCGGTCTCCGGCATCCCGTACGTGATGCGGGCCTACCGCGACGCTGCCGAAGCGGTCCTCGATTCGTGAACACAGAGGGGTACGGGCAGAGGAGAGATCTTTCATCGCTCTTCCACCCCTCTCTGCTATCGGGAACCTATCCTCCCGGAACCTGAATCAACCCAGGGAACCCCAGATACTTAAAATCAGCCATTTTTGAAGATATTCAGAATCCGCGATAATATTTAATGCAAAGAGTGCCATCAGGTCTGCCTGATACATCATGCACACGGATAGTCCGACCATTCTCATCACCGGGGGAGCGGGATTCATCGGGTTGCACCTCGCAACGGAGTTGCTGCAGCATGGCTACGGGGTCCGTATCCTCGATAACCTGACGCCACGCGTGCATGGGCCGGAGAGGCAGCGGCCCGACCATCTCGACCGGCGGGCGGAGGTCTTCGTCGGGGATATACGGGACCCGCACCGGCTACGGGAGGCCCTGGAAGGAGTCGACGCCGTCATTCACCTGGCAGCGGTCGTCGGGGAGCGGTCGAGCATGTACCGGATCGAGAAGTACATGAGCGTCAACACCACGGGGACCGCCGTCCTCCTCGAGGCCCTGCTCGACCGTCCGGTCGAGCGGCTCATCGTTGCCTCGAGCAGCGCCGTCTACGGGGAAGGCTTATACTGCTCGTACAACGGCACCATTTACCCGAAGATCCAGCGCTCGCCCGACCAGGTGGCACGGGGGGACTGGGAGCCCCGGAGCCCGGACGGGGAGGTGATCTATCCCCTCCCGACCCCGGAGACAAAGGAGGCGTCGCCGCTCTCGGTCTACGCCCTCTCCAAGTACGACCAGGAGGAGATGTGCAGGCTGATCGGGGGGACATACGGCATCCCGACGACCATTCTCCGGCTTTTTTCCGTCTACGGTCCGCACCAGGCATACGCCAGCCCCTACTCCGGCATGCTGACCGAGTATGCATCCCGCCTGCTCCAGGATCTCCCGGTGCATCTCTTTGAGGACGGCTACCAGCAGCGTGACTTCGTGAGTGTCTACGACGCGGTGCGCGCCTTCCGCCTGGCTCTTGAGTCGCCCTCCGCGGCCGGCGGAACGTTCAACATAGGGAGCGGCCGCCCCTATACGTTCCGGACCGTCGCCACTCTTCTTGCGACGATAACCCGGCGCCAGCACCTCTCCCCGGGGGTCACGGGGACCGGCCGTATCGGCGATATCCGCCACTGTATCGCGGATATCAGCCGTGCACGGGAAGTCCTCGGCTACGCCCCGGAGGTCACCCTCGACGCGGGCCTGCTCGACCTGGCCGCCTGGGTCGAGGCGGAGATCGCAGAGCGGCGGAAGGTTCCCGCACCCCTTGAGGTGCCAACGCCGTCGCGCCTCCCGGTCTGAGGGGCTTCCGGGGCCCAACCTTTATTTTTCCCACCTGACGTATCTTATCTGTATCATGCGCCTCAGCCTCCGGACCTGGGAAGTACGGCTCGGGATCGTCCTGATCGCCTTCGCAGCCGCCGTCTACACCGCGAAGTACCTCCTGCTCGGCGATCCGGTGAATACCTACCAGTACATCTTCAACGCTCTCGGGTTTCTGCCGATAAACGTCCTCCTGGTCACGCTGATCTTAAACCAGCTCCTGAGTATCCGGGCAAAGCGCGAGAGGCTGGAGAAGCTGAACATGGTCATCGGGACCTTCTTCTCGGAGGTCGGCACCGGGCTCCTCACCTTCCTCTCGGACCACGACCCGCGCCTCCCGGAGGTCCAACAGGACCTCGTCGTGACGGACGCCTGGACACCGGAGATCTTCTCCGCGGTGCCGCCTGCTCGAGAACCCCGTCCTCCTGGAGCACGAATCGTTCACCGACCTCCTTCGGGCGGTATTCCACCTCACCGAGGAACTCGAACGGCGGGAGGACTTCTCCGGGCTCCCGGAGAGCGACATCGCCCACCTCAGCGGAGACATTGCAAGGGTGTACAGCCTGCTCGTCGGGCAGTGGCTCGGCTACATGGAGTATCTCCAGAAGAACTACCCCTACCTCTTCTCGCTTGCGATGCGGAGCAACCCCTTCGACGAGACGGCGTCGCCGGTTGTCGGGTGAAGAGGCCGGACACAACCTATATACCGCCAGCCAATCTACGCCATGCCCGATCACCATGGCCGAATACTCCGTACTGATCGGCGGGAAGGCCGGGGAGGGCATCAACACGGCAGGCCTCTCCATCGCCGGCCTCTTCTCCCGCCTCGGCTACCGCACCTACATGTACTTCGATTATCCCTCGCTCATCCGGGGCGGGCACAACTTCGCCATCATCCGGGCTTCGGAGAGGACCATCGGGGCGCACCGCACTCCGGTCGACGTCCTCCTCGCCTTCGACCAGAACAGCATCGATAACCACCGCCAGAGGGTCCACGACGGCACGACCGTCATCTACGACGCCTCGCAGGTGGTGCGGGCCGAAGGCTACGGCCTCCCGCTCGACCGGATCGTCGAAGAAGAGAAGGCGCCCCCGATCACGGGAAACTCCGCGATGCTCGGGGCGCTCGCCCGGGTGGCGGGCATCGGCCGGGAGGTCCTCGATGACGTCATTCGCGGAAGCGTCCCCGCAAAGCACCTGGAGGCAAACCTCCGGGTCGCCGGACGGGGTTACGACGCCGCAGGAGACGTCTTCACCGTCGAGCCGCTCAGCGCCCCGGCGCTCCCGGTCCTGACGGGGAACGAGGTCACGGGGCTCGGGCTCGTCCACGGCGGGCTTGAGTCCTACGTAGCCTACCCGATGACCCCGTCGTCGAGCCTTCTTCACTTCCTTGCCGGGCACGCAGAAGACCTCGCCATCAAGGTCATTCACCCGGAAAACGAGATCGGCGTCATCCTGATGGCGCTCGGGCTCGCCTATGCCGGCGAGAAGACGGCGGTCGGCACCTCGGGCGGCGGGTTCTGCCTGATGACCGAAGGGCTCTCCCTTGCGGGGATGTCCGAGATTCCCGTGACGATCGTGATGGGGCAGCGGCCCGGGCCGAGCACCGGCATGCCGACCTACACCGCCCAGGGGGACCTCCACTTCGTCCTGAACGCAGGTCAGGGGGAGTTCCCCCGGCTCGTCGTCGCCCCGGGCGACCTCGCGGAGGCCTACGCCTGGTCGGCAACCGCCCTGATGCTCTCCTGGAGGTACCAGGTCCCCGCGATCATCCTCACCGACAAGACGCTCGCGGAAGGAGCCTACTCCTTCGATGTCGGGGCCGTCATAGAGCCCCCTGACCGGGAGCCGGTACTCTGGGACGGTGCAGGGGAGTACCGGCGGTATGCCCGGACGGAGGACGGGGTATCGCCGCTCGCCTTCCCGGGGAGGGAAGGCGCCGTCGTCAAGGCAACCAGTTACGCCCACGACGAGATAGGGTTCACGACGGAGACGGTAGAGGACGTCACGGCGCTGCAGGAGAAGATGTTCCGGAAAGGCGAGAGCCTGAAGGCAGAACTCAGCACTTACCCGGCGGTGAGGGTCTACGGCCCCCGGGACGCCGGGAAGACGATCGTCTGCTGGGGGTCGGAGAAGTCGGCGTGCATCGAGGCCGCCGAGAAGTTCGGGGCGCGGGTCGTCCAGCCGCTCGTTCTTGCGCCGTTCCCCGTCCGACAATGGAAGGAGGCGATGATCGGGGCGGGGAAGGTCGCCTGCGTCGAGAACAACGCCACCGGGCAGCTCGCCCGCCTCCTCCGGCAGCAGGGCTTCGACCCCGGCCGGCCGGTGCTGAAGCACGACGGGCGGCCGTTTGCGGTCGACGAACTGGAGGCGAGGCTTCTGGAGGTCTTCGCATGAGCCCACAGCAGCCTGCCGG
>LDZU01006206.1_pt1 | contig 11953 bp, 9 predicted proteins | sample 615531 | NCBI WGS metagenome assembly LDZU01 (sample SAMN03408293, study PRJNA278302) | terrestrial metagenome | isolation source: oil reservoir sample SB2 | place: USA: Alaska, North Slope, Schrader Bluff formation | collected 2011-09 | reverse complement strand
TGGGAAACACCCGGTTCCATACCGAACCCGACCGTTAAGCCACCTCAAGCCGATGGTAGTATGGGGGCAGCTCCATGCAAGAGTAGGTAGTGCCCAGGTCACTATATACAAAAAGGGAGCACGAAAGTGTGCTCCCTTTTTCTTTCGACCAATGATTACCAAAAAAATCAGAAAAGTAAGTTCCCTTTGTCACTCTTCTTCGGTTTGCCTTTTACGCTCTCAAGTCGGCTCAAAAAGTCTGGCGAGGCTACATCAATCACGTTATCGCCATCTTCTGCGGATTCATCCATTTGCTTACGGTAGTTATCGATCTTCTCTCGAATATCCGCAACATCTCCCTGAAGCCAGTTATAGATTCCATCCGAAATAGAAATTGAGATTTCGTTGGTATCTTCGCTATCGAGCATACCGGCCTTCTTCATCACTTCGAGTTCATTCTTGACAGCCCCAAGTACTCGATCCTTAGTAAATTCGGAGTCGTCCTCTTTCATAAGCCTGAGAAGAACGTTTGTCTTTATTCTCAGATCATTCAGACTGGCCTCCATTGAATCCATTCTCGACATGATAGCCGAGAGTAGTTGATCAAGTGTTACCTGCACTGTATCACATCCTCCCATCAATCATTCTTCTGGCGATACTCCCGGTTGATCTGATAGCAAATACAACTCCAACCAGAGAGACCATAATTGGTAGTCCAAAACCAATTATCAAAGATGTTGCTTTGTCTGCCTGGAAAAACAGCCATGTTCCGCCCGCTATCGCATCAATCAGGAGCACCGGAACTATGATATTACCTATGCTGATTAAGAAAGTTAAGATCTCCAAAACAAGTGTTGCCCTTAAACTCAATCTTCGCCTTTGCACACCTGAGGAAAACGCACCTGACGTGACATAGAACCTCAATCCTAGAGCGGCAGAGATAAAGAATGTGCAGAATGCAGTAATTATTGTCAGCAGGTACCGAATCGGCAGGTCTATTATCACTATCCCGAACAACAATCCTGAAGTATATACACCCGTGAACAGAAAACCGACAACAACGATCTTTCTGAAGAGTGCCAGTTTCAGTGAATCGGGGAAAGCAAGTTGTATAGGCCAGCATGAAGCTTCGTGTGCCATACTGACCACTGTTAACTGGGCCGCGTAGAACGACGATATCAACACCATCACTATTGCTGCAGGCATGAATTCGCGTGTCAGAAACATCATTATAACACCGAACACAATCGGATACATCAAAAAGAACAAACTGTTCTCAGCCCTGGTGACCGAGTATAGCTCTTTTCTGAACCTGGTCATCCTTCTGTAAGCCGATGAATCGCCAGTTGAGGTTTTCGAAAGAGAAGAACTGTATGCATATCCACCTAATGACATCTTTTCTGCCACTCTGCTGCCTATCCTCCAGAGCCACAAAGAGAGAACCGCGAGCAGTAACCAGTCCAGTAGTTCCCCTCTCGCGGCCCTCATTACCCAAGTCGAGGGAGAATAGCGGCTGGCAGCTGCTCTTAGGAGTGTCTTTGAAATCTCACCCACTGCTTGTTCTGAAGTAGAGGCGAGTATGAATATCAGAACAAAAACCCCCACATTTATAAGGATCATCAGACCTCCGGCTTTGCGGGCACTGCTTCTCGATATTCTTCTAGAAAGCAGCGCAGAAACCGGCATAGCAATAAGAATTGCTAAGGCAGACGCAGTTAAACCAGCTGCCACTGACAACAAGATCGAAAACCCTCCTCGGGCAACGCCGTATGCACAGAAGACAGGAAAATAGATTGAGAAAACAATGAAGGTACTGAAGAAAGCGTCAAATACCTTGTAAAGGAGAATCGTGTGCTTCTTAACTGGAAGAGAGAAAAGAAAGCAAATCTCTCTCTCATCAAACAGACTTTGTATCATGAAAGGGATAATGTTAACAAAAGCCAGACACATTATGAGCAAGGTAACGGCAGCGAAAATCGCATCTGCAAGGACCACGTACCTGCTTCCAACTAGTACATACTCAGAAGCAGAATCAACAAAAGTACCCAGCATCACCGGAAATAACGGAACGGCGAAAATCGCAAGGGTTATCGTGAAGTATAGAATGGAGACCATCATGCGTCTCCCCTGAGCCGAGCGCCGTTTTGCCTTTCCCTTCGTGCTATTCAGTAGCCTGTATTTGATAAGAGTAAAGAAGTCTGACATTTGAAGGTTTCCTAGTCTCCGATCTGATCGATAAGTGTTCGCAGTTCCTCGACCCCTGTGAGTTCAAGAAATAGATCCTCAAGCGTTACATTATCTTCCTTCTTAGAACGGGCTTTCAGTTCATGGATGGTTCCTTCAGCAATGAGTACACCTTTGTCGATGATCCCAATTCTGTCACACATCTTTTCTGCGATTTCCAGTACATGTGTGGTGAGAAAGACAGCAGCACCGTTGTCAACAATTCTTCTCAGGAGAAGCTTGAGGATCTTTGCACTTCGTGCATCGAGTCCCACTGTTGGTTCATCAAGAAACAGCACACTTGGTTGCCTCATCAGCGTTGATGCAACCATCAGCTTCTGTTTCATCCCGTGAGAATAATCACTGATGAAACGGTCAAGATAGTCAATCTGAAATGCCTGACAGATTTCACCAAATCTCTTCTTAGTTTCTTCTGTCTTGGCCCCATAAATCTCCATGATAAAAGAAGCAAACTCATGACCGCGCAGGTTCTCGTACATCTTCGGTTCTTCCGGGACAACACCTATCCTGCGCTTTATTTCCAACTCCTGGTCTTTCATATCCATTCCCAGCACCATGATCTTTCCTGAGTCCGGCCTGAGGATTCCTGTGAGCATCTTTATTGTAGTTGTCTTCCCGGCGCCGTTTGGACCAAGAAATCCGTATATCTCGCCTTTTCTTATGCTTACAGTGAGTGAATCAACTGCGATCATCTTACCGTATCGTTTCGTAATCTCTTCTGCAATAACCAACTAAATCACACCTCGTATTTCGTAGCTTCGGAAAAGCTGGTTGTCAAAGGATCGAACATGACTTTGACAGTCCCAACAGGACCATTTCGCTGTTTCCCAATGTTAATCTCTGTTTCGTGAGGCTTGTCACCAGAAGCCTTTTCCGCATCTTCATCTTTGGATTCCTTATCCTCATAATACTTCTCTCTGTACAGGAACATAACAAGATCAGCGTCTTGCTCTATCGCTCCGGATTCTCTGAGATCACTGAGTCTCGGACGCTTGTTATCTCGCTGTTCCACAGCCCTTGACAGCTGAGAAAGAGCGACAACAGTCACATTGAGTTCCCTTGCCAGAAGCTTCAATGATCTCGATATCTCCGAGATTTCTTGTTGGCGATTATCCTGTCGACCCTTGAGATGCATGAGCTGAAGGTAGTCAACAAACAGTATTTCGGTCTTGAACTCTTTCTTAATCCTGCGGGCTTTAGCTCTCAGGCTTCGCGGATCAAGAGATGGTTCATCATCAACTACAATGTTGGCACGACAAAGCCTGTCTGCTGCTGCAGTTAACAGCCGCCATTCATTGGCGTTGATGTAGCCGGTCCTGATCTTGTGCAGGTCAACTTTTGCCGTTGCACAGAGCAGTCTTTGAGCGAGTTGTTCTTTGGTCATCTCAAGACAGAAGATCCCCACAGGAATATCCTTTTCCAGAGCCATGTGTTTTGCCATACTGAGAGCAAGGGCCGTCTTACCCATTGAAGGCCTTGCAGCAACAATCACAAGGTCAGAGGGGTGAAAGCCTGTTGTCAGTTTGTCGAGGTCTTTCAGACCAGTAGGAATACCTGTAACAAATCCTCCAGAACTGATCGTGCCAGCCACATCTTTCATCTTCTCAATGTTCTCAAAGACATCGTGCATAATCCCGCCGAGGTGTCTGTAAGTCTTCGTTGCCTGACTCTCGGTAATCTGGAAGATTAGCCTTTCTGCATTATCGAGTACTCCGTCAATATCATCCGTTCGATATGAAGATTCAACTATCTGCGATCCCGCCGTAATCAGCTGTCGAAGAATCGACCGCTCACGTACGACCTTCACATAATAGCTGACATTTGCTGACGTAGGAACCGCATCAGCCAGCCTGGTAAGTTCTACCTCACCTCCAACATCTTCAAGTTTCATCGACGACCTCAGTTTCTCCGTAATCGAAACAATATCAACGGGGTCCCCTGAATCAAAGAGCTTTTCTACAGCGCTGAAAATAAGCTGATTTCTTCTTGAATAGAAATCGGCACTTCTGAGCGTTTCCACGATATCTGGGAGAACGTCCGGATCTATGAGAATAGATCCAAGCACCGCTTCTTCTGCTTCTTCGCTGTGTGGAGGGATTTTCACGTCCATATGGCTCACCTACAAAACCTTTCTATTATGATTGGCAATTATTGAACATTTCAATATGTAATTGAGGTCAAAAACATGTTCAGTACTAATGATCACACAAGGTGAAGCTCGAGAACTTTTTCTGCGACGTTTGTGACGGCGGGGTTGATATTCTATAGACTTCTATGTCATAATTATACAGTAGTTGCAGCATCGGGGATCGGAGATAAGCTGAAGATTTAGTTCTGGATGGGGTGATCTAATTGGAGAAAAAGCCTATTCTCTCTGTCAGGAATCTGTCGACTCATTTTGCGATGGCAGAGGGTACTGTTAAGGCGGTTCAAGACGTATCTTTCGATCTCTCCAGCGATGACGTTTTGGGAATTGTTGGAGAAACCGGTTCAGGAAAGAGTGTTTGTGTAAAGACAATCGCAGGCTTGATTGATCCTCCGGGGTATATTGCAAATGGAGAGATATTGCTTTATACCGATGAGTTCGCAAAGGACGGGAAGAAAGAATACGTGGATCTAGCGAAGCTCAAGTATGAGAGTTTTTCTAGAATCCGCGGTAAACACATCGGCATGATCTTCCAGGACCCCATGACTTCTCTGAATCCGATCTTTACAATTGCTGATCAGATGATAGAAACCATCGTGCATCACGAAAAAGTTTCTGAAGGAGAAGCCCGAGAAAGAGCGATTAAGCTTTTGGAGCAAGTGGGAATACCAAAGCCGTCTGAGAGGATTGATGACTATCCTTTCCAGCTTTCTGGTGGACAGCGCCAGAGAGTGGTCATCGCAATCGCCCTGTCTTGTAATCCCGAGATCCTGGTGGCTGATGAACCTTCAACTGCCCTTGACGTGACCGTTCAGGCTCAGATTCTTGAATTGATGAAGGAGCTACAGAAACAGTTCAGTAGCTCTACGATCTTCATAACTCATGACCTTGCAGTGATAGCTGAAATGGCAACTAAGATAAGTGTTATGTACGGAGGTTACCAGATGGAGATAGCTTCTGTCGATGACATCTTTGAGGTGCCAATGCATCCGTATACTCATGCCTTGCTGGCCTGTATCCCAAGACTCGACATAAAACAGTCGGAGTTGCTGCCGATTCCTGGGCAACCACCAGTCATGATGAATCCACCCAGGCTCTGTCCCTTCCTTCCACGATGCACCAGATCTGTGGAGAAGTGTCAACAGGTGCTGCCTGATCTTGAACAGATCACAGAAGAACACTTCGTTAGGTGTAATAATCCTGTTCCACAGAAGGTTCAGGTCGTTAAGGAGGAGGTTTGATGGAGCTTCTTAACGTTAAGGGACTGAAGAAGTACTTCCCCATAAAGCAGGGTTTCCTTATCGAGAGAGTCGTTGGGTTTGTCAGAGCTGTTGACGATGTCTCATTTTCGGTGGACAAGAACAAGACAGTGGGTATTGTAGGAGAATCAGGATGCGGTAAAACAACCGTTGGCAAAGTTATTGTGAGGCTCCATGAACCTACCGATGGCTCGATTATCATTGATGACCTGGATACAACGTTTTACTTCCTGAAGAAGAAGCATGCTGAGAAGTATCTTGATGACAAGTACTTTTCCAGCCCGGCATTTTCCAACGGTGCAGAAGGTCTGGTACCATATCAGAAGAGAATCTATGATGCTTATGTGAAGAATTCCAAAGACAGAAAGAAAACAATAGATCAGCTTTTTCATAAACTGAGTGAAAAGAGGAAAGCGCTCAGAAGAAAAGTCCAGATTGTCTTTCAGGACCCCATGTCTTCTCTCAATCCCAGGATGACTGTTGGACAGATGCTCAGTGAACCGCTTCTTTTCCATGAGATTGCCAGGACCGACAAAGAGGCTAATTCAATGGTTGGTCAGCTGCTCGAGCAAGTTGGATTGAAGTCTCATCATATAGACAGGTTTCCGCATCAGTTCAGTGGCGGTCAAAGGCAACGTATTGCTATTGCAAGAGCAATTACAGTCAATCCGGAGATACTGGTGCTTGACGAGCCTACTTCTGCCCTGGATGTATCTGTTCAAGCGCAGATTGTGAAGCTGCTGCAGCTTCTTCAGGAGAAGATGAATGCAGGGTATGTTTTCATTTCGCATAACCTTGCGCTTGTCAGGTTTATCTCACAGGATGTCTCTGTCATGTATCTGGGAAGAATCGTGGAACAGGGAGAAACTCAAGAGATATTCGACAACCCCGCTCATCCGTATACAAAAGCTCTTCTGGCTGCAGCGCCTGTTCCAGATCCCAAGAAGAAGCGAAACAGGAAGGATTTGGTCGGGGGACAGGTTCCCAGTCCAATAAACAGACCAAGCGGTTGTTTTTTCAACCCCAGGTGTAAATACAGAATGGATGTTTGCGTTAAGGAATATCCACCAACTGTGGAAATCGGAAAGAATCATCAAGTAGCATGTCATCTATTCACTTCATCTCATAGCGAAGGAGGGAAAGAGAAATGAAGAAGCTTCTGTTAGTCATGCTCGTTGCCCTTGTGGCAGTCGCCGCAATGGCACAAGTTGAACCAGAGTACAGGATCGATCCGTACGAGGGGAAACCAGGTGGAACCCTTTTCCTTGGTTCCATAGGAACTGGGCCCAGAACTTTTAACCCGTTTGTCGCCCAGGAGACAAGCTCCACAGACATCACTGATCTGATGCACCAATCGATGTTCAATTCCGACAACACCGGTATGCCAACAATTCCGGCTCTTGCAACGGAATGGTGGTTCTCTGAAGATGGCAGGACCGTTTACTTCAGGGTGAGACAGGGTCTGAAGTGGTCGGATGGGCACCCATTCACGATCGAAGACGTCAGGTGGACCTTTGAAGACCTTTATTTCGTCAACGAATTCACCAGAAACGGTAACGCAACCTACAAGGATGCAGAGGGATTCCTGCCAGAGGTCGAGGTAGACGGTAACGTCATCTCGTTCACCTGGACAGAACCCAATGTGTGGAGCTTCAGGGCAATCGGCTGGGGCCAGATCATGCCCAAGCACGTGCTCGACGAATATGTGCAGGCTGGAAATCCTATTGAAGCCTGGACACTGGCCGACTGGGATAAGATCGTCGGAATGGGTCCTTTCATGATCGAGAGCTTCACTGAAGGTGTAAGAACAGTGATGAGAAAGAACCCTCATTACTGGATCTTCGACGAAGCTGGGAACAGACTTCCTTACCTTGAAAGGATCAACTACGAGGTTGTTGGTTCACAGGATGTTCTGCTTCTCAAGTTTGAAGCTGGTGAAATCGACATAATGGGACCAAGAGCAGCAGACTGGCCAAGGATCGTCGAGCAGGCCGAAGAGAAGGGCTGGGTCTACGGCGTTGGCGGACCTGGACTTGGATCAGACTTCATCACGTTCAACTTGGGTCATCCCGACCCTGTCAAGAGATCCTGGTTCAGAAATGTGCACTTTAGAAGAGCCATACAGTACATGATGGACAAAGAATCCATCATTGACACACTCTTCAATGGGCTTGGTACTGCGATCTACGGACCCGTGAGTCCTTCCTCAGGGTTCTTCAATCCTGAGATACTCGAGGCTTTCCCCTACAGATACTCCATAACAAGGGCAAGGCTTGAACTCAGGCGTGGAGGCTTTGACTGGGATGCCCAGGGCAGACTCATTGATTCGGACGGCAACAGGGTTGAGTTCGACCTCAGCACGAATGCAGGTAACATTACTCGCGAAACAATCGCTGCAATTCTTGTTGACGGTGCAGCGAAGCTCGGCATGAAAATCAACTACGCTCCTGCAGACTTTAACCTGCTCGTCGGGAAACTGCTGACTCCTGACTACGACGCAATTCTTATAGGCTTGACCGGTTCCGTTGATCCAGGATCTGGCTGGAACGTCTGGAGAATTGACGGAGGACTCCATTCGTTCAACTATCCTCCAGAATACAACCCGGATGTCATTGATCCTGACATCTACGAAGCATTTGATTGGGAAAAGCGAATCCATGAGATCTTCGTAAGATCAGTCGGTGAGGTAGACGAGCAAGCAAGATGGGATCTTTTTGCAGAATTCCAGATGATCGTTGCTGAATACCAGCCGTACGTATACACGATTACTCAGAACTATCTGTACGTGCATAAGGATTCTGTGCATCTTGCTAATCCACATCCGAATCCTGCTGCTGGTACGCTCTGGCAGATTCATGGTATTTGGAAGGACTGATACTGTAACTTGATGCTACTTGTTTCATGATCCTCTGGCGGGAGGGTCAATGAAGGCAGACCCTCCCGCTTTTCTCTGCTAGCTGAATCCTCTGGGAGGGAAGAGAAAGTGCTTAGATACATTGCAAGAAGGCTGATCCTGGCAATTCCTGTTCTCTTTGGAATATCAATTCTAGCTTTCATGATTATCTCGCTGGCTCCAGGAGATTTCATAGACAATTTCAGGATGAATCCTTCAATTTCTCGTGAGAAAATAGAATCCCTGGAAAGAGAGTTTGGTTTTGATAAACCAGTTATCGTTCAGTATTTTCTTTGGCTAGGCCAGGTACTCAGGGGAAATTTCGGGTATTCATTTTCTTATCATGTGCCTGTGTTCTCGTTAATCTGGGGGAGACTCGGTGCAACTTTGTTGCTGAGTATAACAGCGCTTATCTTCTCGTGGGGCATAGCGATCCCACTAGGTATATATTCAGCACTGCATCAGTATTCTTTCAGTGACCAGGCTTTCTCCTTTATTGCCTTTATAGGAATATCCATCCCAAATTTCTTTTTTGCACTTCTTTGGTTGTTTATGGCTGCACGAACCGGGTGGTTCCCTATTGGCGGTATAATCTCCCTGGACTTCCATGAGCTTTCGTTCTTTGGAAAGATCGGAGATTACCTGTGGCATGTTGTTGGTCCGATGGTGACGCTTGGAACTGCAGGACTTGCAGGGTTAATGCGCCAGATGAGAGGGCAACTCCTCGACCAGTTGAGACAGGATTACGTTTTATTTGCCCGGGCAAAGGGAATGCCGGAAAAGGTCGTCATTTACAAACATGCGCTGCGTAATGCCATTAACCCGATAGTTACGTTCTTTGGTTTTGCACTTTCAGGCCTTCTTGGAGGTGCCGTCTTGACAGAGACGGTCTTCAATTGGCCGGGAATGGGCCGCTTGGTAATCGACGCTCTTCAACAGCAAGACCTGTTTCTGGTTATGGCTTCACTGCTACTGAGTTCTTTGTTATTAATAGTGGGCAACCTCTCTGCTGACCTGCTGCTTGCATGGGTTGATCCAAGAATCAGATACAGGTTTGGTTAGGGGTGATTCATAGATGAAGGATAAGAAGCAGAAAGAATCCAAAGAGCAGGAAGTCAAGAAAGAAGATCTCTTCGAAGTTAAGTACATGAACAGGTTCCAGTTGGCCTGGAGGGTTCTCAGAAGGCACAAACTCGGAATGGTTTCACTTGTGGTACTCATAATCCTTTATGCGATTGCCATCTTCGCAGACTTTCTTTCTCCTCTTGACCCTTATCAAATGGAACAACAATACTCTTATGCTCCGCCTTCGACCATTCGTTGGAGAGATGAGGACGGGAATCTTACCTGGCCATACATATACGACATGATACTCGCAAGAGATCCAGCTACCTACAGAACCACCTTTCATGAGGGAACATCTCTTGAAGCTATTACTGCAGTTGATTTGGCTTCAGGTGAAGAACTCTCTTTCCGGCGAGGGATCGATGGAGTCCAAGATATCTACCTCACCTTTGAGACAATACAGTTTGCTGCCGATGCTGAAGGTAATGAGGTCCTGCTTAGCCGAAGACCAAGTTATAAAAACAGCCAGACTTTCAGAATCGATGAACTTGAAGCCCTTCTCGGACCGTACAGAACAGAGACAGAGGCACGAGCTGCCCTTGCCACCCTGACATCTGATGCTTACCCTCAGTTAGCAGATATTGGTCCCCCTGTAAAGCTGGTCACTGAGGTTCGTCTCCACCGTGTCTTTGCTGTTATGAAGCCTGAAATAAGAGAAGTTATCGTAGAATCCATGGAAATCATCAATGAAGTCCTCGATGATTTTGAAATGGAACTGGATGAAGCGATTTTCTTTCTGGAGGAACTGGGAATTGATCCAGACATCCTGGATGTTATTGTCAACCCTTCCGTTGTAGACTACGAGACAAGGAAGTACGAAATCAAGTTTTTTATCAGGTCGTGGGAGTATAAGCTCTTGTGGCTCATTCCTTGTGACATTCACCTGTTCGGTACGGAGGCACCTTCTCGACTGAATCTCTTTGGTGCTGACATCTATGGAAGGGACATGTTGTCAAGGATTCTTTTCGGTATGAGAATTGCCCTTTCGATAGGTTTCGTGGGTATAGCTATCTCGTTTGTTATTGGCCTTTCTATGGGTGGTCTGGCCGGTTATTTCGGAGGATGGGCGGATGAGACTCTCATGAGGATCACAGAAATCCTCATGTCTATTCCGAGTTTCTACTTGCTGGTTTCGCTCAGAGCGATCCTGCCAACTGGCCTTGCACCTCACTGGACCTACATGTTGATTGTTGTGATTTTGAGTTTCATCGGCTGGCCGGGAATGGCGCGTGTTATCAGGGGAATGATGCTCTCAATGAAAGAAACTGAATTCGTACAGGCTGCACAGGCAATGGGTTATCCAACGGGCAGAATAATCTGGAAACATATGATTCCAAATACTGCAACATACATAATAGTGTCGATAACTCTTTCCATACCTGCATATATACTTGGAGAGGCAGGACTCAGCTTCCTGGGCCTTGGGATCAATGAACCTTCAGCAAGTTGGGGTTTAATGCTTGTTCAGGCTCAGAATATCCGAGCAATGACTGAAGCCCCTTGGTTATTGTTGCCCGGACTGTTCATCTTCATCGTTGTTATGGCTTTCAATCTGTTCGGAGATGCGATCAGGGACGCCCTTGACCCACGATCGTTGGGATTCTAGAGGGGGGACTTAATCGAGAGAACGAGAAAGGCCGAAGGGATGAGAATGCGAGAGAGTAATCAAAGATACGAGAGGACGAGAGTTTGTCGAGAATGTGAGAGTAAACAAAGATATCAGAATTCGAGAATACGAGAAAGAGCATAATCGAGAGAAGAACAAGTAGTCGAGAAAAACAGAAGAGATGAGAATCATCGAGAACAAAGATTCATTCTGTGTTCAGAACAACTCACCAGTCATTCATCTACAGTTACTGGTTGCTTAAGAACACTTGTTAGTTCTTGGTGCCCAACAGATAGTTCCCGGTTCTCAGTCCCCGTTTCCTGGAGTCATACTTCCTACCCGCCAAAGATGGGATTTAGAAGAGTTGAACGCTGTTTAGATTGTTCTGGCCTTTTCTCGGATTCTATTGATCAAGACGAGACTCACTTGTCTCTGTGCACTCGTTTTGAACGCATTTATTTCCTTTTCTCGACAAATTCTCGTCTTTCTTTCTCTATTATTGTTACTTGCTCTTCTCGCTTTCTCGAGAACTCTCGTCTCTTCGGTCCTTCTCGTTACTTCGGGTCTCTCGTCTACTCTCGTCTTTCAGGTTCTTCTCGTCTCTTTGTTTTCTCTCGATTGAACTTGTCTTCTTCTCGTACTCTCGTCTTCCAGGTTTTTCTCGTTACCTTGGTTCTCCTCGTCTCATCTCATTTATCTCG
>LDZU01010718.1_pt1 | contig 11963 bp, 10 predicted proteins | sample 615531 | NCBI WGS metagenome assembly LDZU01 (sample SAMN03408293, study PRJNA278302) | terrestrial metagenome | isolation source: oil reservoir sample SB2 | place: USA: Alaska, North Slope, Schrader Bluff formation | collected 2011-09 | reverse complement strand
ATCTGAGAGTTCCTTCCTGTGTTGAGTTTTCACCAACTACAATATTGATCGGAACTCTCTCTTTTTGCAACTCTTTCTATGGGTTTTCCTTACTGAAACTTTTTAGACTGAGGAATCTACTATAGAAGAATTCTATGATACAATACTCAAAGAGTGCATCTTCGAGTCTCTTAATCTACGACGATGAATGTTATGGTTTTGAGACCGATAGGGTGTAAATGGAAACATTTACGCCTCCCTAGTTGGAAAGGAGATGTAAAAAGGATAATTTCAGATATTATCCTGCTTTATAGGCGCCTTTCCAGAGGCGCTTTTTTATTTGCTTTTTTATTTATGGAGAGGATTATGAAAAAGGGCTATTATTTCACTACCAAAGATCTGCTCTTCATCGCTGGCTTTTCAGCAATCGGAGGATTGGCAAGCACTTATGTCAATATGATCGGTGATTTTTTTCAATCCCTGCTTGGTTTTGCCGGTACAACCCAATGGGCAGCCGGCTTGCATATTCTATGGATCCTACTGGCAGTCGGGATCGTGAACAAGCCCGGAACAGCCGTGTTAACGGGCATTTTAAAAGGGATTGTGGAATTATTGAGTGGAAACACACACGGTGTTTTAGTATTGATCGTGGATGTGGTAGCCGGTTTGATCGTTGAATTGGTTTTCTTTCTACCCGTGATAAACAAATTCATGAAAAGTATCATCGCGGGTGGTCTGGCTGCCATGTCAAATGTGTTTGTGTTCCAGATTTTTGCTTCAGTGCCAGCGGATTCACTGGCTTTTTGGAGCATGCTGGCAGTGGCGGGCATGGCCCTTCTTTCAGGGATTGTTTTTGGGGGAATACTCAGCCATTTGGTTCTAAAAAACCTCGCAAAAACCGGGATCATCGCGCCAGACCTTGCAAAAAGCAAGACGAAATGGTTTAAAGTAGGTTTTGTTCTGTTCGGGATATTGATCTGCGCGGTTTCTGCCTTTGTGTATCTGCAAATTTCCAAAGGTGAAGGTGTTATCATAATTTCCGGGAATGTTGCAACACAGCAGAGTTTTAATGCACAAAATACTGATCTATCGGAAATTACCATTGAATCAAGCCTGCAGGGCATGGCAGGAACTTATAGCGGTTACCCGCTCAAGCAGATCATCAGCACAGCCGGGCCTGGCGAAGGCGCGGACTTGATCCTCGTTACCGCAACGGACGGGTACAGCTACTTTATCACCATGGATGAAGTGAATACAAACCCCAATCTGATCCTGGCGGTTGAAGGGGAGGGATCCGAAGCCAGCTACAGCGTGGTTGGGGCGGAGAACAGCAAAGCCTGGGTGCGCGGCGTAAAGGAAGTCGTTGTTTTTCAAAGCATCCCGATTCCGATTCATTATGGTGAACAGCAAATCGCGGAATTCCGGGTGCAGGATTGGCAGTTTGAAATGGACAGCGTCCGCTTTGAGTTGGAAGGTGGAACAAAGAAATTGCAGGGTGTGGCCGTCAACAAAGTGCTGGCTGCAGCTGATCCAACAACCCCGTACACCACAGTAACTTTTTCAAGTGAAGATGGCGCATACGAATGCGCTCTTGCAAGCATCCAGCAAGATGATTCCATTCGCATTTTTATTAATATTACAGGTTATGAAATGAAGTACCTGGTTGGAACAATACAGGGACAGGTCTTTTTGGAGAATATTACCCGTATTGATTTGCAGTAACCAAAGATGGATATAGATATCGCACATCTCTCTTATCGATACAAAGCAGAAGAAAAGTTCATCCTGGATGATATTAATCTGCATATTCCGGGTGGAGAATGGATTCTTATCAGCGGCTGTTCGGGCAGCGGGAAAACCACATTAGCGTATGCAATTGCGGGAATTCTTTACCATCAGAAAATGGGTATCTATGAGGGTCATGTGCGTATCAATGACCAGTGTATTGAAGAGACGCCCTTGTATTGGATTTCGGATGCGATCGGATTTGTGCAACAAAATGCAGATGATCAATTCTGCGCATTGAATGTGGCGGATGAAATTGCTTTCGGTTTGGAGAACAAGTGCATTTCACCGGATGAGATGAAAAACCGCATCGCCGCTTCATTGAAAATTACTGGATCGGAATCTCTGTATCCTCGCCAGCTTTTTGAATTATCGGGAGGAGAAAAGCAGAGAGTGGCAATTGCTTCCATCCTGGCGATGCAGCCATCCATCCTCATTCTGGATGAACCTACTTCCAACCTTGATCTGGAATCTACTCGCGCGATCTTTGACGTGCTCAGAGATTTGCAGCAAACCATGAATCTAACTGTGATTATTATCGAGCATAAAGTACGCCTTTTCGAGGATTTGTTTAAGAGATGTGTTTATCTTGAAAGTGGAAAAATTCTCTATGATGGCGCAACCGAAAAATCACCTTTATACCAGGCTCGCTTGGATAGCGCTCTACCGCATCCTGCAAAAAGGGCAGACGATAGTGCGATCATCCTATCACTGCATGATTGGATCTACGAGAATGGGGACGGATTTAAGCTGGAAATACAAAACCTTGAAATAAAGCGTGGAGAGATCGTAGCCCTGATGGGCGCCAATGGTTCAGGGAAAACCACTCTTTTCAAAACTTTGACGGGAATGGCAACCCCTCGTCAAGGTCGGATGTATTTCAATGGAGAAGATAGAAAGATAATAACCTCTCCTCAAATTGGATTGGTTTTTCAGAATGCAGACGACCAGATTTTTATGAATACTGTTCAGGAAGAAGTATTCTACGGCCTGGATAATTTTCGAATGGGAGATGCTGTTCATAAAGAACAAGCAAAGCAGCTGCTTGAATTTTATGGACTCGAAGAAAAACAACTGTCCAACCCGCACCAATTAAGTTATGGCGAAAAGAAAAGGCTGAACCTGGTTTCGATCCTGGCTTTTTCACCTTCCATTATGCTCCTGGATGAAATCTTTATCGGGCAGGATGTTTATCAGATGAACTATATCCTTGAAAAATTAAAATATCTGCGGGATAACGGTGTGACCATTATCGCAGCTATCCATGACCCGTCGTTGATGAAAACAATGGCAGATCGTGTCATCTTTCTTGAACATGGCAACATGCGCTTCTGCCTGCCTTTGCAGCAAGCGGTCATTTGGTGGCAGGTGAATGGGTACAGGGACTATCTTCCGGAGAAGGAGACGGGGCTATGAAAAAAATCGCCTACACTCCGGCGAATACAATGCTGCATACCCTGCACCCATTCACGAAATTTAGTATCCTGTTAGGAATCAGCGTTTTCGTCTTTTTCGTTGATTCACCAACCTTCATGGTTTTTCTCTTGATTATGCTGGTTTCCTCATTCCTGGCTGTTTGCAAGAATCCCTTTGCATACTTTGGAATGAGAACGATCTTTATGACTGCCCTGACTATTGGAATCATCCAATGCATTTTCTTGCGGCAGGGAAACGAACTATTGAACATTGCGGGATTATCGATCACTGATTACGGCATTCAAAGAGCAGTGCTGATTTCCATCCGATTTCTTGTGATCATTCTAAGCAGTTATCTTTTTATCCTCACTACATCTCCGTCCGATTTTGCATTTGCTTTTATGCAGATGGGAGTACCGTACCGATATGCCTTTATGATCGTAACATCCATGCGGCTGGTACCAATTCTATCGATTGATGGGGAGCGCATTAGTTATGCGCAAAGACTGCGCGGAGCACGCTATGACCTCCGAAATCCGAGAGAGACGATTCTGCATATGAACACTTTCATTGGAGCCGTTCTTTATTCCCTGATTAACCGGGTTAACAAACTGGCAATTTCCATGGAAAGCAGAAGTTTTGGCAGGTATGAAACCAGAACGTATCAAAAACCCATCCATTTTACCTATCGGGATGGGATCGCGTTAGTACTGGCATTACTTGTGGTTCTTTTGTCTCATTTCATGATATTGAAAGGAATCGTATGAAATCCTCAAAAACAAAAAAGGCCATCAAGGTTGTCAGCATTCTATTCGGGGTGGCGGCGTTGGTTGCAATCATTTTTGTAGTTTCGATGAAACAATTGCCTATCAGAGTATTGACAGACTATACTTTTTCTACCTTATGGGAAGAAAGCATAACCATGCATGAGTGTGCGGAATGCCATGAAACGGAAGAAGAATTTCATACCTGCAGCACCTGCCATGATGAACACGGCTCGGTTGAATTACCGGGTTTGTCGTTTTACAACATGATAGAACTTACCGGGGATGTGGCGGAAGTTGTTTTTATTCCAGCTAACCATTTCTTTAATACCTACTCTGATTTACCAAACACTTTTCTCACCGTAGATGATTTTCTGACAAAATGGGAAATTACTGATTATGAGAGCCTTACCCTGTACACCCGCGATGGGGAATTCGTGAGCATTAATAAGGACGATATCACAAATAATGCAATGTTTCTCCCATATGAGGATGGAATTCGTTTTGCGTCGGATGATCTGCATGTTTCCACCTGGGCAAAAGGCATTGTCAGGATCATCATAATCAGCGAAGAAAAACCGCTCCAGATCGGTCAGGAGCGAACCTCCATTGGAAGACTGCTGCTTGGTAAAACCACCTCTATTACGGTTGAAGAAGCGAAAGTAATGTTTCGCAGTGAAGAGGATGGTTTGACTCGTGAGGCGATCACTTCAAGCAGAGTTGAGGGAGCGGCAATGGCAGATTTGTTGGATCTAGAGAAGTATGAAAATATTGAATTCACTCTGAAAGACGGTTCGATCGTCGTTTTCCCTGTAGAAGAAATCAAAGATGCAATATTAACCAAACAGCGAGACTTTGTTGTATTGATCATCCCCGATAAAGGTCGCAGTGATTGGGTGTTTGACATCATAAAAATTGAAGGGAAATAAAAATGAAGCGATTTCTTAATACATTACTCATTCTTTCTTTTTTGGGATTACCCGCATGCGCGAAAGCCAGCAACGATCTTGTCCTTTCGATCGATGGGCAGGAAACCATCATTACAAAGGCAATTTATCAAGAAATTGAGGAATTGGTCAATGTGAATGACGAAAAGGATTATGATCTTCCCCTGGAATATCTCTTTTATCAATATGATGGGAGGGTGGTTGATGAAATTGATATCCTTCAGGGCGAATCGCTAACAACATTCCAATGGAAAGAGATTGCCGATTCAGCATTTTGGCGTGATGTAAGCAAACTCGAGATCAATGGAGAGGAGTACATGGTCGATAGCATCAATATCCGCCCAGACGGATTTGATGAGCCGGTAGAGCATTCCATTATGGATATTGCTCCTTTGACTGCTGAAGCTTTGGGGATTTCCTTTGGTGAAAAGGAATCGGGATTTTCCGTTCCATCTGGCTCTGTTGAACATGTAGTTTGGTTTTTCCTGGATGGATTCGGTTATGAGCAGTTTCAAGCTGCAGAAAAGGATGGATTGATACCAAATTTATCAACCATCGGAGAATTTCACACAGCCTATACCGTTTATCCTCCCAAAACGAGCACAGCGACTGCAGCGCTATTATCTGGCCTTGATTCACGACAAAATGGCGTATGGGCTACGGGTATTCGGAATCTAACCGTTCCAGGCATTATTGATGCGGTTGTCGATTCAGGGATGAAAGTATTAATAGTAGAAGGAAGCAGCACGCCTTTTAACTACCCAGCCGCGGAAGTAACTCTATCCGGTGACAGAGATGGAGACGGATCGACCGATGATAATGTCTTTAGGAATGCACAAACTGCAATCGCGGAGGGGATTCCAAGCCTGTTTCTGGTTCATTTTCATGGCATTGACAATGTGGGGCATACCTACGGGCCATTTTCACAGGAATGGGAATCAAAGGTTTCGGAAGTCGATGCGATGGTAGAGCAGCTCATTGAACAGCTGCCCGAAAAAACACTCGTGGTCATTTTCCCGGATCACGGAATGCATTCCGTGGTGGAAGATTCCGAATTGGGAAATCACGGGAATCTAATCCTGGATGATATGGGAATCTACATCATCCTGTTTCAGAAATAGGTAGTTCGAAAGCCAAAATTGAAAGGAGAAAATATGACAAAGAAAAATACTGCACTTCTCACCGTCGTTTTATTGATGGCTTTCTTGGTTGGGTGTGGTCCTAAAGCTCCAGATGTGGATTGGACGCTGAAAATTACCGGGGAAGTAGCGACACCATTGGAATTATCCTATGCTGATCTGGCTGGCATGGATCAGATCGATCTAAATGATATTCTGATGGAAAAATCAACCGGAGAGGATGTAGTTACATCCTGGACAGGTGTTCCTCTGGCTGATCTGCTTACCAAAGCCGGAGCCGCAGAAGATTACGTTTCCATCACTGCTATCGCAGCGGACGGATATTCAATTGAGATCACCAAAGAGGAACTAACGGGTGGAATCATCGCATTGAAAGATGCTGGTGAATGGATTGCTACCACGAGTGAAGATAAAGGTCCCATCCGCCTTGTTACTCCATCAACCCCCGCGAACCGTTGGGTTTATGCGATCATGGAAATTCAAGTAAATAAGTAATCGATTTTACATAAAATGGCTTTCTGAACGAAGAATGGGCGGGGTGAGTCTCATCCCGCTCGTTTATTAACCAGGGCGAAATCGAAATGCTTCCATGATATTTGGCAAAGATTCTATGCGTGTCAGCACGCGGCTTAACTGGCTGATATCGGTGATATCCAGGATCAGGTTGATGGTTGCCAGATTGTTGGAGATATTGATTCTGATATCGCGCAAATTGATGCCTTCATTGCTCAAGATGGAGGATATATCATTCATTAAACCCTGGCGGTCATAGGCTTTGATCTGTACATTAACCGGAAATGTACTATGTGCCTCTCCCCAGTTGACCTTGATAATTCTCTCTTTGTCTTTCACGGAAAGCATGTTCGGGCAATCCTGTCGGTGAATGGTTACTCCTCTACCGCGGGTGATATACCCGGTGATCGCATCTCCGGGTGCAGGGCTGCAGCAGCGCGCGAAATGGGTAAGGATGCCCTTCAATCCAAGGACGTTCACTGCATCGAGCCCTTCTCTTTCCGCAACAGGTGCGTGCACCTGAAAGAGTGGATCTTCCGAATCTTCTTTGACATCATCGAGTTTATTAATAAGCTTTCGAATGGATAAATCGCCACATCCGAGAGAAATATATAATTCTTCTTCATTTTTTAAGTCAAGGGAATGTGCCAGGTTTTCAACGTTGATATCTTCTAATCCTAACCTGTGGAATTCCTTATCCAGAATATCACGACCCTGGTTCAGATTCTGTTCTCGGTCCTGTTTTTTAAACCACTGCCTGATTTTTGCGCGTGCTCTCTGGGTAGTCACCAACCCAAGATGGATATTCAGCCAATCCCTTGAAGGGCCGCCGCGTTTGGCGGTTAATATTTCTACCTGGTCGCCGGTTTTCAGCTTGTAATCAAGAGGTACCAATTTGCCATTAATTTTTGCTCCCCGGCAGCGATTACCCACTTCGGTATGGACAGCATAAGCAAAATCAATGGGAGTTGAACCTATCGGTAAATCAATGATATCTCCACGAGGGGTAAAGACGTAAGCGCGATCCTCAAAAACATCAGATTTTACCCCATCCACAAATTCCTGGGCATCTTCCACGTCCTGGCGCCACTCCATTAATTTGCGAAGCCAATTTACACGTTGTTGATAATGGTCATCCTGACTGCCTTTTTCCTTATACAGCCAATGAGCTGCGATACCGTATTCAGCGGAACGATTCATGGCTTCTGTGCGAATTTGGACTTCAAGCGGTTTGCCGTCTGAATAAATAACCGAGGTGTGGATGGATTGGTAGAAATTGTCTTTAGGAGCAGCAATGTAATCATCAAATTCATTCGGAATAGGGCGCCAGTGGGTATGGATAATACCCAATGCTGCGTAACAGGATGGAATATCCTGGACAATCAAACGCACGCCACGCAGATCACGCACCATTTCAAATGATTTATCTTTCTGCTGCATTTTCTGGTAAATGGAATAGATATGCTTGGGGCGACCAGTGATTTCAGCTTTAATGCCCCCTTCACTGAGAATTTTTTCCAATTCGGCAATGATCTTTACTACTTCAGCTTCGCGATTGACCCTGCGATCAGCCAGTTTTTCAGCAATAGCTTTATACTCATCAGGCTGCGTATAGCGAAAGGCAAGATCTTCGAGTTCCCATTTTATCTGCCAGATTCCCAGCCGGTTTGCCAGTGGAGCAAAAATATCCATGGTTTCCTTGGCTATACGGTATCGTTTAGACTCAGGAATATAGCTTAAGGTGCGCATGTTATGCAGCCGATCAGCCAGTTTAATCATTACAACCCGCACATCATCGCCCATTGCCATTAATGTTTTTCTTAGTGTTTCTGTAGCAAGATCTTTCTTGCGGCTTTTATCCAGGGAATTTCCAAGGATGATTTCGTCCTCTTCTATATGGCCTGTAGATGGATCTTGGGTGTTTTTGGATTGTTTTTCAACACGGGAAACCCTGGGCAAATTGGTCAGTTTGGTAACACCGTCCACCATTGAAGTTATTTCATCGCCAAATTTTTGTTTGAGGTCTTTCAGTGTGACAGGTGTATCTTCCACTGTGTCGTGCAGCAGGGCGGCAGCGATAACCACCGGCGGTACTTTCAATTCGGCTAAAATATAGGCTACCGCAATGCAGTGGGTGATATAAGGTTCACCGGATGCGCGTAATTGTCCGCGATGAGCTTCCTCAGCGAATTGATAAGCGTTTTTAATTAAATCCCGATCTACAACGCTATAATTGTCCGGCAGAATTTTAATCAGATCATCAAAATCCATTTTTACCTTAAAATCATTATTCTAATTGTAAGTGTTATTTTAAAAGACCTTGTATTATTCCTATTAAAAACTTTCAAAAAAGAGATGCTTATGCATCTCTTTTTATGATATTAAGCATTAACTTGAAAATAATCAATCATTATATTTAATGGCATTTCTGACAGTTGATCCAATTTCAGATCCGCCTGGCTGAAATCAAAGGCGCGGGTGACACTATTGGGCACAGCAACTGCGATTAATCCCGCGGCTTTGGCTGATGCGATACCGTTAGTCGAATCTTCCAAGGCGATTGTTTCTTCAGGTAGGATCCCCATGCTGGATACTGTCAACTTATACAATTCAGGATCGGGTTTGGGATGCGTTACATCATCCAGCGTATAGATATAATCAAAATATTGGGCAATCCGAAGCCTGATGATATGGCGATCAACCCATTCCCGCTTTGCACTCGAAGCCAAGCCAATTTTCAAGCCGATTTGTTGTGCCATCCGAAGATAGTCCAAAACACCGGCACATAAAGGTTCCTGGTCAATCAACTCATATTTGCGCTGTTTGAATTTTTCAAATACAGCATTTTTATCCAGTTTTATATTCCGTTTGGATTGCAGAAATTCTATTGGTGAGGTATCATCGTAAACCATCCCAATAAATTTGGAATATTCTTCGAAAGAAAAATCTACCTGATAGCTTTGGAATAACTCATGCCAGGCTTTTAATTCAGGTGTTTCAGTATCCACAATCAATCCGTCAAAGTCAAAAATAATACCTTTAATTGTCATTGGACTCCATGCTGTTTTTATACCAAATCCAGTTCTTTGATATCCAGCACTTCTTTGATATGCTGCAAATCCTTTTTGAGATTTTCGTTAATGGCGACACCGTTCTTGCGTACTTCCTGTTCGATATAATACTCTTTCTCACCCGCCGTATAGATTCGTTCACAACCGGGCAATTTTTTGGAAGCCCGCAATTCACGCAGCAAATTTCCGATATTCTGCTTGAATTCATCCAATGGCAGGAAGCTCTCAATATTCATAGCCATAAAGAAATGGCCAACTTTGAAGCGAGTTTCCTGACCGTCTGGGGTTAATCCGGATAAAGCCGAAAGAAACGCACCTGATTGCAATGCTGAAGAGAGAATTTCAACAATAGCGGAAAGACCATAGCCTTTATGGCTGCCTGATTCTTCTTTCGAACCGCCTAAGGGAAGCAGCGCAGCTTCTTCCGTAACCAGTAATTTCAGGATTGTATCCGGGTTGGTTAATGTTTGACCATCTGCCCCAATTACCCAATCGGGATACGCGGCCTTGTCATTTTCTCTGTGTAAAACTTCAATTTTTCCGCGCTGGGTAATGGATGTGGCGGCATCAAACAAAAACGGGAATGGTTCGTCTGTGGGAGCTCCAAAAGCAATTGGATTTGTGCCAAGTTTAGGTTGTCCGCTGAAGGTGGGAGCAACCGACGGGCGGGCGTTGGTAAAGCTCATGCCAATCAAGCCCGCATCCACCGCCATCAGGGGATAAAATCCATCGATACCAAAATGGGTGGAGTTGCGGACAGCAACTGCCCCCAAGCCATACTCCCTGGCTTTACTGATGGCCAAATTCATGGATTGATGTGCGATAACCATGCCAATTCCATGATTCCCGTCAATTACTGCGGTAGTTGGGGATTCGCGGATAATTTCAGGTTTTGAATGGGCTTCAATCAATCCCTTTCTGATTCTGTCAACATACATGCGCAGCCGGCCGACACCATGCGATTCTATTCCCCGTAAATCCGAAGTGATTAAAATCTGCGCGCAGATCTTCGCATCTTGATCCGGAACGCCGAGCTTGATGAAGGAAGTCTCCATAAAGCGTTGTAAATCTTTAACAGCTATTCGCAGCATTGCAAACTCCTTTTTGTATTCTTCAAAACATTGAAAAGAATTTTAACATTCATTTATACCAATCTTATAAAGAATTCACAAAAAAAGACCTAATTGATGTTAAAATTTTCAAATAATAATCTGGAGTGACTATGAAACGAATTGGTGTTTTGACTAGCGGTGGCGATGCGCCAGGTATGAATGCTGCCATTCGAGCTGTTGTTAGAACCGGGGTGGGTAAAGGGTGGGAAGTTTTTGGTATTAAAGAGGGATTTAAAGGATTAATCGAAGGGAAGATGGTTCCATTTGGGGTCAGGGATGTAGGCGGCATTATCCAAAGAGGGGGTACCATTCTGGGCAGCGCACGCTGCGAAGAGTTTAAAACCGAAACTGGACGTACGAAAGCAATTCGTTCTTTAAATGAAAATGAGATTGAAGCCCTGGTGGTAATTGGCGGGAATGGTTCACAAACCGGTACTTTCAAGCTGCATGAAATGGGCTTTCCAGTGGTGGGTGTAGCTTCTACCATTGATAATGACTTGGTTGGATCAGACACTACTATTGGAGTGGATACTGCGCTCAATATTGCGCTGGAAGCAATTGATCGATTAAAAGTAACCGGATCTTCCCATCAAAGAGGATTTCTAATTGAAGTCATGGGCCGAAAATGCGGTTATCTGGCATTAATGGCGGCTCTCGCGGGCGGGGCAGAGACGGTCGTCATCCCTGAAGTGGAATCAGATCCGGAAGAAATCGCCCGGATTTTAATGCGAGCGTATGAAAAAGGAAAATCGCACGCAATTGTAGTGGTCGCAGAAGGCGCTACCTATAACGCGGCAAGATTAGCTGAATACTTTAAAAAACATGAAGATCGCATTGGGTTCGCTTTAAGGGTTACTGTGCTTGGTCATGTACAGCGTGGTGGTTCTCCGGGAGCATCAGACCGGATTTTAGCCAGCCGTCTGGGCGCCGGCGCAACCGACGCGCTGGAAGCTGGAGAATATGGCGTTTTAGTGGGATGGGTAGATGGAAAAGTCCATACAACGCCGCTGAAAGACGTGGTGGGGAAGACAAAAGAAATTGATATGGGTTTGTTTGAACTCGCCCGAAAACTGGACTAGCAAAAGAACCGGTAATTTACTACCGGCTCTTCAAATAGGATTCGATAAATTCATCAATATCACCATCCAGAACTGCCTGGGTGTTACCCATTTCATAATCCGTGCGATGGTCTTTCACAAGCTGGTAAGGATGCAGGACATATGAACGAATCTGAGAT
>LDZU01000285.1_pt1 | contig 11969 bp, 10 predicted proteins | sample 615531 | NCBI WGS metagenome assembly LDZU01 (sample SAMN03408293, study PRJNA278302) | terrestrial metagenome | isolation source: oil reservoir sample SB2 | place: USA: Alaska, North Slope, Schrader Bluff formation | collected 2011-09 | reverse complement strand
AAATTGTCGTTCCAAGGTCAAGTCAACACTGAAAACACCTCCCAAGTGGGAAGAAAGCCCCCACCGTTTTTGAAAATCGATTATTTGCAGTTGAGTCATTAATTCTTCTCTAAAACAGTGATCACTTCATCAATACTATTCTGTTGAAAAGCTGTTGATCTAATCCGTACTGATCTCAAGAAGTCCAGGATCCTCTGTTTACCGGGTAGAGAAGAACCGGCACCATATACCGAAGCAGCTAGCGCACCAAGCGCGCTGGCTAAAGCAGCAGACGCCGATAAACTCAATCCCTTTCTCCAGCCGTACAATAAACCAGCGGTAAATGAATCGCCCGCACCGGTGGTATCAACCGCTTCAACAGGAAAGGAAGGATAGGATAATCTTTCCTTTTCATTAACTACATAACATCCTTTCTCACCCAACTTAATAGCTACAAGTTGGATACCCAAAGATGCCATTTTTTCAGCAGCTTCATCGAATGGGGAATTTTCAAATAACACAGCGATTTCTTGCGGGCCAGTGATACAAATGGTAAGCTCGGGTAAGAGTCGGCGGATTTCATCCGGATCCCGAACAACCGGCTCAAGCCCCGTATCCAGACTGATCGGAATATGATATTTTTTTGCCAACTCCACCGCTCGCCAAACTGCATCCTTTTGTGGGGATTCAAGCAATGCATACCCGGAGATATGGAGTAATCCGGCTTTCCGGAAAGCATCCTCAACGATATCCCGTGGTTCTAATTGGGTGTTTGCTCCGCGATGAGAAAACATCGTCCTTTCCCCATCCGGAGTGACAATGATGAAAGTGAGACCTGTTGAACTATTCGGTTTTACACGAATATAATTTTGATTAATAGTCGTGTGAGCCAGTTTTTGCGTGACCTGTTCAGACCATACGTCTTTTCCAACACAACCCAACAAGCCGGTATTCTGCCCAAGATTATCGAGAATAACTGCAGAATTGACAACCGCCCCCCCTGCTTCAACAGATACTGCCTTGGTTAACCCATCTCTGCCCGGAACTGGAAATTCGGATACAGGCCAGATCGTATCAATATTGATATCGCCCAGCAGCAGAATTTCGCCACCGGTCATGCTTTCGCCTCTCCGTTTTCCACTGGTTCTTCTCCCGAACGGATTGCATTCACAAAATCAGCTATCAAGTCTAAATCCTTATCGGTATTACTTCCGGGTTTATTGGTTGAGGTATTGCTATCCACACCCCAGGGATGTATTGCTCGAATTGCAGCCCCAACATTTTTTGCAGTTAAACCACCTGCTAAAATGACGGGGATGCCCACGGTCTCAACGATACGCCGGCTGATGTTCCAGTCATGCGTAAAACCGGTAGCGCCAACACCAGGAAAACCTTCCTTTTTTGTATCCAACAAAAGTAGGTCGCTCACCGCCGCGAATTGCTGCGCAATTACAATACTTGATTCATCCACTACTGGAATCGCTTTCATTAATCGAATATTCTTATCCAGACGAGAACGTAAATCACGCATGGCCTCAATACCCACACATTCCAGATCTGAAGAGATATGTACAATACTTGGTTTCACCTCCGCTGCCATATGCAGGATCTCATTGATATCTTCTGCCATGGTTAAAGCTACAGCGGTAGTTTGCGGCGGTAATGAAGCCGCGATCTCCCGCGCTTCAAAAAAATCTAATTCTGCCGGCACAACCCCATATTTTCCAGCCACAAATCCAATATGGTTCACACCAAGGTTCGCTGCTGCAAGCGCGGTACCCGGATCAGTGAAAGCATAAATCTGGATAATCATGTTCATATTCTAGCCATTCTTTCTATTTTTAATAGTGAATTTATTTCGCTCGCCACGGTAAAAAAAGAGATACATCAATGAATTCTATCAAATCACTTTTGCTCTTCATTACTTACTCTGGAAAATTCACGCTCCTGAAACCGCCTCGTTTGCTCAATGATCTTTGTCCTGCTGCGAATCCCATTCACCACCAGCGCCAGGATCGTAATGACATAAGGGATCATTTGCACCCATTGTGAAGGAATATCTAAAGTGCCTAGTTGATTGGAAAGCGCATCAGCGATACCAAAAAGGATGGCAGCCAACACTGTTCCCCAGGGTTTTCTCCCCCCAAGATATACAGCCGCTAAAGCGATAAAACCACGCCCGGCTGTCATATCGCGCTGGAAAGAGGATAGATAAGCCATGGATAGGTTCAGACCACCCAGTGAAGCGAGAAATCCACTGATGAGTATTGCCTGGAACTTTGTTTTTCTAACATTAATACCCACTGATGTTGCAGCAACCGGTTCTTCTCCCACAGCTCGCAAGTGAGCACCAAATTTGGTGCTGTACAGCAGTTTATTGATCAGGAATGCCAGAATAAAAGCCAGATAGACAAAGATATTATGCCCAGAAAGAACCGTCCCTAAAAATGGGATATCCTCAATAAACGGGATATTTATAGTAGGCACCATACCGCTCGCCAGAGTCGAAGAACTACCTTTATCTCCTGTGAGCATAAACAGCAGGAATACTGTTCCGCCGGATGCTAGAATATTCAAGGCGGTTCCGGCAAGAATAATATTCGTTCCCAGATATAGATGGAAGTAAGCCAACAAAGCTGAGAATAGAACGCCCGCGACAATGCCACCGAGGACCCCCAACCAGACATTATGTGAAAAACCAGAAACGATGACCCCGATGAACGCAGAAACAAGCATGGTTCCTTCTAGGGAGATATTTATTGATCCCGCTAGATCCGTTATCAGCCCACCCAATGCTGGGAGGATTAACGCAGTACTGATGCGCAAAACACTGGCAATGAACAGTGCACTGAAAATACCCTGGAAGACTAAATCAATCTTCATGAGAACCTCCGTCCGAAAGAGACAATTCTTCTTTGTTTGAATTTTGGTCCTTCCGTTCTTCCACGCGTTTCTGGATCATCGGAAGAATTCGTTCTGCTGTGACAAACAGGATGATGAGAGCCTGGATTACATAGATCATTTCCCTCGACATATCGGATGAGCGTTCCATGATATTGGCTCCCGCGCGAAGGTAGCCATAGGCTAAACCCGTGATCGGTATAAAGAGTGGATTATTACGAGCTAGAATCGCTACAATAATGCCCTCGAAAGCCATACTGATGGAAATATTCGTAATGATGCTATGATGAATGCCCATGGTCAAATGAGCACCAGCCAGAGCACCATAAATACCGCTGATCGCGAATACCAGGATCGTTGTCTTTTTGGTATCAATACCCCCATACCGAGCGAATTTTATATTGCTACCAATCATGCGAAGTTTATAACCGAACGGTGTTCTGTAAATCAAATAATATGCCACAATCACAGCAATAATCACGATATACAGCATGATGGTGATATTGGTATTTTCAGAAAACAACGTATAGATCTTATTGAGAAACGGTACATTAGGAATAAAAGACGGCAAAGTTCCTTCTTCCGGGAAAATCGCCGACACGTTGTATCCTGCATCCTCCGGTTTAATATGAAAAACCAGGAAATAATCGTAAATCTTTATCGCAATAGTATTCAACATTAGGGTTGAAACGATTTCGTTTGCATTTAAATATGCTTTAAGATAGCCAGGGATCCAGCCCCAGATGAATCCCGCTAGCATTGCGCAAATTAAAGCCAACGGAATTCTCAAGGTAGTTGGAAGCGGAACGTAAAGAGCAACTACACCAGACACTAATGCACCTAAAACCAATTGTCCCTGAGTACCCATGCTGAACAAATTCGCTTTGAAGGCAATCGCGACAGACAACCCAACCAAAATCAAGGTGATCGATTCTTCGATCCAATCTCCAAATCGATTGAATTTAGTAAATGGACCTGTTAAAAATGCCTTGTAAGCTCCAATGGGATCTTCAGAAACGAACAAGGTAATAATAAAACCGAGGAGAAGGGCGCTCCCGATGGCAAGGAGTATGCGTAGCCCTTCACGGACTGTAGGATTTGAGAAAAATTTTTTCATAGCAAGGCCTCCATCTCTTCTGCTGTCTGCCGTTTAACCCCAAGCATGTAATAACCCAATTCTTCCTCTTCAAGCTTGGCGACATCAGGAAAAACGCCGGTAATTTCACCCTCGAACATGGTGATGATCCGATCTGAAAGGCTCATTACTTCAGCAAGATCTGCGGAAACGAGCAAAACCGCAGTCCCATCTGTGCGTTTCTTTACCAATTGATCGCGGATAAATTCTGTGGCGCCAACATCGATCCCTCGAGTAGGTTGCGAAGCGATCAAAATTTTCGGTTCTGAAGAGAATTCGCGTGCAACGACAACTTTCTGCATATTACCACCGGAGAGAGAAGATACCGGTAGTTCTCCGCTGGGAGTAAGAATGCTGAATTCTTTTATTAATTTTTCCCCATTCTTTTCGACCTCTTGTTGATCGATGATCATTCCTTTCCGGAATGGGGGTTTGAAAAAGCGATCAACTATTAAATTATCATCAATGGATGCAGTCAGTGATAATCCATTGGTCAAGCGGTCCTCTGGAATATGTGCAACACCTGCCAAGCGCACTTCACGGGGAGTTTTCCCGGTTATTATTTTTTCATCCACAGAGGCATGCCCGGCGGCGGGTATACGCAGCCCTGTCAAGACTTCTACCAATTCTGTTTGTCCATTTCCTTCAACGCCCGCAATACCCAGTATTTCACCCTCATAAAGATTAAAAGAAACATCCCGCAGCATGGTACGCCCTGTCTCAGAGATAAAGGAGATATCTTTTACTGTCATCACTTTCTTTCCGCGCTTCATCGCGGATTTATGAATGTCCAAAAACACTTCTCGCCCCACCATCATGCGCGCCAGACCTTCGCGGGTGGCTTCGGATGTATTCAATGTTCCCATGACCTTTCCATTGCGCATGACCGTGACTCGATCGGAGATCTCTTTTACTTCACGTAATTTGTGAGTAATAAAAACAATCGTCTTACCTTTTTCAACTAAAACACGAACTGCTTTGAATAAATCTTTCGTTTCCTGAGGTGTCAGAACAGCCGTGGGTTCATCTAAAATTAATATCTCAACGCCCAGATATAATATTTTCAAAATTTCAATTCTCTGGCGCATCCCAACATTGATCGTTTCTGTAATCGCAGTAGGTTCCACGTACAAACCATACTGCTTGGATAATTCCTTTGTAGCCTCAACTGCTTTTTTCTTATCCAGTCGGAAACCTTTGGTGGGTTCATGTCCGAGAACAACATTTTCTGCAACCGTAAAAGAAGGCACTTGCATGAAATTCTGGTGAACCATTCCCACTCCCTTGTTCATCGCATCCAGTGGGTTTTTAAAAGAAACTTGCTCACCATTGATGAAGATTTCGCCTGAGGTAGGCTGCTCTGATCCATATAATATCTTCATCAAAGTGGTTTTCCCAGCTCCATTTTCCCCTACAATAGCATGGATTTCCCCTTTTTCAATTTGAAAGTCAACACCATTATTGGCAACTACCCCATTTGGATATACTTTTACTATGTTACGCATTTCAACCAGCGCTGCCATCTCGCCTCCACTATCAGAATAGAGGGTAGACAGAGGCTTTGAAACCTCTGTCTACTTGTTTATTTATATTACTCTAGAATGCGGTATCAACCGTGATCTTCCCCGCCGCAAGATCTGCTTCAGCTTGAGTAATCGCATCCTTAACTTCCTGGGGGGTCAATGATTCATAGATATCATTCTTGGCTAATCCAACGCCATCTTCAACGACACCCAATGCTTCACTCGTTCCGTAAGGAAGAGTTCCTTCAAGGTGCAGCTTTAATGCACGATAAAGGCTGTTATCTACTTTCTTCATCATGGAGGTTGCGATCACAGCGGCTAATTCAGGATTGGTATCCTGGATGATCGTCGCCTGGTCTGAGTCAACGCCGATAGCAAAATTACCGGTTTCTTGTGCAGCCTGGAAAATGCCATCACCGGTTGCTCCGGCGACCTGGAATACATAATCGGCACCCTGCTGGTACATGGCTAAAGCTTGTTCCTTGCCTTTGGCAGGATCATTCCAACCGCCGGCATAGTTCAAAAGCACCTGATAGTCAGCGTTTACAGAAAGAACGCCCTGGGTATAGCCTACGATGAAGTCGTTGATAACAGGAATATCCTGTGCACCAATAACACCAACAATTCCGGTTTTGGTCATCAATCCGGCATAGATACCAGCTAAGTAGGAACCCTCATTCTGCTTATATGTGATCGAATATACATTTTCGCATGCATTTGTGCAGTTATCAGGATTTACCGCTGAATCATAGATGATGAAGCGTTTGTCAGGATATTTTCCTGCAATAGCTTCCAGGAATCCAGTCATCTGATAGGTACCCAAGACCATGATGTCATAATCTTCATTGGCAGCCGCATCTTCCAAACCTGGTTCCCAGGCTGCGGGATCGGTACCCATTTCAATGGTCTTGTATTCGAAACCAAATTCCTCTGCAGCTTTCTTCACACCGCGCTCTGCAGAGTCAAAGAAGGATTTATCTCCAAGAACTCCATTGACCAGGTGAATAACTTTAATGGATTCTGCTTCGGCAACAGTTTCATCTGTAGTTGCAGCTTCTTCCGCTGAGTTAGCGCAGGATGCTAACAACATCCCAGATACGATCAGCAATGCTACAAACGCAAAAAATTTGCTCTTCATTGTTTCTCCTTATAGTTTTTTAAATTTTTATTGGTTCATTCCGGCTGAATCTTAGCCATTCAGCCTCTTTCGTCTTGTCTAACTTTTTCTACAGCACCTCCTTCATATTTATATTTCATTGTTAATCAATGAAGTTGAAATAGAGAACAGGGAAGAAATCAAAATGTCATTTTGTTCAATTTCATCTTCGTCATGTCATTGTTCTAGATATTCTTTTATTAATCACAAGAACCATTCATAAGTCATTCGTCAGTACATGTTTCAACAACAAAACAACATTCTCAACATCACGTAGATCAGCTGTCTCCACTGGTGTATGGTGGTATCGTATGGGTACGGATATAGCACAAGCCTGCGCACCATTTGATGCATACAACATGGGCGTGATGGCAGTGCTCATGCCAACCGCGATTTCATCCTGTAAGGGAATTCCATTTTTCTGTGCTATTTCACAAACATGGTGTGTTAATTTTTGGTTCGGTACAAATGCCGCCAGTTTCCCTCGGATTGCATCCATCCATTTAATGGCAGGTCCCGCTCCTAACCGAATATCACTCTGCTTTCCTTCCAGGTCAGGTGTATCGAAAGACAAAGTACCGTCAATCCCAATGATCACATCCGGTGAAACGGAATTCGCGGCTGTTATTCCCCCCATCAACATGGTCTCTTCCTGCACAGTAAAGGTCAAGTAGAGATCACATTTCAATTCCTGGGGTTGAAGAATTTTTGCCAGTTTTATCAGGATGGAACAACCCAAGCGGTCATCCAAAGCTTTCCCGCAAATCAGCGTATCACCCAAAGAGCGCAAAGGAGAATCCCATGTCAGCACATCTCCAGGTCTAACCCCTTTCGCTCGAGTTTCTTCACAGGAAGATGAACCGATATCAATGGTAACCTTCGAAAAATCCGTGATGGGTTCATTGGTATCCAAATGCTGGGGTAAAACTCCCGCAAGAGCGGGAATATATCCTTTTGAAGACCACAGAGAAAGGCGGCTGCCTGGCAAAGCCCGCAAGCTGGATCCACCCAATCGTTCTACTTTTAGAAATCCTTCGGGAAGGATGCGCTGCACGATGAAACCGACCTCATCCATGTGCGCCACAACCATCACCTTTTTTCCCTTGCCTATTAAATCTTGCTCCGCAAACTGCTCATTTTCTGGATTTTGTTCTGGATAATATTTTCATCACCTACATCTCTTCGATGACGCAGGTCAGGGGGCTCTATTCGTTCCAGCAATTCTTCCATTTTTTCAGAGATACTACAAGCATCTTCCCCTACTCCAACGATCGCAAGCGCCCTGGAACCCAAGGACTCCAGAGCCCGCTGTTTTTGTATGATTGATGCAAATATTACAGAAAAACCTTCTTTTTCGATTTCCTCTTCATTTAAGTCAATCACAACTTGTTCATTCCCTAATTCGGGATAAGCAGCCGGGACTAGGTATTTACTAACTGAGGCTTTTGGGTTAAATATTGCTTTATCTTTCTGTAAAAGCCCATCAGCCAGGTCGCTGAGAAAAGCAGGTGCATCTGTTTCAAGCAAAGCCATCATATTAATCGCTTCCGGATCGCCCAGCCGAACGTTGAATTCAATCACCCGCACTCCATGCGCGGTTGCAATAAATTGACCGTACAGGAAGCCACGGTAACTTTCTCCGGATTCTTCCTCGATTGCATCGACCGTTAATTGAAGGATCGAATCCGCTTCCTGTAAATCTTCTTTGTTCAGAAAAGGCAACGATCCGTCTGCCATGCTATAAGCTCCCATACCGCCGGTCATACCACCCTGATCGCCATCGAATGCATACTTAAAATCCTGGGCAACCGGCATCGCAGAAACCTTGCCATCAGATACAAAAGCGATTCTAGAAAATTCTTCGCCAATGAGTCGTTCTTCAAGGAGTACAACGCCATCTTGCTCTAAAGCTATTTGAACTTTTTTCAAAGCGTCTTCTATTGAATGGCAGTGCACACCCATTACACTCACACCTTTTCCACCGGTGAGGCCAATCGGTTTTACCGCAACCTGGCCAACTTCATTGATGAAATCTCGAGCGGATGTGATATCTCTTACCTCTTTCCATCGTGGCGATCCCTTTTTTACACGACGGCGAAGTAGATCTCGCATGAATACTTTGTCACCCTCCAGCCGGGCTTGAGCTTTTGTTGGGCCAATAACTTTTATTCCTTTTAAACGAAGTCTGTCGCTTATTCCTGAAATTAACGGCACTTCTGGCCCAACTACCACAAGGTCAACTCCATTTGTAGAAAAAAACTCATCCATTTTTTGGATATCGTGCATCTCTCCAATCAATGAAGATGTGGCTAACTGTTGAATTCCGGGATTTTGATGACTGCCATACACATACAGTGAATCGCGCAGTGATGCTTTGCATAATACTTTTGCAATGGCATGTTCACGTCCGCCGCTTCCAACTAAACCAATTTTCATTTTTCTTCCATGCTCCTTGTTGTATCAAAACGGTGGGAAAGTACTGTGAATTGATACCGTTCGCTGAGATAGATGTTTTTATTTGATTCGATCGGCGTTCCACCCGCTAAATAGGTAATTGATTCGGTATAAAGCAGGGGTGTTTGTGGAGAGACGTTTAAAATCTCAGCAATGTAATTATCTGCAACAACTGGCTTGATGATGGTTTTCTGCCAGGAAAGTACATGATTGTATTCCTTCTCAAAAACCTCATAGAGCGATTTCTTTGAAAAGTTATATTGCTGTAGATCTGGGCATAGTTTTTCGGGAATAAAGGTAACCTGATACGCGATTGGATATTTATCGGCATTCCGTATACGCTCTAATTTGAAAACCCACTCATCTTCAGTAATTTTTAAATTGTCAGCATGAAAAGCATCGGGATGTTCTCTGGTGAAACAGACGACTTTTGAAGTCGGAACCAATCTCTTGGCATTTATTTCCTCGGAAAAACTCATCAGGTACTGCAATCCATAATCAACCTTCGGTTGACTTACAAATGATCCTTTGCCCTGTATCCGCGCTACAATGCCTTCATTTTCAAGAGTCTCAATTGCTTTACGGGCGGTGTTCCGACTGACATTAAATTTTTCCATGATGTCACTCTCCGACCACACGCGGCTGCCGGTTGATATTTCCCCCGAATCTATTTTTTCGCGGATAAGCTCACATATTTGTAAATAGATCGGTTTATAACTTGAACGAGAAATTTGTTGTACCATTGTCCTCTGAAAATGAAGGGTTAACCCAACAAGTTATTCCAAATATTATACATGAAATATCGACATTTACAAATAGATTTTGCAGTGTGGTAAAAAAAAGGATAATCACAAGAATTTTTTTATTTGAATTTGTGCGATAAAAAGGGCGGTCAGGGAAAGACCGCCCTAAAAGAATATTCTCAAGACCTGATCCATTTGCTTTGCAAGGTTACCTTTGTTTACATGGTTCTATTCATTGTATTCATTGTCATGAACGTTATTATTGATCAGTATCGGATTGGTCGCGGGATCAATCACAAAAGCCCAGGTATTGGAAAAAATCTCATTCCCTTCCAGCGTCGGTGTGGCTGCATTATTCACCGCAATTCCCACCTCGTTTTGGGAGATCGTATTGCCAATAGCGGAGGCAATCGCGTTTTCTTGAAATCGCAAAGCGTGCTTGCAGGTTGAGATGGTATTCCCTTCCAGGCTGATGGAAGCCGGGCTATCCACATCAATACCCAGATAATATCCGTTGATCTGGTTGTTCCTGGCAATGCCCGCGCCCTGATCGGTAAACAATATTCCCCATACGACTTCAGCAACCCCACCGTCGCCCGTGATCGTATTGCTCTCAAGAGTCGCGGTTGCGGAGTCCTTCACCATAATACCTGCCTTGTTATTAATTAATATGTTCCCGCGTGCCACTCCACTTGCATTTTCTAGATAGTTGATCGCAAATTGATTGCCATCTACTGTATTTTCTTCCAGTGTTGGGGCAGCATTCCCGGCGATAGTGATGCCGGAATAATATCCGCTGATGGTGTTCTTTGATGCTGTTCCACCGCTATCTCCGGTATATTGAATACCAGCCCATTCATTGGTAACTTCAGCATCCACCTTGGTCGAGATTACATTCTCTTCCAGCACTGGTGCAGCTATCCCTTTAATGGCGATACCTTTCAAAAAATTGTTGGTGATTTCGTTCTGCGCAGCCCGCCCGCTGCACGAGCCCTGAAAATCAATGCCCACTTGTGTATTATCAATTTTATTGGCTTCCAAAACCACGCTGGCAGTCCCAGAGCAGGCGATACCCCAATACCCACCGTTGCTGTTAATCTCATTTTGACTGGCTGACCCGCTGGAATTATTCAAAAAAAGGATAGCGCTGTACCCATTATTGCTAAAAAAGCTGCTGGTGATGGTCGCTGTGGATGACTCTTGAGCAATAATGCCGATAGACGCATCAGGGATCTGACTGTCTGATATTTCAAGTTGCGCTTCACCAGCTAGACCAATTCCACCCGGAATATATTCACCTGATAAACCGGTATTCCCTCCAAAAATACAATCTTCCACATGCCCAATGGATGAATTAATTAGTGATAGACTGTACATTGCCTTGCCCTCCGAATCGAGGGTCGCGCCCCTTAGATAGCAGTCGCTGAGTTCCAGATTTCCATTGTAAATTCGCAGCACATTGGAAGGATCTGTCCCCGAATAAGCCAATGTAAGTCCTTTTAGCGTTAGACTGCCTTCGGAATCAAAATGCAGGATGGCGTAATTTTCTTCCCCATACGTTACCGGTTTACTGGTGGTGATGATGGTTTTATCCTTGCCCGCCCCGATGATGGTCAACGATTTTTGTATGACCAGACCTTCCGCTAACTGGTAGGTGCCTTCACCCAGAGTAAGTGTCTCACCATCCCCTGCTGCGGTAATGATCGCTGCCAGGTCCTCGTCACCCCCGATTGGAATAGGAGTCGCTGTCGGTAAAGCGGTAAGCTCTGATGCTGTGGATGCCGAACTGCTGCACGCTGCCATGATCATGACTGAAATCGTAATGAAAATACCCAGTATCTTTTTCATGTCATTTCCTTATCGACAATGGATCTTGATCACCCCGTGCTCTTGTCATCAATTTGATCTTATTATATATGGCTTCGCTGCAAAAAGGTCAATTCACTCAATTCTCTGTACAAAAGTGGGACAAAGTTGTTAATAATAATATTAAATTGTCGTTCCAAGGTCAAGTCAACACTGAAAACACCTCCCAAGTGGGAAGAAAGCCCCCACCGTTTTTGAAAATCGATTATTTG
>LDZU01004764.1_pt1 | contig 12000 bp, 12 predicted proteins | sample 615531 | NCBI WGS metagenome assembly LDZU01 (sample SAMN03408293, study PRJNA278302) | terrestrial metagenome | isolation source: oil reservoir sample SB2 | place: USA: Alaska, North Slope, Schrader Bluff formation | collected 2011-09 | reverse complement strand
TCAGGAAATTGGTTTTAACCGGTGGAAGGGGCATGATATGCAGACCAGGCCTTATGACAATGAAAAACAGGGCATTGATAGAGTCATAAGAAGCATACTCAGCTGGGAGGCCTGTGCCCAGGCTGCTCAGGAGCTTGACCAAAAACAGTTGATAAAATATCTAACCCAACGAGAAACCGCCAGGGCAGAGGATATGATGAGAGAAACTCTCATAAATGCTCAACAATATTTTAACCGAATGTATAAAGGATAGAAACAGTAGGGTTAATGGTCAGCCTTTTCACATTTGACATATAGAGAAAATGATGAGTTTATAAGGAGTCCATGATAACTGATGATCAAAAAATATTAAGAGGATTTACAGGTCATATCTTTAGCGGCTTTAATATTATTGCTGTTTTTCCAGGCTTCTATTTTAAAATAGAAACGAAAGTATTTTTATTACGATGAATATTAACAGGCTAATCACCTATATAGAAATAGATGTGCCTTGTGCTGAAGAATCTATTGGTGATATAGAGAACTTCCCTCTGTTTTTATCCCCTGTTTGAATTCTCCCTATATCTCTAAGATGATAGGCAACTTATCATTTTAGTCAATAACTCCCGGAAGTTTGTAACATTAGTTACAGAATATCCTAAATGTATGTTCTAAAATAATAATTAATTTCTTGATTAATAAAAAAAAGAAATAGGACAAAATTATTTCTGGAGGTAGTAATATGGATATGTTTTGTTATCAGTGCCAGGAGACCGCTGGTGGGAATGGCTGTACCAAGAGAGGTGTTTGCGGTAAGCCGGCAGATGTGGCTAATATGCAGGATTTGTTAGTTTATATCGGTAAGGGTATCTCTTTCTATAGTAGTAAGGCACGGGAATTAGGAATAGAAAATAAAAAAGTGAATGAATTTATTCTGGACTCCCTTTTTATGACCATTACCAATACTAATTTCGATAAACCTGATTTTATTGAAAAAATTAAAGAGGGTTTAAAAGTAAGAGCAGAAATTAAAACCCAATTTTTAAATGCCGGCGGTAAAATAGAAGGTGATTGGCCCGATTGTGCTACCTGGGGAGCAGAGCAGGAATCTGATTTGGAGGCTAAGGCTGGCTCACCGGAAGTAGGAGTACTGGCTACCCAGGATGAAGATAAGCGCTCTTTAAGAGGATTATTAACCTATGGAATTAAAGGAATGGCAGCCTATGCTGAACATGCTTATCGTTTAGGTTATGAAAAACCAGAAATTTATAACTTCCTGCAGAGAGGGTTAGTTGCCACTACCAATGATTCTCTTTCGGTAGATGAATTGGTTAATTTAGTTATGGAAGCTGGCAAGTATGGAGTGGAGACCCTCTCTTTGCTAGATAAAGCCAATACAGAGACCTATGGCCACCCCGAAGTTACCAGGGTTAATATCGGAGTTCGGAATAACCCCGGTATTTTAATCAGCGGGCATGATCTGAAAGATATGGAAGAATTGTTAGAACAGACCAAAGATAGTGGAGTGGATGTCTATACCCATGGGGAAATGTTAGCGGCAAATTATTATCCGGCTTTTAAGAAATACCCCCATTTTGTTGGTAATTATGGTAATGCCTGGTGGAAACAGAACGAAGAGTTTGAAAAATTTAATGGCCCCATTCTCATGACTACCAACTGTATCATTCCACCTCGGGACAGCTATAAAGACAGAGTATTTACCACCGGTATGGTGGGTTACCCTGAGATGAAGCATATTCCGGATCGTTTGGAAGGCGAGGCGAAAGATTTCTCGGAAATAATTGCCCTGGCGAAACAATGTCCCCCTCCCACTGAGATAGAAAAAGGAGAAATAATAGGAGGTTTTGCGCATAACCAGGTGATTGCCCTGGCTGATAAGGTTATTGAGGCAGTAAAAAGTGGGGCAATAAAGAGATTTGTGGTTATGGCTGGTTGTGATGGCCGAATGAAGAGCCGTAATTATTACACTGAATTTGCCAGGAAATTGCCCCGGAATGTGGTAATTTTAACCGCTGGTTGTGCTAAGTACCGATATAATAAGCTAAATTTAGGGGAAGTGGCTGGTATTCCTCGAGTACTGGATGCCGGGCAGTGTAATGATTCTTATTCTCTGGCTGTGATTGCTTTAAAGTTAAAAGAAATTCTTAGCCTGGAGGATATTAATCAACTTCCCATTTCTTACAATATTGCCTGGTATGAGCAGAAGGCAGTTATTGTTTTATTAGCTTTGCTTTCTTTAGGGGTTAAAAATATCCACTTAGGTCCTACCTTACCAGCCTTTTTGTCTCCTAATGTAACCAATGTGCTGGTGGAAAAATTCAACATTGGTGGCATTGCTAGTGTTGATGAAGATATCCAGATGTTTTTGGGACAAGAATAGGAGCTTTAATTTAACCATCATTGAAGAAGTGAGGTAAGAATTAAGAATTCCAGCAATGATCAGGATGATTGATCTATTGCCGGAGGACTACTTTTTTACAAAAAGTTTTCCAGCCCAGGTAAGTCTTTAATAGTAATCATGTGTTTATGTAGTTCAATAAGTCCTTCCCGGGCCATTCGGCTTAATTCCCGTGATAATGAGGGACGGGTAACACCAAATTGTTCTGCCATTTTTTCCCGGGTGTCGGTTATAAGAATGCTTATTGTCTCTTGTTCGCGATATTGTTCTAAAAGATAAAGACAGATTTTCTGGCGAATGCTTTCTCCAGCCAGAAATTGCAGGCGACCATTCAGCATTAATATTTTTTCTGATAACAACTGCAATAAATTACTGAGGAATTTTTCATTTTGAAAGCAGATTTTCAAAAGATTGGATTTGGGTACAAACATAATTTTACTATTCCGAGAAGCTACTATGGTGGAGGGGAAGACCTTTTTATGGGAAAAAATAATGACTTCTCCAAAAACATCGCCGCTGCCAAGCTGCTCAATCACTACCTTTTTTCCCGAAGGATAATTTTTTTGTACCTCTACTTTTCCGTCAAGAATCAATCCGATTCTGGTTAAGGTTTCACCTTCAATAGCAATAACCTGTCCTGGGGAATAATCCTTGGTTTGATATTGAGAAGAGATTAAAAATCGGTTAATTTCCTGACTGTTAAAGTCTTTAAATAATTTATTGAGACCGAGGGCCTGCTGAACATCAAACATATAAAGGTGATTTCCTATTATTTCCTATTATTTTATTATTTAACCATTTCTGAAGGATTAGGGGTTTTTATTACCAGAAAGGTAGCATTTTCCTGCCCTATATTTTTTATGTGCATAGTGGTTTGAAAGGCAACTGGTAATAAATCTCCTTTTTCCAGGTTATGGTTTACTCCATCGAGATTAGCGGATACAAATCCTTCTAAGATTAGTAAATGAATATGGGAATTAGCCTTATGTTGAGGAACATTTTGTTCTGGCTTTAAGGCAATTTGCATAATTTGGACATATTTTTCATCAGCTACTTTTCGATTTCCCATCCCTTCATTCCGATAAGGAATATCCTTTAATACGTTTATCATAATAAATTAGCCCTCCTTAATTTTTTATTATTTTGAAAGTTATTTTTCAGTCTCTCTATTGGCTTGTTATTCTTTGCTTTAAGTATAACCAAATCAATTGACTATGCAAGTAATTGAAAAATATTTATTGAATTGTCAATATATATCGAAAGAGGTATAATTAACAAAAAATGTATTTCTTGAAATCTCTTCCCGTTTAGCTTACCTATTAGAAAATATTATTTTTCAAGGAGGTGAGGTCTTACATTATCGCCAATTCATAATCTGAAAGAAAGGAAGTCTATTCAGATGAAGAAAATAACGAGGTATTACAGGTCTTTTTTCTCCCTCTTACTCATTGTCTTATTACTTGCCTTCTTAGCCGGATGTGATGGCTTTACTCCCTCTACCTATGGAACTATTGATATAACCTCTACTCCTCCCGGAGCAAAGCTCTATCTGGACGGAGAAGATACTGGCTATGTCACCCCTGTTGTTTTGCCCAATGTATCAGCCGGTATCCATACTGTAAAGTTAGACTTGTATCATTATAAGATTATGGAACAAGCCGGTATCCTTGTTACCGCAGGTGAGACTACTAACCTTAACTGGGCTTTAACTTATGCCCCTACGGAGACTAAAACCCTCCAGCCAGATAGCGATGAAGGGAAGGACGCCTATGTGGTTGAAGGTTATCCAGAAGAGAATTCAGGAGGTGATACTGGATTAGTGTCTGGCTATCTTCCAGATTTCGGCTCACGAAGGCATAGACCTTATCTGGAGTTTGATTTGAGCCCCAATCCACTTCCTGCTGGTGCCCTAATAACTAAGACAACTTTAGCACTATATAAATATCCTGATTCAACAGGAACTACTATGAATCTGGGCGTTTATAAGGTTTTAAATAGTTGGGAAGAGAGCTCCATCAACTGGAATAATCAACCCAGCTTCTCTGCTCAAGCAGAGGATTCTATTATATTTGTTGACACTGAAACCTGGATATACTGGCATATCGATGATTTAGTGCAGGGCTGGCTGGACGGAAGTATTGACAATTATGGAGTAGTATTGAAAGTTACTGATGAAGCAACGAGTGATAAGAGTACAATATTTATATCTTCTGATCATCCTGATGACAGTATACGCCCCAAACTGGAGATTGATTATTATATTCCTTGAAGGAGTAGGCAGAACGGGATGAAGAGAACTACTAGAAAGATTAAATAAAAGAATGGATTCAACTGGGGGTAGAACAGGAAATTTTCTCATTTTACCCTTAGTTATTTTTTATAGGTCTCATTCTTCAATCCCTCGAGAATGCCCTATTTTTTAGCTGTCCTTGCGGGCCCTGCCTTACCCCTTCCTTTGTCATTGCGAGACCTGCTGAAAGCAGGGCGTGGCAATCTCATTCATTTATGTTTACCTCATGGCTAGCTCTCTTACTTCACCCTTTTTCTCCCATCTCCCCTCGAGGGAGAGGATTAAGGTGATGGGGAGAGGAAGAAGGTGGTAAATCATTACCTCGTTGTAACCTCTTTCTTTAATAGAGATAATCAGGTTTAAGGTGAGGTGAAGAGGTAAGGTGATGGTGTCAGAATACAGGCAAGTGAAAATAATAAAAATGCTATGGAAATAATGGACATGGTTTAATTAATTGCTAAATTGGTTAATTATCTTTCCTTACTTATTTAGGGCATCTTTTGCTCGATAAATTCTGGAAATAAAAGGATCCTTTCCGCATCTTCCGGATGGAATAAGAAGGGTCTTACTTCTTCGATTAATTTTTTGGGATTCAATCCCTGGTATTTCCTTAATAGTTCTTCTTTTATCTCTGGCAAATCAGGCAAATTATTACTATTTTTTAATTTCACCTTTTCTTTTAGAAAATCATAGCTCGGTTTTGTTTTAGAAAGGAGAAAAATAAAGTCATAGAAATCTCTTCCCAGGGGACGAGGTCTTATTAAAATGGCTAATATCTTTTGGGCTAATAATACCTCAGGTGGAGCTGCCTTTACCTTTAACAGGATATCAAAATTACTTATAAGAACATTTTGGGCTGGATAATTAACCTTTTGGGGTTCGCTATCCAGCTGAATAATTAATTTTTCTCGCGAGTGTCCAGAAAGACCATATTGGTAGAATATTCCAGGAAATTTTATAAAAGAGCGAAAGGCATTGCCACATTTATTGGTAACCTCTACTTGATAACCCATTAATTCTAATTTGCCAGCTATCTCCCGAGATAGTCCCCCAAAATCTTCTTCCTTTAACCTCCTATTGTCAAAATCAAGATCTTCTGAAAAACGCTGATTGCCATGAATAATATGAAGGGCAGTGCCACCAATGAAAATTAAGTATTTCCCATAGTCAGAGCGGTAGACAATCTCTAAAATAACGTATTGCAGGTATTCTCTCAGGAGGTTTCTTTTATGGATTCTCAGATGCTCAGGGTAAAAAGATACGATTTGTTCCAGACTAAGCATTTTTTATATAACTCCAAAAATGATTTATTCTTTCGGTCAATCGCTTTTGCTCAAAGCTCCTTAAATATTCAAACAATTTATTTTCATCAACCTGTTCCAGGAGCATTTCCTGATTAAGGCGTAAGCTGGCAAAATCTTGAACAGTTTTCATATCTGGATGTAAATAGAAATAATCCAGAAGGGCCTTCTCCACGCTGGCTAATTTTACATAATATTTATGGTCTTTGGTAAGATGGTAACCAAAAAATAAGCGCGGGGTAATACTACGATAGCTAAATTCTCCCACGGAAGTTTTAAAACGAGAGGTCTTTCTGGTGGTAATTGAGGTTATTTCATATACGCTCTCCGGTATCAAATGATAATAAGACAAGGCTGTTTGTAAAGAGATATATGAGGGGTAATAGATTTGATTGGCAATCTTAAATAGTATTTCTTCCTCCAGGGGAAGATCGGAAAAGAGATAATAACCTCGAATTATCTTTTTAATATAACCTTTATCCTGCCATTCGTTTAATCTTCGGCGCTGGAAATCAGGGTCAATATTTTTCAGGTCATTTAAAGAAAAGACGGGAAAGTCTTTTAATTCCCTCTTTAAGTCCAGAAACTTCATAATATTTCTCCAAAAGGTTATTTTTAGCACTCTCGAGAAATATTATATCATTAATGAAGTTTAATTACCAGGGGAAAATAGATACCCCCTCCCTCTATTTTCCTAAAATAAATATATAGCAGCCAGAATATATTGTGGGGTCTTATCATGCCCAGCCCTCGCCTAAACTTTATTCTCTTGTAAATCCATTTCGTTAGAGGTATAATTAACAAAAAATGTATTCCTTAAAATTCCTTCCCGTTTAGCTTGCCTATCAGTTAATATTATCCTTTCAAGGAGGTGAAGCCTTACTTTTTCGCCAATTCCTAATCGGAAAGAAAGGAGGTCTATTCCGATGAAGAAAATAACCAGAATTGGAAAGTCTTTTTTTCCACTCTTGCTTATTGTCTTATTACTTGCCTTCTTATCCGGCTGTGATAGCCTAATCACTGGCGATAAACCAGTCATCCATTCCTTCTCCACCAGTCCCCCTACCATTACGGAAGGTGAGAGTTCCACCTTAAGCTGGGAGGTTAGCGATGCAGATAGTGTCACCATTACCCCGGGTATAGGAGCTGTTGCTGTCTCTTCTGGTACCCATGCTGTTACTCCCGTTACCACGACCACCTATACTCTTACTGCCACCAATGATGCTGGAAGCACTACCGCTACCACCACTGTGACCGTAAATCCCCCAGCAGTTACCTCTGGCTCTATCGATATCAAGTCTACCCCTGCTGGGGCAAAGGTCTATCTGGACGGAGAAGATACTGGCTATGTCACCCCTGCTGTCTTACCCGATATATCAGCGGGTGCCCATACCCTCTTATTAACCAAGTATCTCTATAATAACTGGGAATCAACAATTGATTTTGCTGCAGGGCAGACCTATATTATAGCTGTAGATTTGGAGGAAGCCGCAATCGAAGAGATGAGCATCCGAGAAGGCATCGATGCAGGCGTTGAAACTATTAACCCGGATAATAATTATTCCGATCTGGAATTTCTTGCAGTAGGAGATAGTGCTATTGATTATAATACTATGAGGAGCTTTATTAAATTTGATTTAAGTAGTATTCCAGCAGGTTCAATTATAACCAAGACCTTAATTAATTTATATTACTTTGATGATTGGGGTAGTGGGGATATTGATATTGATTTGCATGAAGTTAGCGAGGATTGGCAAGAAAATCAAATAACCTGGAATACTATGCCTGATTACGAGACTACCAAAGTCGCGGATTTCCATTGTAATATTAGTAATTTAAATAGTTTTTTGGGAGATGAAATAACTACTTTATGCCGATTATGGGTAGAACAAAGTAAACCGAATTATGGTCTAATGTTAAAAGTTCGAGACGAAAATACTATAGCATACGCACCAAAGTTTTATTCTTTGGAATATCCTGACGTTACTAAGCGCCCCCTGCTAAGGATTGAATATTATATTCCTTAAAGAAAGGCATTAAGTTAGTTAGCCAGTTCTCCCGTTAGCTAATCCTAACGGGAAAACCAGCTAGCTGGTTAACTGGTTAAAAGGAGGTTAAATAACGAAGAAGGTAGGCCATAAGTAGTGTAATAAGTAGAATAAGATGAAGAGAGCTACTAGAAAGATTAAATAAAAGAGTGGATTCAACTGGGGGTAGAACGGGAAATTTTTCAGAGTTCTACCCTTAGTTTTTTTTATAGGTCTCATTCTTCAAACCCTCGAGGATGTCCTCTATTTTCACCTGTCCTTATATTCTTGCAAGCATAGTTTAATTGCATGAGACTGCTTCGTCGCTTCGCTTCTCACAGTGACAGAGGAGTAATTATGGCAAGACCTGCCTTACTCCTTACTCTGTCTTTGTCATGGTGAGACTACCTCTTAACACCAGTTATGGGGCAGGCGTGGTAATCTCCTTCACTTATACCTACATAATACTAATCATACTTTCCGTCTCTCTCATTCCCCTCACCTTAACCCTCTCCCTCGAGGGGAGAGGGGAGGGAGAGGTAAGGGTGATTTTATTATTTATTTTGGGGTAAAGAAATCCTGTGTTTTCTTACATACCGATACCAACATCAGCATAACTGGCACTTCAATTAAAACCCCAACCACGGTGGCCAGAGCAGCACCAGAGGCTAAACCAAAGATCATAGTGGCTGTGGCTATGGCTACCTCAAAATGATTACTGGCACCGATTAAGGCAGAAGGCGCAGCATCTCGATAATCAAGCTTAATCAGTTTAGCCAGTCCATAGGTCATAAAGAAAATCAGATTGGTTTGAATAAATAGAGGTATAGCAATCCATAAGATGGTTAAAGGCTGGGTCAAAATAATATCGCCCTTAAAGGAGAAAAGCAAGATCAGGGTAAACAATAAAGCAATGATAGATACCGGGGTCAGTAAATGTAAAAACTTTTCTTTAAACCATTGTTCTCCTTTGCTCTTGATAATCCACTTTCTGGAAAAATATCCGGCGACCAAAGGTAGGGCAACATAGATACTGATGGAAAGTAATAAGGCTTGCCAGGGAACTGGCAGTTTTCCTACGCCAAGTAAGAAACCGCCAAGTGGCCCATATAGAAATAACATAGTCAAGGAATTGATGGCTACCATCACCAGGGTATGGCCATCATTTCCTTTAGCCAGATAACTCCAGACCAGCACCATAGCGGTACAGGGAGCAATTCCTAAAAGAATACAGCCAGCTAAATAACTTCTCCAGAGGGGAATTTCCAACATCTTAATTCCCTCATTTAATATTACTATTCCAGCACCATGCACCGAGCCAACCTCCCAGGCCACTCCAGGAGGAAGTTTGACCAGATCGATAGCCTCAACCCCAATCAGGTTTCTAAATAAAATACCTAAAAATAAATAGGCAATCAGATACATAGTAAAAGGTTTAACTGCCCAATTGGCAAATAGAGTTAATCCTACCGGTTTGAGAGATTTTCCTGCTTTTAACACCCCTGCAAAGTCGATCTTGACCATAATAGGATACATCATAAAAAAGAGGCAAATAGCAATAGGAATGGAGATAACCGGTGCTCCATTCACATAAATTGCCAGACCATCTAAAAACTGAGCTACCCCTGGAGCTATTTTACCGAAAAGAATTCCAGCCATAATACATAGTAAAACCCAAACAGTAAGATATTTTTCAAAGATGTTTAAACCACCTTGATTTTGGTTAGCCATATTAATTAAATAATCTCCTTTCCGATAATCAAGATTAAATAAATCCACCTGAAATAATTAAAAAACAATTAAAACCAGCATATTTTATTTTTTTTACTATATTCATTCCTGTACATTGAAAAATCATTAATTTACTATCTTTTGATTTTTTCAGTTATCCACCTGGAAATTTCCTGTTTACTGGATATCCTACCAGCTGCCTTAACCTCACCGTCAATCAGTAACGCTGGAGTCATCATTACCCCGTATTTAGTAATCTGGTCCAGATTTTCAACTTTGACAATTTCCGCATCTATACCCAATTCTGCAACTGCTTGTTGCGCATTCTGAAATGTTTTTTTGCATCTGGGACATCCCATCCCCAAAATTTCAATCTTCATGATTATGATTATTCCCCCTTCTCATTTTTAATTTATTAAATTATAATTCCATAAAACATACCACTTATGGTAGCCATTATTATTACTAGGCTCACATAAACAAGAGTTTTCTTTGTTCCCACTACACTTCGTATCACCAGCATATTAGGCAGGCTTAAAGCCGGACCGGCTAAAAGCAATGCCAAAGCTGGTCCTGATCCCATGCCAGAACCAATTAATCCCTGTAGAATTGGTACTTCGGTAAGAGTAGCAAAATACATAAAAGCTCCTATAATAGAGGCAAAGAAGTTTGCCCTAAGCGAATTGCCCCCTACTAAAGAAGAAACAAAATGGGAAGGTATTAATCCTTCCTCTCCTGGTCTACCCAATAAGAGTCCAGCAAAAAATATTCCTAAGAAAAGTAAAGGCAATATTTGTAGAGCGAAGCTTAAAGAAGATTCCAGCCAGGGAACAATCTCCTCTTTCTTAAACCAGTTCATCAAAATATAGATAAATAAAAAAACAAAGACCATAGCTATATGCCATTTATATTGGAAAATTATAGCCCACCAGCTTTCATCTCCACTATGAGGTTTTGCCCAATTAGCAAAGATCAGAAATCCAATCATGGAAGCAAAATAAAGCATATTTTGCCAGCCATTTCTGCTGTTAGAATCACTCTCAGGGACTGCCTGTTTTAATTCTCCATTGGTCTGGCGCTCTTTCTCTTCTGAAAGGAAGATGAAATGCATCAACAATCCGATAATTACGCTAAAAATAATTGCTCCTAAAGCTCTGGCTAAACCTAATTGCCAGCCTAATACTCGAGCAGTTAGAATGATAGCCAGAATATTAATAGCTGGACCTGAATAAAGGAAGGTTATGGCTGGGCCTAAACCCGCTCCTTTTTTATAGATACCGGAAAAAAGAGGTAAAACTGTGCAGGAACAGACTGTTAATATGGAACCGGAGGTAGAAGCCACAAAATATGCCAAAAATTTGTTGGTTTTAGCTCCCAAATATTTTAAAATCGCCTTCTTATCCAGGAACTGGTAGATGGCTCCCGCAATTAAAAAAGCAGGTATTAAACTGAAAATAACATGCTCTTTGGCATATATATGCAGCATGGCTAGTGCTTCATAAAATGGATTGCGAAAACCCAAGTTTTTTAGAGGCAAAAAATAACAAAACAGGAATCCACTTATTATCAGGATTATTTTCCATTTATTTTTCATAGCCTATTTTACTCTTGTTATTCCATTCTAATTAAAATTAGAATTAAAATGATATTACAGTATTACTTTATCAACTCTCTCCTTTGAATTCTTTTTGATATTTTATCTTCTATATTTTGTCTTGGTATTTTTAAAGAATATTTTATAGTATCGGAACTTTTTTTGAAATTCCGATACTATAAAATATATTATATTATATATTTTTTCTTATCTTTCTTGATCCTGGCAAAGAGACTCTCTATGTGCTTGTCCTGCTTTCTGGATATCTTCAATAATGACCGGGTCCTCATTGATCCAGCCACTTAAAATGCCCATCAGTATTCTACTGTATTCATCTCCCCTGCGATTAATAAAGTATTCAGTCCAATAACCATCTTGTCGGCTATCTATTAGACCACTTTCCTTGAGTTTCCTTAAGTGTCTTGATACGCTTGGTTGGCGAATACCCAATACATAGGTTAATTCACAGACACACATGGGTTTGTATTCTAATAATTTTAAAATTCTCAGTCTGTTTTTATCTGCTAATAGACCATAGACTTGAGATAATCTTTCCATAACAAGATAATCAGGGGAGGTATCCCCTGAAACCCCCTCTATTATTAGTATTGAGTAATAGTATTGAGTATATAGTAAATTCTAATTAAGAAATAAAGAAA
>LDZU01006146.1_pt1 | contig 12002 bp, 10 predicted proteins | sample 615531 | NCBI WGS metagenome assembly LDZU01 (sample SAMN03408293, study PRJNA278302) | terrestrial metagenome | isolation source: oil reservoir sample SB2 | place: USA: Alaska, North Slope, Schrader Bluff formation | collected 2011-09 | reverse complement strand
TCTTCCCGGTGGAATAATTGGATATAAACCTGACCTGGTCAATAGGTTCCCTGGTAGCAGAGGCAGTAATAAGAATCTTCTTCCCTTTTAGCGAGCTGGCGTGGCTAATTTTTTCTTTGATTAAATCAACGATATGGGAAGGTTCAGCCATTCGCCCCTCTCCATAATCACCACAAGCTAAAGCCCCTTTCTCAGTCTGCATAAAATGGTAACCTTTTTTAAGAAGGTACTGAACATTATCCTTAAAGATGGGATTATTTACCATAACCCTATTCATGGCTGGAGCAATAATTACTTCTCCCTGGAAAGCCAATATAGTAGAAGTTAATAAATCATCTGCTATACCATGAGCTATTTTGGAAATAACATTTGCTGTTGCTGGAGCTATCAATAATATATGCGCCCACTGAGCCAGAGCAATGTGTCTTATTTCATCATCTTCTTCATCTGGAGAAAACAAGGTGGTATAAACCTTATTTTCAGATAAAACTGCCATGGTTAATGGAGCAATAAAGCGAGTAGCGTTTTTGGTCATTATTACCTTTACCTGAAATCCTTCTTTTTTCAACAGACGAAGTAGTTCTGCACTTTTATAGGCAGCAATACCACCGGTTACACCTAAAATAATATTTGACATTTTTTTATTTTTTGGGGTAGAAATCATTGGTTTTCGACCTCTAATATATTTTTATATTCTAAAATATTAACCTCTTCTATCATCCTTCAATCAAAAATATTATAACAGAAACTAGAAATATAGTTTTTGTTTCTCCTTATACTGCTATTCTATTTTCTAATTCTACACCTTTCGCTAATAATTATGGCTTTTAACTCCTCTAAAGCTTTATCTAAATTATTGTTAACTATGAGATAATCATAATGTCTAATTTGCTTCAATTCATATTGGGCATCATTTAGTCTCTTTTTAAGGTTAGCCTCATCCTCAGTCTTCCTTCCTCTTAATCTATCTTCCAGCTGCTGCCAGGAAGGTGGGGCAATAAAAATAAAGATACCTTCGGGATACTTCTTTTTTAATTGCAAAGCACCCTGAACATCAATCTCCAGAATAAGGTCATAACCATTTGCCAGTGCCTGATTAATAGTACTTAATAATGTTCCCTTAAAATCTCCATGCACTTGAGCCCACTCGGCAAATTTATTCTCCTTAATATATTTTCTGAAGATTTCTTCATCAACAAAAAAATAGTCAACACCCTCCTGCTCATCCTTTCTTGGTTTTCTGGTAGTTACTGAAACTGAATAATGCAAATCAGGAATATGTTCAAACAGTTTTTTTCTGAGGGTGCCTTTGCCAACTCCTGATGGTCCAGAAATTACAAATAGACGCCCGCTACATTTTTTCATATCTTATTCACCTTTATGCTATCCATTATCCCTTTTCTGATAATTGGCCAGACGGTTAATAACAGTTTCTGGCTGCAAAGCAGATAAAATAACATGATTACTATCAGTGATGATAATAGACCTGGTTCTCCGGCCATAGGTAGCATTAACCAATTTTTTGGATTGTTTTGCTTCTTCTCTTAATCTTTTCATGGGAGCAGAATCGGGGTCCAATATGGATATTACCCTTTCCAAATTTACAAAATTTCCAAAACCAATATTCATCATAAACTGATTCATAAAACAACTCCTAAAATTATTCTATATTTCTTGATTGTTCTTTTATTTTCTCTAATTCATCTTTTAATTTGATAATCTTTAAAGATATATTTTTACTAATAGATTTAGCACCCATTGTGTTGATCTCTCTACCAATTTCTTGATTATAAAATTCCAATTCACGTCCAATGGGAGTTAATTTCTTTGCTATTTGCTGTATTTGATGGAGATGACTTTTTAATCTGGTTATCTCTTCAGAAATATCACTCTTTTGAACTAAAATAGCTACCTCCATTTCAATTCTACCCTCATCTAATGAGATATCATTGGTGAGTTGTTTAATTCTTTCTCTTAACTTTTCGTGATACTCTTTTAGTGACGCTTCCCTTTCTTTTTCTATTTCTGCCACTATTTTTTTCATCCTGGTGACTCTTTTTAAAATATCCCCTATTAGTCTGTTTCCTTCTTCCTCTCTACTTTGTGTTAACTGATCCAGTGCCTTATTAAGGGACACTTTAATTGAATCCCATTGCTCTTCCTCTTCTTCTTTTTTAATAAATTCAAATATCTCTTTACATCGAAGTAATGCTTCCAGATTAATTTCTTCCTTTAATTTAGTAATTTCTTTCAATCTAAGTAAAGACTGAAAATAAGATTGTAGTAATTCTTCATTAAGTCTGATCTGGCTGATCTGATCAATCCCCTCAGCTATTTTTATTAAAACTTGAACGGTGCCTCTATTGACTTGCTGTTGAATAATATTTTCAATTCTTTGCAGAATATCCAATGATTGAATGGGCATCTTTACTTTAATATCACAATAACGATTATTAACTGTTTTGATTTCTACTATAGAAGTAATATCCTTAACAGTTGCTTCACTTATCCCGAAGCCAGTCATGCTTTTTACCAAAGATTTCTCCTTCCCATATCTCTTAATTTAAAATCATTTTAGATAATTCCCTTATCTCTGTCAAATATACAAATTAAAATCAGGTTTTTAGTTTTTGGTTTTTAGTTTTTAGTTTAATAAAAAACAATTCCTCAAATTCTCTTCTACTTTTTGATTTGATTTTACATTTTTAGGTCTCTAACTAGTAAAGAAGAAATTACATGTAATTCTGTCTTTCCTTATTTCATAAGAATCTTTTTATCTAAAAACTAGAAACCGGAAACTAATAACTATATTATTACTTGCTATGAGAACCAAAGTTATTCAATTGAAATTGACTTGACCAACAGTTACAAATATATTATAAATAACCTGTGATTATTTGAGATAAAATATCAAAGAAAATGCCTTTTAAACTTGTTTCTTAATATTAGTTAAAGTGCAGATGTGGTAATCTCATACCATTATACTCAAATCTTTGGTCTGATAACTGAGAACTGGGAACTGATAACTGAAAACTATATTGATTTTTTTTCAGGGGTTATCAAGGGGAAGAATTCCCCTTGAATATCTTGTTGATAAAACAAGATATTATTTATAATTTCTTTAAAAGATATTTTCTTAATCAGAATTTACTATATACTTAATACGTAATACGGTATACTAATTTGAGGGGTTATCAAGGGAAACCTCCTCTGAATATCTTGTTGGTAAACAAGATAGCATTTCTTTGAAAAGGTATTTTTATTTATTTCTTAATCAGAATTTACTATATACATAATACGTAATACGGTATACTAATTGGAGGGGTTTCAGGGGAAACCTCCCCTGAATATCTTCTGGAATGTTATTCTTAAAAAATATGGTGATAGGTTATGTTATTGGATAGCATTGCCCTTTCTCTGGTAAGTTATGAAATTAAAAAACAAATAATACCGTCTAAAATTGTTGCACTTTACCAACTCGGTAAATATGAAATTTTGTTTATTTTGCAGAATAACAAGATTAATAAAAAATTATTTTTCTCCATTAGACCAGACCGTATGGCTTTCTTCTTAAGTGACCAAGATTTAAAATTAGAAAATTTCCCCTCTTTATTCTTCAATCAATTAAAAAAATCCATTCATGGAGGTAAGCTGCTAAATATTGAACAGGAAAATTTCGACCGCATAATTAAATTAACAATCCAGCCTTACCTTAAATTTGGCTCTCCCAAAGAGTACAGTTTGATAATTGAATTCATGGGAAAACATAGTAATGCTATATTAATAGATGAACAGGGTTATATTAAAGCTGCCCTGAAACAAATTGGCTCTGACCTGAACAGATATCGGGAAATCAGACCAGGTATCTTATATAAGTCTCCACCTAAACAGGAGAAAATTAATCCTTTAACGGTCAGTAAAGAAAAATTTATATCTATACTAACAGAAACTACTGGTAATTCGAAAGAAGAAGTATATCTATGGCAATTCTTCTTTAAAAACTTTACCGGTATCAGCATAAAAAGTGCCAAAGAGATGGTAACTTTTCTAAATTTCCCAGCCCAACAAGCGCTTTCAAACTTACCACAGAAAAAATGGATTGAATTGTGGGAAGGTTTTGTCAATTTTAGACAGAACTTAGTCAATCATAAGCTATCACCTAAAATAATAATTGATAAAAATACCGGTAAAGTAATTGATTATTCCCTAATTTACCCTATCAATCAAGCAAATTTATCTTATTTAGCGTTTGAACAGGCTTCTTCCGGTCTTGAATTTTTCTTTAATCATCTGGATGAAGAAGAAAAAAAACAAGAACTATACCAAACTATTAACAGGATTTTAAATAGGAATAGGGAGAAATTAGAGAAAAAAAGAATTTTTTTAGAGGGGAAAAATAGAGAAATTACCGATTGTATTCAATATAAAAAGAAAGGTGAACTTATTAAAGCAAATTTATGGAATATAAAACCGGGTAGCAGTAATATAACCTTGCCTGATTATTCCTCGCCAGGTCAACCAGAAATTAGTATAGAATTAAATCCCGATTTGTCTCCCTTACAAAATGCCTCTAATTATTTTATAAAATACAAAAATTTACAGAAAAACCAAGAAATGGTTAAGAAACAAATCCTGGAAAATCAGGAATCTTTACAGCAATTAAATATATTATTTTTAAAATTAACTGAAAGTAAGAATTCTCTAAAAGACTTAGCTGCCCTCTACCAAAAATTAGTACAATTAAATTATATTAAAAAGAAAAAAGAAATATCGATTAAGGGTAAAGGCATCACAACTCAAAAACCTTCTATAACCAAATTTCTTTCTCCAGATGGCTGGACTATTTTAGTAGGAAAAAATAACAAGCAGAATGAATATCTCCTGAGGCATCTCTCCTCAGGAAATGATTTTTGGTTACACAATTTAAGCAACCCAGGAGGGCATGTTATTATTAAAAATCACCAAAATTTACCAGTACCACCTGCTACTACACTTGATTTTGCTGCTAAATTAGCAGGATATTACAGTAAAACTAAAAACAATGGACCTGCTCTGATAATATGTACCAATAGAAAATATGTAAGAAAACCGAAAAACTCTAAAATGGGTAAAGTAATCTATACTCATGAGAAGACTATTCCGATTATTATTAACCATGAGGAAATTAAAAAAGAGATTGTTAGAATGATTATAACTTAAAGAACATAAAGTGCTGATAGTTGCTTTAAAAAATCATCCGGTAAGGGTGAGGTAAAACTAAGTAACTGATTATTAACTGGGTGATTAAATTGTAAAAAATGGGAATGTAAAGCCTGCCTTTTTATTAATACTATCTCCTTTTTTTCTTTTACTAATCCATAGACCTTATCCCCTACCACTGGATAACCAAGGTATCGTAAATGAACCCGGATTTGATGAGTCCGTCCGGTATACAATCTGACTAACAATAGGGTAAATGAATCAAAATATTTAATTACTTTAAAGTAAGTCCTGGCTTCTCGACTGGCGATACTGGAAACAGCCATTTTGTTTCTATGTTTTCGATCTCTACCTATAGGTGCCTCAATATATCCCTCTTCTTCCTTTATAATACCGTGTACTAAGGCAATATATTCCTTTACTATTTTCCCCTCTTTAATCTGTTGGGTTAAGAAATGATGGGCTTGCTCTGTTTTGGCAATTATCATCAATCCAGAAGTTTCTCTATCTAAACGATGCACAATCCCAGGACGGTTTGTCCCGCCGATACCTGATAATTTCCCTCGACAGTGATAAAGAAGGGCATTGACCAGAGTGCCAGTATTAATCTTACCAGCAGGATGGACAATAATACCCGCACTTTTATCAATAACTATGATATGCTCATCTTCATAATAAATATTGAGAGGAATGTTCTCAGCTGCTAAAGGCAATTCCCGATTATCAGGAATAGCAATAGAAATATTATCTCCCCATTTCAAAATATAACTTGGTTTCACCTTCTGGTCATTCACCAGAATATGACCAAGTTCAATCAATTCCTTAATTCTACTTCTAGAACAATTAACAATAACTATTTTAGTTAGAAAGATATCGATTCTAATTTTTTCTTTTTCTAAATACTGAATTTTATCAGGAAATTTTCTAATATCTGATTTCTTCATTATCTCAATTAATTTAGAATAGAAAGTTTCTTAACTTAACAGTTTGTTATTATTTATTTAGTTTTTATTCTTCCAGCCCATTATTTTCTTCTTCTTTATGGAATAAGAAATGTATAATTAGCAGAAAAAGGCCTACATTAATAGCCGAATCAGCAATATTAAAAATAGGCCATATTCTAAAATCTAAAAAATCAATAACACTTCCTAATCTTATACGATCCAACAAATTACCTAAAGCTCCTCCTATAATAAAAATAAAAGAATAAAATACTATTTTGCTTTCCTGGGCCATCTTTGATAAAAATAGGATCAAAAATAGAATAACTAATAAACCAAAAGCAATGAAAATGATATTATCAAATTTTAAGATACCAAAAGAAGAAGCTGGATTTTGAATAAAAGTTATATGAAAAATCCCCGGAATAACCGGGATAGATTCCATTAATTCCATATTTCTTGATACCCATATTTTGGTGACTTGATCTGCCAGTACTACCAAAAATACTCCAATAATTAACCGCATGGTATCTCCATTATTATGAATTGTTTTTTTCTTTCTCTAATACCGAAACACATTTCTGACAAATGTTGGGATAGCGATTATCCTTCCCCACCGTCTCAGAATAACACCAGCATCTCTCACATTTCTGGCCGGGCGCTATCTTTATTACTATAGCAATATCCGGGACTTCTTCTCCCTGGAACATATTTTTCTCAGCAATTTGATGAGTGTCATAGCACAAATTGACCTTGGAAACAATAAAAATCATCTCCATTATATCCTGGAACTGTCTCAGATAGTCATAAAGTAACTTATCCCCAGTATAAATATTAACCTGAGCCTGCAGTGAGTTGCCAATTAGACCATCTTTTCTCTTGATTTCTAATGCTTTTAAAACATCTTTTCTTATCTTCAAGAGTCTTTCCCATTTTTTCTCCAGTTCCATTTGAACCAGTGCAGAATCTACTGAAGGCCAGGGAGCTAAAAAAACACTCTCTTCCTGTTGCCCAATACCAGATAAAACTTGCCATATTTCTTCAGCAGTAAAACTCAATACCGGTGCAATCAATCGAGTTATATCAGTTATGATTTTATATAAAACTGTCTGAGCAGCTCTTCTGGACAAAGAATTAGCATTCATTACATAAAGACGGTCTTTAATTATATCCAGATAGAAGGAACTTAAATTTAAAGTACAGAAATTGTGTATATCATGATAAAGGGCATGAAATTCATAATTCTCATAATTCTCGGTAGTTTTTTTTACCAAATCCTGTAGTTGGCTTAAAATAAGCTTATCAATTTCTTCCAGCTGATGGTAAGAAATTAAATATTTTTCAGGATTAAAATCATATAGATTACCGAGAATAAAACGAGAGGTATTTCTTATTTTTCGGTAAATCTCCACTAATTGTTGCAATATATTTTTTGAAATTCTTATATCCTTCTTATAATCAGAAGAGGCAACCCACAATCTAAGAATATCTGCTCCATACTGGTCAATAACTTCCTGTGGTGCAATGACATTACCAAGAGATTTGGACATTTTCCTCCCTTCTTCGTCCACTGTAAAACCATGAGTCAGGACTGACTTGTAAGGTGCTCGATCAAAAGCAGCAACAGAAGTTAAGAGAGAAGTCTGGAACCAGCCCCGATGTTGATCAGTTCCTTCCAGGTATAATTCACAAGGCCAATGTAAATCTTCTCTGGTTTGCAATACTGCAGCATGGCTACAACCTGAATCAAACCAGACATCCATAATATCTTTTTCTTTTTCAAACTCAGTTCCCTGACAATGAGGGCATTCAAATCCCTCTGGTAGAATCTCCTTAGCATTCATAGCAAACCAAGCATTAGACCCCTTTTGCCTAAATAATTTCTTCACCACATTGATAGTTTCAGTGGTAATAACTATCTCCTGGCATCTCTGGCAATAAAAAGCGGGGATAGGAACACCCCAGACTCTCTGACGTGAGATACACCAGTCAGTTCTTTCTTTTACCATTTCATAGATTTTCTCTTTTCCCCAGCTGGGAATCCATTGAACTTCATCAATAGCTTTCAATGATTTTTCTCTAAACTTATCAACTGAGACAAACCATTGTTCAGTTGCTCTAAAAAGAATCGGATTTTTACACCGCCAGCAATGGGGATAAGAATGTTTTATCTTCCTCGCTCCTAAAAGATAACCTTTGTTGTCTAATGCTTCGATTACTCTCTTATTCCCTTCCCGATAATCAAGACCTTGAAAAGGACCAGCATTTTCATTCAAGCAGCCTTTACTATCCAGTATAGAAACAATGGGTAACTGATATTTTATACCGATTTCATAGTCTTCTTGCCCATGCCCTGGTGCAGTATGAACACATCCAGTCCCCTCTTCTAAAGTAACATGTCTACCTAATATAATAATAGAGTCTCTCTCCAATAAAGGATGTCTGCATTTTATACCCTCAAAAACATTTCCAGGTTGTTCTGCTAAAACTTGATATGATTTAATTCTTGTTTTTTTCATTACTTCGCCAACTAATTCAGAAGCCATAATTAAATACCCCTGCTCAGTTTTTACCAGACTATATTTGTAGTCAGGATGCAAAGTGATGGCAAAATTACCTGGTATAGTCCAGGGGGTGGTAGTCCAGATTAACACAAAAGTTTCACCTGATTTAGCTTCGGGAAATATTGAACTTAAGTCATCAATGACTTTGAATTTAACATAAATGGAATCGCTCTCTTCATCTTCATATTCAATTTCAGCAGCAGCCAGCGCAGTTTCGCATGAAGGACACCAGTAAACTGACTTCAAACCCTTATAAATATAACCTCGCTCATACATCTGGCCAAATACTTCAATTTGTTTTCCCTCGTATTCAGGTAAAAAAGTTAAATATGGATTTTCCCAATCACCTATAACCCCTAATCTCTTAAATTCTTCCCTTTGAATATTAATATACTTCTCGGCATATTCCTGACATTTCTTTCTTAATACCACTGGATCAATATCGTTAAGCGTTACCTTTAATTCTTGACTCACTTTATGTTCAATGGGCATACCATGAGTATCCCAGCCCGGAACGTAATAGGCATTAAAACCCCTCATCCATTTAAATTTGGGTATAATATCTTTGAGTATTTTATTATAGGCAGTCCCGATATGGATATTACCATTAGCATAAGGTGGTCCATCATGTAAAATAAATTTTTCTCTATGCTGATATTTTTGCAATAATTTTTTATTCAATTTAATATCCTGCCAAAACTGAAGCATTTTAGGTTCTTCTTTTGGTAAATTTGCTTTCATCGAAAAATCTGTTTTTGGTAAATTAAGTGTTGCTTTAAAATCCATAACTAACTCCCTTTTTATCATAAGATTAGAATTCATTTTAATTATTTTGCTATAAACTCGTGAAGTTTCTCCCTATTATAAAATAAAAACCCCTTGCCAGTAAAAGGGCAAGAGGTTAAAACTTCCTGCGGTACCACCTTCGTTTATAATTATAGTTTTCTCCATTGTTAAATAGTTTACTACATTACTTTGCTAAAGGAAACTATAAAAACTTTATATGAAGAATGACCAACAAACATTCTCCTACATTTTGCTTTATCGGGACAACCGTTTTGACTTACAACCAGCTGTTCAGTCAAAATTAAAAGGGTGATCTTTGGTATTCTCACTTACCTACTCTTCCCTTTGCTTCTCTATTTATCAATTACCAAGAAACAGGATCAACCATTAAGATTTGTAGTTAGATAGATAATCTTTTAATATAATAATATCTCTTACTTATCAATTTCTTTATTCGGAATATCTTCAAGGTCAATATCTTTTTCAGAATACATTCTCATTTTCAGTTTTTCAATATTCTTATCCTGAATGTATTTTGAGCTTGTTTCTTCTTCTGGTTCTTCTATTGCTTCTTCATCGAGCATACGAATGTGCAATTTTAAGGTATTTTTTAGTTTTTCCAAAATAAGAAATTTTCTCTTCTGAAGCGCTGTAATTTCATTGTTAACATCGAGTATTTCCTGCTTTGCCTTTTGCTTGATACTCTCCGCTTCAATTTTAGCATTTTCGATTATAGCCTGGGCTTCTTTTTGTACACTCTCTCTGATGCTTGAAGCACTCTGTTGAGCATTAACTAAAGCATTTCTTAAAGTTTCTTCCATCCTGGAATACTCGTCCAGTCTTGCTTGTAATCTCTCTATTTCCTCTTTGTATTTAATATTTTCATTGAGTACCTCTTCATAGTCCTTAGCAATTCGATCTAAAAAATTATCCACTTCTTCTTCATTATACCCTCTAAACGATCTACCAAATTGTTGTTGCTCAATATCCATCGGAGTTATTCTCATTCATTACCCTCCTTATATTTAAGACCAATGTTCATTTTCTGCAGTAACTCCATTAATATAATATTGTTTATAATAAATCTCCATTTTTCCTGAGATATAAAAAATTATAAAAACTATTCTCTATCTTAAATCATCTTAAATCCTATTTTACCATATTTCTATATTTTTTCTTTATTCTTCATTTAAAAAATAATTAATACAATTAATAATATAAATTTACAATAAGTCTTATCAGAGATGTCCTTAACAAATTAAGTAAAAAAAACACAATAATTGGTGATAAATCCAATCCCATCGCGCCTATTGGTATGATAACTCGAAAAGGAGCTAAGATAGGTTCAGTGACCCGATAGATAAACCTTACTATAGGATTGGAATGGTCAACAGGTAACCAGGATAAGAATATTCTAATTAAAATAATATAACTATATATTCTAAACAAAATATTAATAATATTAGTCACTATTATCATGTCCTGATTATCCTTTCTCTTCTGTGTCTTCTGTGGGTGCTATTTTTTTCTTTATTCTTTCTCCATTGACTATATAAATTACTCTCTCTGCCAAATTGGTTGTATGATCACCAATTCTCTCCAGGTTATCGGCAATAAAAATCAAATGAATCCCCCTGCTTATGGTGTGAGGGTCTTCTAACATAAAAGTAAGCAACTCTCTAAATATCTGCTGATTTATTTGGTCAACTAACTTATCTCGATCCCAGACCGATTTGGCTAAATTAACATCACCTCTAAGGTAAGCATCAAGACTATCTTTCAACATATTCTGGGTCAATTCTGCCATTCTAGGAATATCAATTAATGGTTTGACCATCGGCTTAGAGGATAAATATTGGCTGGCACTGGCAATATTAACAGCCCTGTCACCCACTCTCTCTAACTCTGAGATTACTTTCATTCCACAGGTTATAACACGTAACTTCTTGGATACCGGGTGTTTTAAAGCAATTAACTGTAAACATTGTTCCTCAATATCTAATTCCATTCGGTCAATTCTTTCGTCGTCTTCAATAACTTGCTGAGCTAATCTTTGATCCTTATCAATTAATGATTGAATAGCCTGCTCTAAAGCATTCAGGACTAATTTAGACATTTCCCTCAAATTATCTCGCAAATCAGCCAGTTCATCATTGAATAATGTTATTAATTCCTTATCCTCATTATTATTTTGATTCATGTCTATTGATTCCTAAATCTAATTAAATTTAATATCATAAGGTCTATACTATATGCGTATACTATAACAAAAAATACCTTTTTTTTCAATTAATTTAAGATTGAATGTTATTTAAGATTAAAGTAATTAATGATATTTTTACAAATCCCACAAGATAATCAGGGGAGGTATCCCCTGAAACCCCTCCAATTAGTATTAAGTATATATCATTCAGTATATAGTAAATTCTAATTAAGAAATAAATAAAAATACCTTCCAAAGAAATGCTATCTTGTTGTACCAACAAGATATTCAAGGGGAATACTTCCCCTT
>LDZU01004981.1_pt1 | contig 12013 bp, 12 predicted proteins | sample 615531 | NCBI WGS metagenome assembly LDZU01 (sample SAMN03408293, study PRJNA278302) | terrestrial metagenome | isolation source: oil reservoir sample SB2 | place: USA: Alaska, North Slope, Schrader Bluff formation | collected 2011-09 | reverse complement strand
CCTTCAGGCCGATTTGATGAATTTTGTAGTTTCTTCAATATTCAAGGTGAACCAGGATTTTTGTTCTTAACAAAAGTTATTAAATTCCAAAGCTTTTCGGGCTAAAGCCCCTCACTCCAAGAGTTTCGAAATCAAATTGAGTTGCATCTTTCACTTTTCAAATCAGATTTTACCCACCTTGTCTTCGTAATAACTAATACCCAATATCTGATTACTTTCCCTACTCACCAATTTCCATTCACCTTCTTTACCCAAACAAATCCCGCTTAATGCTTTCCCCTGGTTTCGGTTCCGGGTAAGCCTGCATGAAGGTCTCGTGGTGTCCGCCGAGCAGCCGGGTGATAAAACCTCGAAAGCCCTTATTCATCTCACCGCCCCCCTGGCTGGCATGGCATTCCGCTGCTTTCTCGCGAATGTCCTTGACCGGTCGGTAATCAATCTTTGCATGGGTGGGAAAATCTACATTGGCAATTGAGACCAGATCGATGTCCTTATTTCTTCCGAAGGCATGCGGATCCTGACCAAGTAAGCGCAGCACCCAAACAGTGGCTTTTAAAAAACCGCGATTCATGGTGTGAAAATAAAGCTTTCCAGGCTGAAAAGGTGCCAACCCATCAGGGTCATCATAATCAGGGTTCGAAACCAGATCAAAAGCCCGGACGGTCGTCCTTTGAATGGCAATATGATCTGGGTGACGATATCCACCAATCGGGTCAAAGGTGATCACCACATCCGGCTGGATCTGGCGCATCAAATGTGCCACTTCTTCGGCTACCTTTTCAATGGGCTGGGCAGCTAAAGCCTGTGGATGATGGTTTGCATCAGCGCCAGCCATCCCTGAATCCCGATATTTCAGGAAGTGTAATTGATCAATCCCCAGGACATCCGCTGCACAGCGTAATTCCTGGGTGCGCACGCAAGATGCGCTCTTGATCGTTTCTTTATATTCGGGGTCAATCTCCCCTAACTCACCCCGTGTTGCACAGATTAAATGGACTTTTACACCCCGTTGTGCATATAAAGCAAGGGTGCCGCCCATACCAAAGGTCTCGTCATCTGGATGGGCAAGTACAGCCAAAAGTGTTTTTCCAGGAAGTTGAGTCAATTTCTTCATTATCTTTAACCTTAAATATTTATTCAGCCAACAATATTATCAACCCAGGTAGAGAAATAATCAAACTTAAAACTTATACACTAAAGGATCAGGCAATAAAACTCGATATTGGTCCATTGGGATCAAGTATCCCGACAAGGTCTTCCCAGGATATTACAACATATTGTAAGCCGGCAGCATAAGAGGCAACCTCATACACGTCAAAATTGATTCGCAACCCCTCAGGCAGCAAATTCCAGTTTTCCCTTGTTTGCATCACATCTGCCGCAGTTCCCAACTGGTAGCCAAATCCCCTACCCTCTAGAACAGGGTCGACAAGGCTGCCAATAACGTTGATGTGATCCGTCCCCGGCAAGAATAGGTCTTCCAGGCTCAAAAATACTCCATTCTGAGCATCATAATTTAGAGCATATGAGAAGGGAAAAGGATGGGCTGACATTGCTATATACTGATCAAAAGCCAGGTAAATACTGAACAATTGCTGGTCACCGTAGGTCAGGTCATAATCAAAGGTGAGGTAGCTCAAAGGCGGCTCCCCTTCTCCTTCCATTCCACCCGGCGAATCCGCCACAGCCAATAAGAAATCTTCCATAACGACATCAACAAATCGATCACTCTCGGAATTAAAAGCAGTGACGAGCAGTTCAGGACCCTCCAAATTTGGCCATACACCGTCAATTTCATACCTGGGCTCTTCCATTTCCTCAAATATGCTTCGATCAATGAGTTGTATCGCAGGTTCCTGCATTGTGGATGTAATTTCGGTTTCAGGGGGTTCGCTGGGAATAACTTGAAGCGTGTGCGTTGGTGCAGGATCTGGCGGCTCGGAAGTCTCCTCAGGCTGACTTGTAAACAACAAAGGAAGACTGCAGGAAATCGTTATGAGCCCTGTAAGGATTAAGAAGCTTGCTATCTTGACTTGCTTGGTCAACATCGATCCTCCTGTGCACACCTAATCTGGATAATATCACAATCTGAAAATCTTTAACACAATTGCCTGACATGAGGGGACATACCAGGCAATCTTCAGGGAGGAAACCACTCAATCATCTGAAAAATGATCATCTCACTTCAGCATGATCAGTGGAAGACACGCCAAATACCAATAAATGTTTTGTGTCTTTAGTAATAGTTTACTTGTTTTCAACCTAAATATCATTAAAATAAAATTAGAGTTTACTATTTAGACCTTATTTGTTATATTTATCATTTCCAGCTTTAGGACTGCCGCGTTTAAACAAAGCTTCCCAATCCGCCAGTTCTTCTTCTGATAACAGGCGATTTCGGGGATCAAGCGATGGCTGCTCTGATATCAAGGCCTCCCACTCAGCCGCAAAGGCTTGTGATGAAATCACGCTTGCGTGCACTGCCCGAGCAGCCTGCTGCACCTGGCGGTCAGAACTGACAACGGTCACATTGCGTGCACGTTTCCCCAGCTTCTTGAGCTTCTCTATAATAGCATCATCCGCAGTGCGTCCGCTTTGAACAAAATGCGCCTGGACACTGCCGTACCGCCTAATGCCGGACAACCCAGCAGGTGCCTGGTCAAAATACACCAATACTTTTTTTCGACGCAATCGGCAATATTCCTGCAATATTTTTATCAACTTGGTTTCATCATCCGGGTCAGAAAGGTTTAAACCCTGAATGTGTGGAATTAAATTATGTCCATCGATTAATAAAGTCATAATAGTATTCTAACGCAAAGGGGAAACTTAACAAACCTGAGAAAATCTTTTGATCTTGAAAATCCCGAGCTATTACAATAGTGGTATGTATTAAATTTGATTTCTTTGTGTTAAAATTTTTATACTCAGTAAAAGGACTGACGTTTATGACAGAACATCCCAACCATGAAACCCAAATCGCCATAGAAGGTTTTGAACAGGTAGATTCACTTGTCAGCGGCGTCACCGTCTATGCCCCCAAATCTAAACCGCAAGAAGGGGAAAAATCCAAGGTTTATGACTGCCCAAATTGCGGCGCAACCACAGCCTATGATATCTCAGTGGGAGGAATCGCGTGTGAACACTGCGGCTATATCTCCCCGGTAAAATCAAAAACACTGGGGAAAATTGCCGATGAATTTGAATTCACTCTTGAAACCATTTCTCAAGCAGAGAGAGGTTGGGGGACTAGGCGGCAGGGTCTGCATTGTCATGTCTGCGGTGCTGAATTATCTTTGCCGCAGGGCGTCATCAGCACAAGCTGCCCTTATTGTGCATCCAACCAGGTGAACCTGACAACAAGTTTGGAAGAATTCATTCAACCGCGTTTCTTAATTCCATTCAAAATTACCATAGAACAAACCCATCAGCTGTCAAAAACCTGGCTCGGGAAGGGGTGGTTCCACCCGGATGAACTCACTGCCAGCAGCGTCATGCGCCGCTTCTCAGGAATTTATCTGCCATTCTGGACCTTTGACGCCAATGTTACTGCCCACTGGAAGGCACAGATTGGATATCAGAAAACCGTGCGGCATTATAATGCTTCACAAAAAAGGTGGGAGACTCGCACAAAAATCGAGTGGCGCTGGGAAAATGGCACAGTTCCGATCAACATCGACGATCACCTTGTTACAGGCAGTTCATCTCAACACATCAGCCACAAGATCCTTGAACGGATTTATCCTTACCAAATGAAGGATCTTACTGCCTATCACCCGGATTATTTGGCTGGCTGGCAAGCCCAGGCATACGAAACGACACTGACCGATGCCTGGGATACGGGCAAACAAGCCATTCGGGAAGCAGCCAGAGAAGCCTGTTACCAGGACATTCCCACTTCCCACGTCCGCAACTTTTCGATGACGGCAGACTTTGCCGACGAATCATGGCGCTACATCCTTTTGCCTGTTTACCTGGCGGCTTATAAATTCCAGGATAAAACCTACCAGATCATGGTCAATGGACAAACGGGACTCGTTGCCGGTCAAAAACCTGTAGCATGGTGGAAAATATGGCTGGCAATCGCGGCTTTGCTGTTGCCAGGTTTGATTCTGGGATTAATCGGTTTACCGCTGCTGCTGATAGGCGGTGCCGGTATCCTTCCTATTGGGGCTGGGATCATCCTTTTCGGTATTGGCAGCGTCCTGAGCATCATGCTTTACAATAAAGTCCGCCAATCGGAGGCAAAATAATAATGGTTCAACAAGTCACGCCCTTGAAAATCATTGAAGAAGGACAAAGGCTGTGGGATTCAGATAGGCAGCCTGCAGGGTGTACGCACTGTCACCGCACATTTTTGGCACCTGACTCACAGATCGATTCATCCTGTCCGCTGTGCCGCATCGGTCACCTCGAACCCCAGGCATTACGGATAAATCCCTCGGAACCTGAACGGGTGCTGCCATTCAGAATTAAAACTGAGCATCTCAGGTCAATGTACACACAGTTCACATCAGGGGTATGGATCAAATCTGAAGATTTTACGATCGAAAATTTATTGCAACGGACACAAAAGATTTTCTGGCCATTATGGCTGGTGGACAGCGACGTTGAGGGTCAATGGCAAATGGAAGCTGGCTTTGATTACCAGGTTGAAAGCTCAAAAGAATACTTCCAGGACGACCAATGGCGTTCCCGAAAGATTGTGGAAAATCGCATCCGTTGGGAGCCGCGTTTGGGAGGAATCAATTATCACGTCGACAATGTACCCGTACCAGCCCTGGAAGAACATCAAAATCGCCAACAAATGACAGGGGCATACGGACTGGAAAATGCAGGTCCTTTTCACCTGGACCAGTCAAATAACGCCTCGATTGAAGCCCCTGACCTGCCGCCAGCAGATGCCTGGCCGCTGGCTAAACCTCAGGTAAATAAAAAGCTCAGCCAGGTATGTACGGAAGCTGCTGGGGCGCAGCACAGCCAAAATTTTAGCATCAACGGAAAGTACCAGAATTTAAATTGGACACAATTCCTCCTGCCGATGTACACAAGTTACTACAAAGATGACGAAGGCACGCCACAAATATTGGTTATCAACGGCGAAACAGGGGAAATCCAGGGACCGCGTCTTGCATCACAAAAACGAGGCTGGCGATTTGCAGCCATCATCGGCGGCATCGCTGCCGTTTTACTGCTGCTTGCCCTGCTTGGGTTTCTGATTTCACCCATCTTCCCACCAGCAAGCATCCTTGCAGTATTTTCAGGCATCTTTGGTTTTACAGCAGGAATAGGCGCATTGTTACCTGCCATCTGGCCGTCACAATGGAATCGAAAGAACCAATCACCGGTTATTATAAAGAGGGACTGAATGAAAATTGTCAACCCACAGCGGTATAAAAAATTTGTAGCGGAAGCACAGAACGCCAGTTTCTCCGGGTGGGACTTCAGCTGGCTTAATGAACGACTGATCCAGGAAGATCCCCCATGGGATTATCGAAAATTGGTCCTGGATCATATGAAAGGTATCCATTCCATGCTTGATATGGGCACAGGCGGTGGTGAGTTTCTAGCATCATTAGCACCGCTGCCTGAAGATACCCATGCTTCGGAATCCTACCCACCCAACCAGGTCATCGCCGCAAGAAATTTGGAACCCCTTGGCGTTACTGTCCATAGATTTACTAAATATGTTCCACTTTCATTTGAAGATGCGTATTTTGATCTTGTTATAAACCGCCACGATGATTTTGAGCCGGCTGAGGTCAAGCGAATACTGAAACCTGGCGGGGTGTTCATCACTCAGCAAGTTGGCGGTTTGAATAATCTCGAACTCAACCAGGTTCTTCAAGAAAAAATTGCTTTTGAGTTTATGGAATGGGGATTGGCACCAACATTGATAGAGCTATACGAAGCAGATTTTGTAGTTGAAATTGCAGAAAAAGCTGCTTTAAAATCAACATTTTTAGATATTGGCGCCGTCGTCTATTATCTGAAAGCCATCCCCTGGCAGGTCGAAGGATTTGACCCGACCACACAGAATTGATAAAAGTCTTTGCTTTTTTGCTTTATCTCCTTGGCAGTTCACTCACGCTCATTAATCATGGCATTGAAATGTCCCTGTGGATAATGACCTTCGCTGTGGTCATCAATGTTGCTGTGAGCATCCTCCCATGGATGGGCTTTCGCTGGCTAGCCTTGTCCAAAAAGGGTTCCAAAACTGGAAGATGGCTGGCATCCCTGCTCAATATTGCCTCCTGGGGCAGCTTTGGGTACGCCATGTACTTTCGGCTGCGGCGAAATCTCCCCAGGTTCTATACCCTGATTACAATTACCACCCTGCTTTGGGCAGTCGGATTGCTGCTTTTCCTTTACAGCAGGCATGCTTTTACAGATGAAAAAACTGGTGATAAACTTGATGAAAAATAGACGCATATTATGATGGTATGAAAGGTTAAATATAATGGAAAACGTCTTTGAATCCTCCCATCCCCTTGTCAAACATAAATTAACGCGTATGCGGGATAAGAATACAAAACCTAAAAAGTTTCGAGAGCTGGTTCGAGAATTAGGTGCGCTGCTAACCTACGAAGCCACCATAGACCTCGAAACGACAACGGTGAGCGTTGAAACCCCGTTAACCACAACCCGTGGTGAGGATTTAAAGGATAAAATCGGCCTGGTACCCATCCTCCGGTCAGGGCTGGGTATGGTTGAAGGCGTTTGGGAATTGATGCCCTCTGCCGAGGTCTGGCACATTGGTCTTTATCGAGATGAACGCACCCTAAAACCCGTGGCTTATTACAACCGCCTCCCAATTGCGCCCACCGTCTCCGTCTGCCTGATCTTGGACCCCATGCTTGCCACGGGGGGATCTGCCGTTGCTACTGTGGATATTCTCAAGAATTGGGGGGGTGCCAGGATAAAATTTGTTGGCATAATTGCCTCGCCTGAGGGCATTGCACGCTTGCACGGTGCCCACCCCGATGTTCCCATTCACCTGGCAGCGATTGACGACGGCTTAAATGAACACGGCTATATTGTCCCTGGATTGGGGGATGCAGGTGACCGTCAGTTTGGCACTTAATAAACGCCGCTGAGCACCAAGCCCAAAAACAAGACCGTCTATAACCGCACAAGACACTATGTTAAAAATTTAAGCCGCCCAAACAGGCGGCTTAATAATTATAAGCTTAATCTTACGTTACTCTTTCGAAGTTTCCTCAACAATTGTCACCAATGAAGCACCTTTGATGATGCTGACAAAGGAGTCGGCTGTAAGGCTGGCACCACCAACCAAACCGCCATCAATGTCGGACATCGCAAAAAGTTCTGCGGCATTATTGGGTTTAATGGATCCGCCATACTGAATGCGCATGGCATTGGCTCGCTGATCACCGAATTGCTGCTTGAGCAGCGGACGGATGACATTCTTATGAACGTTGTTGGCATCTTCAGGTGTTGCCGTTCGCCCTGTGCCAATCGCCCAAATAGGTTCGTAGGCAATGGTGATATGCGCTGCCTGGTCTTCGGTAATACCGGCCAATCCTTTAGAAATCTGGCGAGTGACAACGGCTTCTGTTTGCCCGGCTTCGTTCTCTTCCAGGGTCTCGCCAACGCAGACGATCACGTCCAGGCCTGCTGCTAAAGCTGCTTTAAGACGTTTATTGACCGTTTCATCCGTCTCACCAAAGTAGGTGCGGCGTTCTGAATGGCCAACAATCACAAAATCACAAACTTCTGCAACCATCTGGGGTGCAACCTCACCCGTATAGGCACCTGATTCTTCCCAAAACAGGTTTTGAGCGCCAACCTTCAATGCTTTACCCTTGCATAATTCAGCCACAGCCGGCACAGCTAAGTAAGAAGGTGCGACGGCAACGTCAACATCATCGAAGTTTTCAAGCTCAGGCAGCATCTTCGACACCAGGTCGACAGCCTCAGCGATGGTCTTATTCATCTTCCAGTTTCCAGCTACAAAAATTTTTCGCATTTCATCACCCTTTCTTTTTCTAATTTTGATCATTAATGATTTCACTTATTAAATTTTACCAGCAAAATACACTCGATGATTAGCAAAAAGGACATGGAAACAAGAAAGGCTATCCATTCGATTAAGAACAGATAGCCTTTTCTAACAAATCGGTCCCTTTAAATTTTTACTTATTTATCATCCAGGGCTGCCAGGCCGGGCAGCATTTTGCCTTCCAGCATTTCCAGTGAAGCGCCGCCGCCTGTAGAAATATGGGTGATCTTATCTTCCAAGCCGGATTTCTTAATGGCTGAAGCAGAATCGCCGCCGCCCACAATACCCGTGGCCTCACTCTCGGCTATCGCTTTTGCGACTTCAAAGGTGCCTTTAGCAAATTTATCGAGCTCAAATACACCCATCGGTCCGTTCCATACCACCGTGCCAGCCTTTTTGATAATATCCGAGAAAGCTTCAACAGTACGAGGACCAATATCCAGAATCCGCCATCCAGCCGGCACATCACCAACATCCATAATTTTATCCGACGCGTTAGCATCAAAAGCATCTGCAATGACAACATCCACTGGCAGAACAAGCTTTCCACCCGCCATATCCAGCAATTCCTTTGCGGTGTCAAGAACCTCCTCTTCAACCAGGGAATCCGCCATGGCATAACCCTGCGCTTTGAAGAATGTGTTTGCCATGCCCCCGCCGATCAGAATTCTATCGGCTTTCTTGATCAGGTTATCAATCACGCCGATTTTGTCACTGACTTTTGCACCCCCCAGAATGGCAACAAAGGGGCGTTCGGGCTCAGCAATGGCATTTCCAAGGTATTTGATTTCCTTTTCAAGCAAGAATCCTGCCGCAGCTGGAAGGTAATCTGCTACACCTGCTGTTGAGGCATGCGCACGATGCGCAGAACCAAATGCATCATTGACAAACAGGTCTGCCAGGGAAGCCAATTCCTTCGCCATCTCAGGATCATTTGCCTTCTCCCCCGCATGGAAGCGCGTGTTCTCCAGAACAAGCACCTCATTTGATGCCAAACCCTCAGAAGCATTCTGAGCGACCTCCCCGATGCAATCTTCAGCGAACTTCACGGGCACATCCAATAAAGTGCCCAAATAATCTGCCACGGGCTTCAAGCTAAATGCAGGATCCGGTTCGCCCTTTGGTCGGCCAAGGTGCGAACACAAAATCACAGCTGCATCATTTTCCAGCAAATATTTAATCGTTGGAAGCGCTGCTTGAATACGGGTGTCATCGCCAACTTTGCCGTCACTGATCGGCACATTAAAATCTACACGCACAAGCACTTTCTTGCCTTTAACATCCAGATCTGTCAACATTTTTTTACTGAACATTTCTTAAATAGCTCCTTTCAATAAAAATGCGTAATGTGATTTTAAGCAGCACATTACGCATATTGTTTATTGAGTCTCCAAAGGAAGACGTTAGAGTGATTTTGCCATCATTGCTGCCAGGTCTGCTGTTCGGCAGGAGTAACCCCATTCGTTGTCATACCAGGTTACAACTTTGACAAAAGTGCCGTCCATGACAGTGGTCAGTTCAGCGTCGATGATGGAGGAATATGGATTTCCTTTGATGTCCATTGACACCAAATCATCTGTGGAGTATGCCAAAATACCTTTCATTGCACCTTCTGAGGCTTCTTTGAACAAGGCATTAAGTTCTTCTGCTGTAGTGGGTTTTTCGACCTGAGCAACAAAGTCCACAATTGATACTGTGGGTGTCGGTACACGTAATGCATAACCATCGAATTTGCCCTTTAAGTCAGGAATTACCAGGGCAACCGCTTTTGCGGCACCGGTGGTTGTTGGGATGATATTCAGGGCTGCAGCACGGGCGCGGCGTTTTTTGCTGTGAGCAAGATCAAGAATGCGCTGATCGTTGGTGTATGAGTGTATGGTTGTCATCAAACCACGCTCAATCTTGAAATTATCATGTACAATCTTGGCTGCAGGTGCCAGACAGTTTGTGGTGCAGGATGCATTCGAAATGATATGGTGCTTGTCAGGATCATAGAGATCATCATTGACACCAAGCACAATGGTCAAATCTTCATTTTTTGCAGGCGCAGAGATAATCACTTTTTTCGCGCCGCCGCCGTCAATGTGTGAATTGGCACCAGGTTTTGCTTCTGTTCCCTTTCCATCACGGAAAACACCGGTTGATTCAACAACAACATCAACACCGAGGTCTGCCCAAGGCAATGCATATGGATTGCGTTCGGACATGACTTTAATTTCCTTGCCATCCACCACAATATTTCCATCTTTGACCTCAACTGTGCCATCATAGATGCCGTAGTTTGAGTCATACTTAAAGAGATAAGCGTTGATGTCTGCATCAAAGAGATCGTTAACAGCTACAACTTCAAGTGCATCTGGATGCCTTTCGTTGATTGCTTTTAATACTTGCCGACCAATACGGCCGAATCCGTTAATACCCACACGAATTGTCATTTCTTGCCTCCTATATGATTAGTTTTTATCAAATTTATTTTACCATCAATACACAAAGATAAATGAATCAATTCTTAAATTTTTAGTGATTATTGTTCATCAAAGGACCCGTTCTTTCATAAAATAAGTCCATGATTGTCTTTGATAATCGTTTAGAATCATGCCGCCATGGATAAGTGGGGTCGATGAGGTCAGCACAATAAACTGCTGTATGTGCCCTCAACTCCTGGTCCATTTTGACCCAATCAACGCCCTCCCCCAGCCTTCCTTCAAAATGATTATTGCAGATAACAAGGTCAAAAATTTCCTGTCCAACATGGGTTTCTACGGATTTTACATGATCCAGGCAGGAAAATTGATCGGTTTCACCGTGCTCAGTGGCAACATTGCAAATGAAAAATTTTAATGCCTGACTGGCACGTACAGCTTCAGCCAAATCCCGAACGAGCAAATTCGGCAGCAAGCTTGAATAAAGGCTCCCCGGCCCGATAATTATCATATCAGCATTTAACACTGCAGAAATTGCGGGTGGGAATGCGGGTGTATTGGCAGGGTCCAACCACAGACGCTGAATTGCCCCTTCTGTTTCGCGGATTTGCGTTTCGCCCGAGACATGGACTCGATTTCCATTCCTATCGATAAGGTCTGCCAATAGGCGGACGTCCGTCAGTGTTGACGGCAGCACCTGGCCGTAAACAGCCAGCACCCGCCCGGACTCCGCAACGGCTTCCTCGAAACTGCCCGTGATTTCCGTCAGCGCAGTGATGAATAAATTACCCAGTGAATGTCCTTCCAACCCGGCACCGCTGGCAAAGCGATACTGGAAAACCTGGGAAAGCAAATCCTCATTGTTGCTCAAGGCTGCAAGGCAATTGCGAATATCCCCTGGTGGTAAAACCCCCATTTGTCTTCGAAGTTCACCGGAGGAACCGCCGTCATCGGCGACGGTTACAATCGCAGTGATATTATGGGTGTATTCTTTCAAACCACGCAGTAAGGATGCAAGCCCATGCCCGCCCCCAAGGACCACAACCCGCGGGCCTCGGTCCCGCCTGCGAAATGAATCGAGGGCTTCAATCACGGGTTTGCCAGGAGGGACAAAAGGTTTCAGCAATGAGCGGTTTGAGCCCCAAATGCCGATCAAAACCAGGGTAACCCCAATGCCGCCAAAGATGATCACGCGTATAGGACGATCCAGGAATCTTAAAGATAAATAGGCAAGGGCAGGCAGCCACCATGTCTCAGGAGCGTTGCGATAGATATCCAGAATAAACATCGTCAGGCCAACGCCAAGCAGCGTTGTGCCAATCAATGCCAAAATTAACCAGCGTTTAAAGCCCAGGCCTGGTCGCAGCCACTGCACTTCCCGACGGAGCACATTCCACAATCGAGAAAATATGTTTTTCTGTTTATCTTGCATGGTAGAAAAATGATAGCAGGATTCCAGTTAATCGTCAACGTGATAAATTCAAAAAATATTAATGAGGCTGTACTTAAAGTACTTCTAATCGAATTGATAACCTAGGATAGCAAGAGTCCTTCTTCCTCTCCCTCG
>LDZU01007677.1_pt1 | contig 12036 bp, 11 predicted proteins | sample 615531 | NCBI WGS metagenome assembly LDZU01 (sample SAMN03408293, study PRJNA278302) | terrestrial metagenome | isolation source: oil reservoir sample SB2 | place: USA: Alaska, North Slope, Schrader Bluff formation | collected 2011-09 | reverse complement strand
CAAGCTCGTGGCCCAAATCTCATGGATTTTCAACAAGCACGCTCTTTAAATCTCATTCAGAAGATTAATCCAATTCCGCAATACTATGAACATCTGACGAAATTGATCGATTTTGATGTTATTTCAGATAATCCCCAAAGAATAGTTGTTGATTCTATGTATGGATCAGGCAGAGGGGTGATTCGGTCAATTTTACAAGGAAGCGGGACTGAGGTTACCGAAATTCGGGGAGAAATGAATCCTGGATTCGGTGGTGTACATCCTGAACCAATCGCTAAGTATTTAGGTGCTCTTGCTGGTGCGATAAGCACTGGATTTGGCAGTTTTGGATTAGCTACGGATGGGGATGCGGATCGAATTGGGGCAATGGATGAACGTGGAAATTTTGTTGATCCACATAAAATCATGGCGTTGGCACTCAAATATCTTGTTGAAAAGAAGAAATTAACAGGTTCTGTAGTAAAGACAGTATCTACCACACGGATGATTGATCGACTCGCTAAAAATTACGGATTAACTGTTTATGAAACTCCTGTAGGTTTTAACCACATAGCTGATTACATGTTGAAAGAAGATGTTTTAATTGGCGGTGAAGAGTCGGGCGGCATCTCATTCAAAGGTCATATCCCTGAAGGGGATGGAGTAGCTATGGGTTTGTTATTGCTAGAAATTGTAGCTTCATCGGGTTTGACTTTGTTTGAACTTGTTGAAAATTTATTAGCCGAGGTAGGACCTGCTGAATATGAAAGAAAAGATTTAAGATTGAAATTACCAGTTTCTAAACAAAAGATGGTGGAAAAATTAACCAAGGAAGCTCCAAGTTCAATCGGTGGAGAAACTTTATTGTCAGTATCAACCTTGGATGGTGTGAAATATTTATTTGAGGATGATTCGTGGTTGTTAATTAGACCGTCTGGGACTGAACCGGTATTAAGAGTTTATGCAGAAGGAAGATCAAAAGAAATGGTTAAAGCGATGATTGAGTATGGTGAAAAAGTCGCTGAAAGTGTACGATAAATAAATTCTCAATTAAATAGCAGAATCCCTATTTTGGGATTCTGCTTTTTTAAGGATTAGTTTTTCTATGTAGCTGAAAATCGCAATTTGCGAACTAAAAAGATGATGAATATCAGTGCAATCGCTGCTCCTAATAATGCAGGTAACCCAATATCATCCATAAATCCAGCTGTTGGAAGGGTGGTTGGTGTTGCTTGAGGATCAACAGTACCTTCTGGTACTTGAGTACCACTTTCAAGGGCAGCTGCTGCTTGCGTTTGAAATGCTGCGACAGTAGCAGTTCGAATAGCTGGATCTTGACCAGCAACCGAAGTAGCTTGCGACCCGGAAACGGAAGTTGCTGTTGCGATTGAAACCACAGGAGTTGAAGTTGGAGCAATTTTTGTCGTAGAAGGTGCAGCTTTTTGAGTTGCTTGTTTTTGTTCAAATTCTGCTGTTTGGGTTGCAACAAAAGCAATGGCTGTGTTTTGCGCATAAATTTCTGCTGCCTGTCCTTGTAAATCGGAGGTAGTTTGTGGACGGAAGAGAATGACATAAGCGATGATTGCAAGAATTGCAAATACTACAATGGCACCTAAAATTCCAATTCCAATTATGAATGGCTTGTTACTGGAACCATTATTTGAAGGCTGATCTAATGAAATTTCCTCTTCAAATAATTCATTGTCATTTAAGTTGTTGGGTTCCATATCTTTCTCCTTATTAATAAATATTACTTTACTCCAGGATATCTAAATTCGCAAGTGGAATGGAAACCAAATCTTCACCAAATAATTCAACGATACCGCAAGTTGTACTAATCCCACTTGGCAATTTTGACTTGGTTTCATTTATTTTCTTAACGACAGCGGCTTTTCCTTGGTATTCACCTGAATTGATACGTACAACACTTCCTTTTTTCAAGGTGACTTTTTCTGTGGTTGGATTACCTTCCACTGGCACTTGAATGATTAATTCAGGTTTTTCTGCTTTTTTACTGTCATAAATACTATTTATGGATGCAATGTTTCCTTCGTTTGATTTTATTAATTCAAATGCTCTTTCATTCATTGGTATTGTTCCAAATCCTTCTATCAGAAGGATCGGTATCTTACAATTTTTGGCTAATGTGATCAATGATGCACTCATGCTTGAAAGAATTAGTCCTTTAAGATTTAATTCTTCAGCTGCCTGAATAACTTCTTTTTGTTTACAATAACCACCCATTAAAATTGAACCACGGTAAGTTACATCAATTTTGTCTACGGTGATCTCTTCATGCAAATCATTCATTTTAATAATTAATGGCCCATTGGCAGCTTTTTGATTTCCCCACACCCCCTGAATGAGTGCACCATTCGTCTCCATTACCACTCCATGAAATGGTAATATCTCAGTAACTACAGAATTGAAACCAGCAAGGATGGGCTTTGTTGGTTGAATTATCTTTAAAATTACTTGTGAACCGATTATATTTAAAACTTCGGAATCTGACATGGCAAGAATGGATTTTGGGAAAAACCCAGAACTTTTGGCAATCAGATCACCTTTTTTTAATTGATCACCAACTTTAACATCAATAGAACGTCTTGCATCTTCGGCATTTTGGAAACCTAACTCTCTTTTTAGGTTGATGATTTGAAATTTTTCTTCAGGTACATACTTAGCAACAGCATCCAAAGCGTCTAGTTTTTGACCAACTTTAACCAAAATGTCACCTTTGCCAGGAAAAATCCTGGTTCTTTGAATTTTGGTTAAACCGAGAGTGTGATAAGTTTGAGTTTCCATAGTCCTTTTAGTAGGTGCAATAATTATGCCAGATTTACATCCTAAGTTCTTCTTGCCATTTATTGAGTGTTGCTATTCTTTCTGGAGGAGTTTTCGGTAGGATGAGTGGGCGATTTCTGGTATCAAACACAATTCCTAAATTTCCTCCTTGTACTTTTAGGCCATTTTGGTATGGTTTTAACAATTGTTTTGCATCGATATTTCCAACAACATCAACAAATAACCTTACTGTATGCCCGGCAGTCGCTGGTAATTTTTTAATGGATCCCTTTACGATTGTTTCCTCTAATTTGCTACCATCTTCAAATTCGAGATGTACTTCTAGAATTGGAGTTCCTACCCGTGTTCTACTTGGAATTGAAAAGATTCTTGCTAATAAGGAAATTGCATTACTGTCAAGTAATTGAATTGGCAGAATTGCATTGTCGTTAGCAATACTTCCCAGAATAGGGAAGATTCCATACTGGTCCACAAACAAATTTGTGATACCAATTGGTTGGATAGCATCAAGCAGCAATAAAATTAATTCCTCATTCGAAAAATATGGATTGAGGTAATCACCTGTAACCAAAATTTGATGAATGAATTCTTGTTGAGAACCTGCAATATTTTTATATTCGGAATAAATTCCCCTAAACAAGTATTTCAGTAGGCTTTTTTCAATTGATAAATCTTCTTTGTTTTCTGGGATTGAGTTTGGGTGGATTGCCTTATTAGAGACATAGTTTAGTAGGTATTCACTATCAATTTCTGTATTCGTCCAACCGCTAATTTCTGCCAATTCAATTTTTTCCAAAAATTGTTCAGGATCTCCAGTCAATAAATTTTTTTTCTTTATAATTTTTGTTTGCTTGTCTGTATTACCAGCAACAATAAAAATTTCTTTATTAAAGTCAATTAAGAGAACATTTTCCGATTTTTGGGGATATAAATTACTTAAAAAATTTACCATCCTCCCAATTGCCTGACTAAAAGGTATTGGTTGGCTGACGGAATGATCAAAAATAAAATCAAGACCAGGAATTTTATTTGTTAGAAGTTTATTGGTAACTTCATTAATACAATATATTGCTGGCAATAGATTTTCTAATTCCAGTGATGGTCGTAGATTCTCGGTCGTATGAATTTTTAATTGATTTTCAACTTTAATTTCTTCTAATTTTTGAATTAATCTTGAATTACCTGCATAGATTATTTCGGGCTTTTCTTTTGGATTCCAATGTTTCGTACAAAAAAGAATAATTTCCAAAAGCCTTGCAACTGATTTTATTGCGCCATTATAGGTGCCACCAGAGAGTAAAATCATGTCGGGATGATTATTTTGCATCGATGTGAATATTTCGTCTAATGATCTTGTGTCATTAAGTTGTATGGAGTCCTTTACAGCCAGATGGGTTAATTGCAATAAATTCAGATTGCTTGTTAAAGATACCTCTTCAAGGAGTCCAGCTGGAATAATGGATAACTCATCCAAAAAACCATATGAGATCGAAATCATATCGATGCCATTCCCATCTTCCATGCTGGGAATGATCAAATTCATTTCATCATCTACCAAATATCTTCCTGTAATAGATTGGAGAAGGTCAATAGATCTGAATAAACCTTCTCGTATATCAAAAAATGGCGCTGCGAGGGTGGAAGTTGCTTCACTGGTTGCTAGTAATGCATATTTTCCATCTACAATATCGAACAAGAATAATCTTGTTGTTTGGGTGTCGATTTTTATTCCTAAAACTGTTGCATTTTTTATAGTTTCGTTCATGGCTTACCTAGTTACGATGTTGTAAATGAATGAGAAGATAAAATTCAGCCGTTCAATTAATGCGATTGAAGTGGATATGATTACACCTGCAAAAATTGATCCTAATGTGACACCAATAAAAAACTTTCCAAAGTAATTTAAAATAGTGAAAAACTTTGACTCTTCTGCTTTAATTGAAATACCTGATATCTTGGATTGTTGAAAAAATAGAAGTGTTGAAACAACACCCAATATCATAAATATTCCTCCAAAAAATTTTGAACCACTAATGGTAGATATAGAAAATGAGTCGGTTACCATATCAATCATTGGGACCAATGTTCCCATGAATGCACTGCTTAGAATAATGGCCGACCCACTCCCTACCAAAATAGCGAGCGGAATGTTCCCAATTTGGTTTCTTTTATTGAATAATTTGAAGAGTAACATTATGGATAAAAACAGCGGGATTAGATTTAATAACAGTTGGCTGATATTTGATGTTAACAAAGGAGAGAATAATTTTGGAATGATTACCTGGTAAATAAGAAGGATAAGCACGTAGGCTGAGGTAACACCAATAAAAAAGTATGTAGCAATTCGAAACAATGGATTATCGCCAAAAATATAGCTAAACACCATGATTGTCAATATAAAACTAAAAAATAACCAAAAAAATTGATTTTCCATTACTTTTTCTTCTTATTTGGGATAAATTGTTTCATTTTTGAAAAAATTGTTACCGCACTACCGAGCAACAAAATCAATATGATTACAGTTACAGAAATTTGGTTCATCGACAAATAACGATTGAGCTCAGTTGTGTCAGATTTATCTAACAAACTGAAAGCAAAGCCTCCAGTTATTCCGCCTAACATACCATCAATCTGGTTGGATTTTACATAAGGTTTTAACAATGGAGTGGATTGGGTTGTTGAAATTACAATAAAGCCAATTTCCGGATGTGTTAATTCAATTTGTTCAATCCATAATTTAGCATTATCAGTATTATCAGCAATCAGAATAAATAGATCAAAATCAGATATGGATTTCATGTTTGATAAATGTGTTTCTGACCAAACTTTTTGCTTATTAATATCATAAGGAGTCGTGTTTTGTGGATTTGCAAGGAAGGACTGAATACCTAAATAATTTCCTGGTAAATATCCCAAATTGATTACTCTTTCTGAAAAATTGTAAGCTGGGACTTTCAAGCTCGTATTATTCAGAATATTATCTGAAACAAGCACTCCATTTGGGTTGGTGGAAACTGTTGTTATCCAATGATTATTCAAGAAAATATTTTCCAGCACGCTTGCTGAAATTAAATTGACTTCCGGGTAAGCACTTGAATCTACTTCTGTAATCAACAATATGTTGCCAGAATCCTGATTCTGATTCAAGTAACCGGTTATCAGATTGTGAAATCTTACAGTTTCAGCTGGAAAATTAACAGGAACATTTATGGTTTTAGATTCCAGGAATAATGAAAAAATCATTATAGCTAAGAAAACCACCGGGATGAAAATTGACAATAAAGTTGAGGGTTTTTTCTCGCGCGTTTTTACATCTTCGAAGTTAGTTGGAGAAACGATTTCTTCTAACAGTTTTATGTGCAATCTTTGCTTATCCGAAATATTTACATTTACGGAATAGGTTGGTGGCGTTGTATATGCATCGGTAACATTTTCTGTTGATAAAACACCTCTAAAGCCAGCCAATGGGCCTGTATTTTCGATTTTTTTAGAGGGTTTAATTTTTGATACATCCGGTGTTACTACTTCAATCGGCCGGATTGCTTTAAGCCATTCAGGGAGATTTGCTTTCGATATTTCGTCCGAAGTAGTAGTTTCTGGCTCAGTTATATCTTCCTTGAGTTCATCCTCTGTACCTGAAAGAACATCCGGAGTGATTTCGGAATAATTGAGGTCTACCTTGTCAAGCCATTCGGGAATATCGTCGAATGTGAATGGACTATGGATTGTCTGAGAATCGATTTCTTCTTCATCTTTCTTTTCAAAAAATTCATTCTGAAATGTCTCTTTTCGATTTTCGTTGTTATTTTCTTGAGGTTCCCACAACGATGAATCTTCATCATCCAGGAAAGGTTTTTCTGAAATCTGATCATTTTCAGAAAAAATGAAGGCCGGGGAGGTGGGTTCTAACTCGTTTTCAGCCGGTTGTTTTTCGGAATCTTGAAGAAACAGATTCGACGACTCATCCTCGATAATTTCATTTTCCGGTTCGATATTAATTTCTAATTTATTAAATAATAATTCAGAATCAAGCACATTTTCTTCATCTTCAATTTCTTCCGATGATTTTTCTAAACCACTTTTTGTTTTGAATGTATCTTCGTTCTTGTTTATGTCCTGTAACCACTCAGGAATGGAGGCATCTGTACTGGCATTCTTCTCAAGGTCTTCAACTAGGTGTTCTTTTCGGTTTGATAACCATGTTGGTAATTCATTAGTTCCTTCAGGTGGTTCCTCAATTTCTGGTGGAAGTTCGGATTGGGAAGGTAACCAGGTTGGAATATTCTCTTCGGGGACTTCCTCAGATTCCTCAGATACATTAAGATCGCTTTTCAACCAGTCTGGCAAATCTTCTGCTGGCGAGATTTCTTCTTCATCTGAATCTTCAGTCAGGGAAGGAAATTCCTTTTGCCAATCCTTTTTTATTTCATTGATTGATAACAAGGGCTTTTGTGAATCAATTTCCTCACTGTCAACCTGCTCAGAAGGTATTGATTGAGTCTCGGTCTCCAATTTATCCTGAAGCTTGCTCGAATTTCGAAAATCATCCAGCCATTGATAATCAACTTCTTTGTCTTTTTGACCAAGTTCTTCTGCATTTCCTAATTCACCATCCTTTTCTTCTGAAGGAGTCTCAGTAGAATCTAGTTTCTGTAACTCATTATCTGTATCAATGAATTCTTGAATTCTTTTTAACCAGTCAGGGGTTGAATCAGAATCGTTTTCCTTATCATTAATTTCAATTTCACCATGTTCAGGATCAGAGCTTGATTCTTTCAATTCGCCTGTTTTTCTTAATGAATCAAGCCAATTCTCTGAGGATTCGGGTGTTGTACCTTCAATATCTAAGGTTTCAAAAGAATAACCACAATTCAAACACTTTCCAGATGTTTTTGGATTTTTTGTTTGGCATTGTGGACAAATTATAAATTCTTCCATGGTTACCTATCAAAAGGGTGAATTAACCCGAATAATGCACGTAAACTGGTTACAATCGCGCCAAGAGCAATTCCAATTAATATTCCGGTAGCACCACTCGTTGGGAAGGATTCGAAAGCGGAAATGATTGCTTTAAGGAAAGGGGAATTTTCGCCAGAAGAAAGAATTCCGCTAAACAACAATAAAAATAAAACCGTTGAAACGCCAAATACAATAGCCAAAAAATCATGTTTCTCGCGAAAGAATCTGTAACTGGCAAAAGCTAACGTGAGGGCAAGTACTGCTAATAAACTTGATTCAACTGAAATAAGAACAGTTTTAGTGATATTTAGAAAGAATTTATTTGTGAGTTGACCAAATAATCCTGTCAGGAATACTATTAGGAATCCAACAATAAAAAACACGCTGGAATAGTCAGGTTTATTCCCTGAAAAGATTTTTTTCCAATGTACGGTGAAGAGGCCAAAAATTGCAATAATCATACTGATTGAGCTAATGATGATTGTCCAATTGAGAAATTCTTGTCTGATTGGATTGAATATAGTTTCAGGGAAAAATAGGCCTAAAAGAATTATTGATCCGGATAATATTGAAATAAAAATGAATACATCTTTTTTCATGCGATTCCTGTTAATTTTAGTAATACAAGTATTAAAATAGTTGCAATGATAACCCAACGCAACAGGTCCTGAATAATAATAGGAATTGAATGATTAGGATCTTTATCCATTTGATCGGGTAGAGTGAATATTTGATCTCCGATTATGGCTTCATTCGAGAAGACGTAGCTGACAGCTTGTCCTTCTAAATCATCAGTGGCAGATAGTGAAAAATGATTTTTTCTGTTGCTCTCATGAAGGATCAATCCTATTTCAGATCCAAGATTGCCAACTATTACCTGGGAGGACAAATTATTTTGGGCTGCTGGTGGAATTGCTCCTGCTATATAACTCAAATTTGTTGGACCTGATAAATATGCATTCGGTAGAACTGTGGGGTTAATTTTTGATTTATTGCCGAAAGAATCAGCAATAGTTGTTTGTGTCAATAAGGCAATTTCACCGCTACCAGAAGTTATGGTAGGGGGATTATCGCTTAATGCACTTCGTGTAAGGATTTTTTTCGTGGTTTCTAATCCAATAAATGAAGCAGCTCCATGCATATTAGCAAGGTTGGATTTTCCAATGGAAAGATGAACACCTTTTCCATCTTCAACAGAATAACTAATTGATTTCATCAGTTGAGTTACAGCGAACAATTTTTTAATCGAGACCCGGTTTTTCAAAGGTGAAAAGTACAGAACAATTCCCGCGAGAATGATAAAAATGATTAAGAGTAGAAAAATCACAAGTAAAGAATTATCCATTTTTTCCTTTGAGGCTCAAGAATTTATTAAAATCCTTAGTTGCTTGTTCGTCCTCTAAAATTTTTGCAAAGTTTTCAATAAATGGGTTATTTATAAATGGCATAGTTAATAAAAGGGATTGGGCTGCAATAATCCTAAATGGTCCAGCAGCATCTAAAACAAAACGAGCTAAACCTACCAGGTTTTTTTGTTGCAAGTATTGGGCCCATTTATCCCAATCGGTTTGATCCAATAACATTTATTAAGTATAGCAAAATTCGATAAAAATGCTTGGATTTACGTCTTCCAAAGGGGTTTGCCACCACCTTTTTTGTAAAAATCTTTAATTTCCGTTTTCATTTGATCGATATTGACCCAAAAAGTACTGATTTGGGATTTATATGCAGCAATAGATTCATACCATTTCTTAATATTTTCTTCCGATAAATTAAAATGAACTGATTTTAAGTTTTGGAAATGGGTATGATGATTCTCAGTATTAATAACATAGGGAAAATCCTCATAAAACATTAGATTTTCAGAAAAATTCATCACAGCGTGATAAATAACTTGATGATCGATATGATTACCAATTGTCAAAGGAGCGACAAGGACATCATCTAGAGTAATTTTGGATTGGATCAAATTAGATATTTCTTTTACTAAAGGGAATTGCGACGTAGAAATATCTTGATATAAATCTTCCTCTTTTCTGATAATTGGTTTACCCTGTTCATCCATCCGATAAATACAATCCAGGTAATCAAAATGTTTATTGGTTGCTCCTAAGACCTTACATGCATTAATATCTTCTTCCCGACGAACACCTGGTGCGTCTATTGAGAGGTTCCAGCGATCGTGTAAAGATTGCGCAAATGGTGTCAATGTTATAAATTTAGGAATTCCCGCAAAAAATGACCAAATTTCCACGTCAACCCCTTTGTTGTGTAAATGATTGACAATACCACCACAAGATAAAGAAATATCGTCGAGATGAGGAGAGAGAAAAATGTATCGCATACAAAAATCCTTGATCTTTCCATGATAGAATTATTCTAATTTGAGCATAAAAACAAGTAGAGATCAAGGAGAAGAAGATGGGTTTCATCGCAAACTTATTTGGAATCATACCTTGCCCAGCGGAGAAAAAAGACGAAGCAAGTCGACTTATTGATGAATTGTTGCGCATAGGTAAACAGGATGATTTTTTATCCGAACGACCTGGTGCCGGTTTTAATTCACAATGTCGTCATGTTCGTGCAATTGAGATTGGAAAACGATTGAATGAAATAGGTGGATCTCCTCTGATGGTTTTCACCTTACACAAGATAAAAAAGAAACTGGGCAAAGAAATTTATGCACATTTAGAATTTGCCTGGGATGAAATTGGCCAGTGGGTTGTTTAAAACCTGAGTTTATCATCCTAGTGTCCTGAAGCCAGACTATTTAGGACTAAACTAACCTCATGAGAAAGCTCTGGGTCAGCTAATACTTCCTTAGAATTGATAGTTACAATTGCAGATCGCAATGGTCGAATTAATTTCACAAATTTCTTTATACTGATACCAGTCTGATATTCAATATTTCTACTGATCGCTAAAGCAGCGAACACAATAGTAAGGTGGGCTTCTATTGCATCCCGCTTACGGTGATAGATAGGCCTCGCTTTCAGGTCAGATTTAGCCATTCGAAATGAAGCTTCCACTTGAAACAGCTGGTGGTAGTAAGCGATTACCTCTTCATCCGGGATATCCAAATTGGTTACATAAGCCTTGATACCAGCCAGTGCTCTCGCTTTATCAATCAATTTTTGATTAAGTTGTTTGTTGGTTGCTTGTATTGTCAAGAACTTCATTCTATTCGACTGTATCTGTCCATTGATTGCTTTTTTTGCCTTGGCAATCTGCTTTTCAATATTGTGGAGATCCAGCGCGGCTCGTTTAGTTCGATACTGATAAATTACTCGATATCCCTTCTGCTGTGAGACCACTATTTGCTGGTCAATCATTTCGCTTGTCTTTTGAAATTCTGTAAGCTCATAGGGGATCTTGTGAAGCCGAGAACCCACAATGTAAGTATATCCAGCCTCTGTGAAGGCTGCCAAATTCGCTGTGCTGAGCATAGCTGCATCAGCTACAATGGTAACCTTTTTTAACCCATGCTGAGCTTGAAAAGTTTCTATTACAGGCAGAATGGTCTTCGTTTCTGCTTTATTGCCTTCAAAACTATGTAAACCTAAGGGAAAACCTTTTTGATCCACCAGTAGTCCAATAATAATCTGTGGTTCTAATCTGCGTTCTTTACTCAACCCTGGTTTCCGATAATCATCTTCTTTTTGAGTTTCGAAATACAAGGTTGTAACATCGTAGAGAATAAGTGCAAGTCCATCTCCTCCAACGTGCTCAAAACAGGCTTGGCTAATAATCTTCCGGTAATTCTGGTCTGCTGCTTTGGCCAAACTTCGGTAAAGTTTATTTTGGTCAAGTTGTCCCAATCCCAGGTCTGCTAAAACTCTCAAGCTATCCAGTTTGGAGCTGGGCTCAACAATACGTGCCAGGCATAAGGCCTCAAATACTTCGTCATTCAGTCTGGTAAATCCTAGCTTTTGATATTGTTCTCGTAAGGTCTGCCACAGTAAATCCGAAAAGGTCCGTTTGATCCCTACTTGTAATGATGATTGCTTTTCAGGAAACAATGGTAGTTGGTTTTGCTGCAATCGCTTGTGTGCCAATGCTAACAGTATTTTCAGATCTTCATCGGTATGAGCACTGCCAATATGAATGATCTTAACAATCTTGCCTTTTTGTTTGTAAGCAATTTGAACTGCGATAGCTCCACTTGTAGTTTTTACTTTACGAATGAACGCCATGTTTACAATTGTAGTCCATCTATGATACACGCTTAGTGTCCCCAAAACTCATTTTTTACGCTCAAAATCATGCTTTTTTGCAGTTAATGATAAACTCAGG
>LDZU01000142.1_pt1 | contig 12054 bp, 17 predicted proteins | sample 615531 | NCBI WGS metagenome assembly LDZU01 (sample SAMN03408293, study PRJNA278302) | terrestrial metagenome | isolation source: oil reservoir sample SB2 | place: USA: Alaska, North Slope, Schrader Bluff formation | collected 2011-09 | reverse complement strand
GACGAGGTTTTGGACGAGGTACTCACCCAGGCGGAGAACCTGGCGCTGGCAGAAACGGTTGGCTCGGTGAGCGCGACAACCGGACCGTATAAATGGAGCCCCACCGCAAGCGGGGCGTTTGATTGGGGATTTGGAGTGTGGGGATGAAAGATGGATTGATTTTGAAAGGGCGCTCAGTAATGCGCGGCTGGAAAGCGGGGGTGATCCCGGCGCTGCTGGCGCAGGGGATGACGCTGAAGCAGGCACAAACCGAGGCGCGCAGATTAGGGGCATTGATATATGAACGCGCGGTCTCGAACCTGATCGTGACTGCCGGCAAGGGGCTGGTGGGCGACCTGATGGTGGATGAGGAGAGCGCCGGTCTGGCCTACCACGCCATCGGCACCGGCACAACCACCCCCAGCGTTTCGGACACCACCCTGACCACCGAGGTGAAGCGCAAATTGTGGGCCAGCCGGGACCGCACCGGGAACATGGTGGAACTGAGCGCGTTTTACCCGGCAACGGAATGCACCTACAACATCAAGGAGGCCGGGGTTTTCGGGGGATCGACGGCCGGCGCCACGCCGAACAGCGGGACGCTTTTTTCGCATTATTTGCAGAGTTACGATAACAGCGCCGGGTCGGTTGACCTGACGTTTGATTACTCGGTGGAGATCGGGTAAGGAGGAGCGATGACCTATCCAGAATCGGCGGCGGTAGCAGGCGGAGATCAGGCCACCGCGGCCCAGTACAATAATTTGCGGTATGACGCATTGAATCAGTTTATCATGCCTGGAGGGAGACTGACCGGAGAATCGGGTGTACCGGTATCGCAATATACAGGGAATATCAGCACACTATACTATACTCCGTTCCACCACAATCGGATTCCACTATACGATGGAACGCGGTGGGCGGTGAAAGAGTTTGCAGAACTGAGCCTGTATCTCACTGGGATTTCTCCGCTGGGAGATATCTTTGTTTATGACAATGCCGGCACCCTGACGCTTGAAGGAGCGGCTGCGGGGGCAAAGACAACACTGACGGCAGATGTCAGCCCCGGCAGCTCTGTAGTGTGCGCGGTAGCGAGTACCACTGGAGCAGTGGTGGGAGATCCTGTGTTCATTGATTCAGCTATTCCGGAGGTATGTATTATCACAGCGGTCAACCCGGGTGTTTCGATTACGGTTGATGAGATAAGTTTTTCAAAAGTTAGCGGCAATACCGTGGTGTTTTACCCGCGGGTGACCGCATTGGGCAGCCAAGATGGGCGTTATGTCAAGAGTGGGGACGCGACCCGATTATACCTGGGAACGGTCGGGTATTTGCCTCCACTAACCACTGTGGTGCGGGATACAGTGCAATACCGCGGAATCTGGAACATGTACAATCGAGTCTTCCGGCCATTTTATTATTCGAACACTGACAGCCATACCTACAATAGCACGACCGTGCGCAAATGGGGCGAGGGAACTGTATCGCAGGATGTGAAGCAGTCCTTTGTGGTCGGGGTTGACGACCAGCCCATCCGGGCAGAGTACCGGGGGATGGTTAAAGCGGCTGCTGCCGGGAACCGTCCGCAGATCGGATTAGGGCTGGATTCGGTGAGCGCATTTGATACCAAGATCGAGCTGGCGGAGATACAGACTGCTAGTCTAATGACCCTGACCGGCGGGGCGTGGGTGCACGCCGGCAGGGCCGGGCTGCATGAGTTATATGCGCTGGAAGCGGCGGCCAGCGGGGGCGGGACGTTTAGCAATATATCAATTAAGGGCGGGATTTTCGCCTAGTTTAGAGTATATGGAGGTTTTGAGATGGCATTACAATTGAGTGTAGCTGCAAGAAACGCGCTACTCGACGCGATTGAAACCGCGATCGGCGCATCGGCAATTTTAAAAATCCGAACTGGGGCTGCGCCAACAGACTGCGCAGCTGCCGACAGCGGGACTGTGTTGGCAACATTGAACCTGCCGGCAGACTGGATGGCGGCTGCATCAGCAGGTTCCAAAGCTAAATCTGGGACCTGGGAGGACACGTCTGCGGATGCCGCTGGAACCGCGGCACATTTCCGACTCTATGCCAGCGACGGTACGACCTGCCACATGCAGGGTACCGTGACTGCAACCGGCGGCGGCGGGGATATGACACTGGATAACACGAGTATTGCAATCGGGCAGACCGTAACGATCACTGGATTCACCCTGACTGCACCGAACGCATAAGTGAGGTTTTGAGTGGCTCAGGTCACCATCCATATTACTGCAGCTGCAGATGATCAATACGTCAACAACACGGGCATATTCACTGGCGATTTTATCTATGCCGGTGATTATTCCACGACGTATTATGATTATGAAACTGTTCTACGATTTTTGTCCGTTACTATTCCGCAAGGAGCAACCATTGATTCTGCCTATCTTCATCTAAGAGCCGAAGCAGTAAACGGTACTACACCCTGGTATACAAAAATCAATGGAGAAGATGCAGATAATGCAGCAGCTTTTTCTACTAAAGCCGATGTAGATGCAAAAGTACGGACAACAGCCGCCATTGATTGGGATCCTACTACCTGGAATTACACTACGTGGTATGCATCGCCGGATATAAAATCTGTTATTCAAGAAATTGTTAATCGAACCGGTTGGGCATCTGGGAATGCTTTAATCCTATTCTGGAAAGATGATCAAGGTGCTGGCTTCCAAGTGCAAAAACGACTCAAAGCCATTGCCAAGGATAAGGCGGATGGATATGAGCCTTATCTGGTTATAAATTACACAGAAGTAAGTGGACGCACCGGCTCGCTATCCAAAACCCTAGGAAGTATAACAGTCAGCACAACGGGAGCGATCACAATATCCGGATCACTCACCAAAACCTTGGGGAGTGTAGCAGTTAGCGCAGCAGGGGTGGTCACAATATCCGGATTACTCACTAAGACGTTGGGAAGTGTGGAGATCAGCGCTGCCGGATCCGGAGCAGCAGCGGTTGTTGGAGCGGTTGACCAGGCCCTGGCGGGCATGACCCTGAGCGCTGGCGGAACGGTAGAGATCGCCGGGGCAGTTGACCAGATCCTGAGCGGAGTGAGTGCCAGCGCAGCCGGGACAGTGGCAGTATCCGGATCATTATCTGGAGAACTCGCAGATGTATCCGCTGCCGGATCCGGAACAGCAGCGATTGTTGGAGTAGTTGACCAGGCCCTAGCGGGCATGACCCTGAGCGCTGGCGGGGCAGTGTTGGCAAACAGTGAGGTTGACCAGACGCTGAGCAGTCTGACACTCGATGCCAGCGGAGCGGTTTCATTATCCGGCGCGCTCGACAGCAACCTGGATGGGATGATTATCAGTGCAGCAGGGATAACGAGTGATATCAGCGAGTTATATAGCATTCTTGATATTTCAATCGCTGCGGTTCCACTGCTGACCGTTGAGAAGAGGTTAATTGCAGCATTGACCACGGCCAGGGCAGCGGTCCCGGCGCTGGCGATTACTGAGGGACGCCCTGGCATGCTGGCAACCAGCCTCGCCGCGGTGCCGCTGTTAGTTGTTGAGGAGGATTGATGACAATCTGGTATGTAGGCAAAACCATGCGGCTCAGCGGCGTGCTGACCGACGAAGATGGCGCAAAAGTGGATCCCAGCGGCGGCGTGGTGGTGGAATTCCGCAGCCCGAACGGGGTGGTCAGTGAACAAGCGGCCATAAAATCCGCAATCGGGGAATACTACTGCGACGTAACATTTACCGAACACGGGCGCTGGCAGTGGCGGATGTACACCGAGGGGACGTACATCACCGCCGAGCAGGGCTATGTGGATGTAAACAGAATTAATACATCAGGAGATTGATATGCCAAGAATCAACGAACAAACCAAAAACTACCCTCGGGGCGTGCAGCTGGACATCTCAAATACCGAGATCCCGGATGGGGTGCAATTTGTAATCGCCAGGGCAGCCGACCCATACGGTGCCATTCACCCGATGGATCCGGGCGAGTACGTCTGGCCAAACTGGGCCGAACAGGTGGACGGGGCCGCCAGAGCCGGAATCCCGATGGGTGCGCTGCTGACCGTGCGGGTGAATGGAACCACCTACCCGGTGGATTACATCAACCCGGACGCCGACCGCAGCCTGGCGGGCTACCTGCATGCGCTGGCCAACAAGACCTATGCGTTTATCGTGCTGATGATCCTGACCGAGGACAGCGTGTGGGCCACCGTGAAAGCGGCCCGGTTTTACCGGGAAGAGCTGGAGAAGCGCACCGGCAAGCGGGTGTTTTTAATGATCAGCAAAGCTGATTGGGAAGGCGTGAAAGAGTGGGAGACCGAGCTGGGCGCGGAGAACTCGGATTGGCCGCTGTTGATCATCGGCGATTATGAGACCGGGATCGGCAGCCCGATTGAGACCCCCGGCTACTGGAAGACCGCCAACGGGTTGATCTGGGAGGAGACGCCGAAGGTGTACCGCTTCTGGCCTCCGGTTGGCGAGTGGTACCTGAGCAGCGGTGAGGAGCCTGCGCCGGAGCCAAACCCGATACCCACACCCACGCCCACGCCAGAGCCCACACCGGGGAGCGGGCAGGCCGAGCTTGTGGCAGAGCTGCGCCGGTTGAATGAGAATCTGGAAAGGATTTTCAAGTGATTCCCCAGGGCAAGGGCGTATTTTTGTGGAACGTTCCGCGCTGCGACCCCAGCGAGGATAAAGCCGGGCTGGTAGCGCGTTTGCTGGCAGCGGGAATCCAGCGGGTGGATATCAAGATTGTGGACGGCACGACCCGGTACGGGATCGATAAAGAGACCGGATTCAATCACGTGGCAGCCGCCATCCGGGCCATGCGCAAATCCGGGATCATGGTCACCGGCTGGGCCTACACTTACGGGTACAGCCGGGATTGGGTGACCAAAGAAGCGGGCGCGGTGGTTGAAGCGCTGCGGGATTACGAGATCGACATCTTTTCCGTGGATGCTGAGGTTGAGTACAAGCGCGAGAACCATGCCAAGTGGGCGGACATCTACTGCCGGACCATCCGGGACGGCGTTCCTGGATTGACGATGGGCTTGACCTCATACCGGTTCCCGGAGTATCACACTAATTTCCCGTGGGGCGCGTTCTGGCCCTATGTGGAATTTCACATGCCGCAGGTATACTGGATCAACGCACATAATCCGGTCTGGCAGTTGAATGAATCAATCCGGCAGCTGAAAAAGCGGTTTGATATTCCGATCGTGCCCGCCGGCTACGGTTACGGCGGGGTGCAGCCGGAGGAAATGAACGCATTTAACTGCGAGGTGCAGCGGTTGGGTCTGGCGGGAATCAGCTGGTGGGAGTGGTACTACATAGACAGCGATCCGAATCTGTTCGAGGCGCTCCGCTCGCATGATTGGGGCGCGGTGATGGTTCCTGAGCCTGAGCCTGTGCCGGAGCCGGATGACGAGGTTGACCGATTGATGGGGGAAATTGCCGGAAGGATGCGGAAAATTTAAAAAAAACCCCAGCGGATCAGTGCCGGGGCTTTTTCTTGTAGATTATCTGAAACGGAGTGGTCAATATTTTATGCCTATATGGATATGCCCCCAAGGCGGCGGGGGGCTTAGGCATAAAAAAATAGTGCACCATCCCCCGCACGATGTTGCCGTCGCGTTCGGCGGTGACGCGCTCAATCAGGCCGCTGAGGATCTCGCGCAGGGTTTCGGGGTCGGTTTCGTCCAGCAGCAGGCGGACGCGCTCGGACAGGTGCGTTACGTCTTCGGCGGTGAGGTCCGGGGGGGATTCGATGGATAGATTGGTCAGCCTGGCGAGTTCCGATAGAGTTTCAGTCTCTTTTTGCTCCATTTCGTCTAATTTTATGAGCAGAGAGCGCGCTGTAGTGCCCTGTGTTGCGAGTAAGTCTGTCAGATTGTCGATTTTCTGGCGGATTTGCTGCAAGAGGCGCTCCTGTACGCGTTTCTGCGCGGCAATCTCCTCAATTTTTCCGGAATTTTGTTGTTTGATTTGATCCTGGCGGGCCTGGAGGCTTTCCGGGCGCAGCACAAAGTCGCGCAGGGTCTCTACTACGGCCCGCTCCAAGATTTCTTTGGGGACCTTGCGGGCGGTGCATCCGGCGTGGCGTTGGGCACGGGAGCAGGAATAGTAAGTGTAGCGTTTTTGGTTTTTGAAGGCGATCACCTCGCCGTTCATAGGTGCACCACATTGTGCGCAGAAAACCAATCCGCTGAGGATAAAGTTGGACCCGGAGCGGCGGGGGTGGTCCGGGTTTTCGCTGCCGCGCAGGCTGGTGTAGCGCGCATTTTTGGTGTTGAGGCGCTGGACCGCGTCCCACACGGTGCGGTCGATGATGGAGTCGCAGTAATTTTCGATGACGGTCTCACCGGCCACCAGCTCGCCGATGTAAAGCCGGTTGGAGAAAAAGGTTTTGTAACTGTTGAGCGAGTGGTACAACCCGGCAGCCTGGTTGATTTTATGATATGAGGCGCCCTCGGCGCGCATCTGCCAGGCCAGGCGGACCCGGTCCAACCATTCGGGATCCGGCACCCAGCGGTGGACAATGTGCGGGCGCCCATCGCGCCGGGTGGAGATGTGCACCGGCTCGCGCTTGAAACCCCTGGGCGGCACGCCGCCGATGGCACCGTATTGCTCCAGCAGATGGCGTTGGCCGCGTTTGACGTCGGCGGAGAGATCGAGCAAAAAGCGGGCGTTCATCCAATCGATGGCGGCCTCGAACAACCTGCCGTTGATCCCATCGGGGACGCTGTCTTTGATGCTGACGATCTCGTACCCGGAGCGGCGCAGGGCGGCTTTGTAGTACTGGGCGTCATCAATATCCCGCGCGAAGCGGGAGTATTTCCAGATGATCACCCCGCGCTCGCGGCAATCCGGGGCGCGGAAGTGCTGGACCATCTCCAAAAAAGCCTCGCGCCCGACAGTGGAACTGCCGGGGCGGGCCTGGTCTTTATAAACCTGGGTGAGGACAATGCCGCGCTCTACGCACCAGGCGCGGACGGCCTCTTCCTGCTGGGAGATGGATAGATCCTGATCGTCGCCGCCAGAATCGCGCAGGTAGGCGACATAATGACTTTTATCACTCATTTTGCGCTGAATCCCATCTCCCAGGGGCCGGTGGCCCTGACCTCGATCAAAAATGTCTCGTCGGGGATGATGATCTCACCCTGATATGGATCCAGCGTCATGATGAGGGATTTTCTCCCGTACCGACCCCAGGCGATCACCGCGAAAAAGCGCCCGCCTGCATTGGCGTCAATGATCGCAAGGTCGGCTTTGTTGTCGAGCAGGCCAAAGACATAATCGTTGGTGCCCTGAATGGTGGCGGGTGGGATGATTGTCCGGATGCTGGTGAGGGGGATTAAATCGAACGTCCACTCGCCGGTGGTTTCTACCTGGATCCGCGTGGTGGTTTCGTTGTCCAGAAAGTCGAGCGGTACAACCCCATCGTAAGCACCAATGGTGTTCACCAGCAGGTTCAACTGGTACCCGTTTTCATCAAAATTTTTTACGATGAAATTTCTTGATCCGTTGTAGACCGCGTGCAGCACGCCATTCCCGCCGATGGCGTCCATATCCACATCGATCACCTCGCCGTCGGATCCGATGATGGTGATCATTTCAGGGAACGGTGTCGGGGATTTATAAGGGGTTTTGGTTGCGGTGGGCCATGGCGTAAAGGTTGACCGGGTGGTTTTTGTGGGCCTGGTGGTCTTTATTGGCGTGCAGGTATTGGTTGGGTTTGCTGCCGCGGTTTCGGCCACAGCGGTCTGGATTGCTGATTCGGACGGCGCGCAGGCCGTGAGCAGTACAAAACACAGCGCGATTGTAAAAAGATTTTTGCGTTTCACAGGATTTTCCTCCTTTTATTTATAGAACAACCGTGCTATTATAAAACAAAACCTCTCCATTCTAAGGGGCAGCAATGCAGATCATCAAACTCAATCCGCTTTACACCTCGTCTTCGGTGCTCTCAGTCTCCCTGACCGTGAAACCATATCGGTCCAAAATTTCTTCAGCAATCGTGAGCGCCTCGTCGTCTTCCGGGGAAACTTCACGCGCCCGGTATGTGGCGTTGATCTCTCTGAGCGCAGTGCGCAGCCGCCCGCGCAGCTCAGGGGGGAGCTGATTCCAGGGCTGGTCCAGCTCTTCAGGACGATCCATCCCCAGCACGTCGTAAACCTCAAGGCCCAGCTTACTTGCCAGGCTGCGGATGTTTTTGGCGCCCTTGGGTTTGTACTTTCCGTTCATCCAGTTGGATACAGCTTGTTGAGAGACGTCAAGATACTCAGCAAACTCGGTGATAGTTTTGCGCTCGCCGAGTTCTTCCTGCCATTTAAGATAATACTTTGTTAGCCAGTCAGAAAATTCTTTCATTAGATCAATTATAGCAATTTGCAAGCAATTAGTAATAAATGCTTGCATTTTCTACAAGAAAGTTGTAAAATAGCGTAGCAAGTAATTAACAATAAAATAGTAGGAGATAGGAATGACAAAAAGTGTTTCGGTATTTGCCCGGGTAACCCCAGACGAAAATAAAAGGCTTGAAAAATTGATGCAGCTCACGCTACGTAGTAAGACCGATATGGTGCGCTGGTTGATCAATAAAGAGTACGACCGAATATTTGATCCAAAAGGCGAGAAACGGCCTGAGGCGGAGACAAACCGGTGAAAAAGGCTCTGGTTTTGATCGTTCTGGCGGCGGGCGCGATTTTGACTTCATGTGGGCAGCCTCCTGCGGGCAGATACGAGAATATCTGCCGGGAGCTGGCAGATATTCCCTTTCCGTTGGATTATGTGGGTTTGGAAGACGGGTCGGTGGTGGAATTGCGGTGCGGTTCTCGCTGATCTGTTTTTACTTTAACATAAATGTTTTTCAGTGGCACATTCGATTTTAGAACGGAGGGCACAATGGCAGTATTATCCCAAAAAATATTGACAGTTGAGATTTCCACCTGGGAAGGGGCGTTTGTAGGCTGGCTGCGCGGCGGCCAGCGTTCGGAGCGCACCATCCAGAGTTACCGGCAGGACTGCGCGGCTTTTGCGGCGTTTTTCGAGCAGGCCAACGGGCAGCCTTTCAGCCCGGAGCTGATCACCAGTCTGGACCTGCGCGGATTCCGTGAGTTTTCGCTGGCCAAGCAACAGGTGAGCGCAGCCACCTGGAACCGGCGCCGGGTTTCGCTGAAAATCCTGTGCCGGTGGGCGCAGGAGAGCGGCCTGGTGAGTTATAACCCCTTCCAAGGGGTACAACCTGCTCAGAAACAGCAGACCGCCCCGCGCTGGCTGAACCGGCAGGATTACGGGCGCCTGATGCGCACGATTGAGCGGATGGCCAACACGGCAGATACCCCAGCCGGGCAGCGTCAGGCAATGCGCGACCAGGCCATGATTTACCTGATGGTCTTTGCGGGCCTACGTGAGGGCGAGGTTTGCACGCTGGATGTGGCCGATGTGGAGATCAGCGAGCGTAAGGGGCGATTATTGGTGCGGCGCGGCAAGGGCGATAAAGAGCGTGAAGTGCCGCTGAATAGCACAGCCCGCCAGACGCTGAGCTGCTGGCTAGCAGTCCACGAGGGCGGCGCTGCTTTGTTTTATGGCAAACGCGGAGCCCGGCTTTCGGAACGGGCGGTCCAGCGCCGGGTGCGGGAAATTGGGCGGCTGGCAGGGGTGGACCTGACCCCGCACGTCCTGCGGCACACTTTCGCCAAACGCACCCTCGACCAGGGCGCACCGCTGACGGTGGTCAGCAGGCTGCTGGGCCACGCCCGGCTGGAGACCACCGCCCGCTATGTGCAACCCGGTTGGGAAGATTTCGAGCGGGCTGTGGAGCGTTTGTGATGAGGAGATCTTCCAGGGTTGATTGGCAGGTGATCAGTGCGGCGGCTGTTTTTGCAGTACTGGAGGTATTGATGTTGTTGGGCGGGTTGGGATACCTGCCCTGTTGGTAACGATATTTTGGGGTGGGGAAAATTCCCCCTACCTACCCAAAACAGATTGTTTTACTGGTGGATTATGGGTAATGAGCAAGATTGGGGTGTCACAGTGAGCGGCGGATTTCCTCTCCTTTGCCGCCGCGGGCGGGTCGAATCGTCCCACCCCAACATGATCAACGGGCGCCAGGCGCTGGCAGCGAAGTGCTTTTCCTCCTATCTTCGCAACGGAGGTTCGATCCCTCTGTGCCCGATTTAGTGGGGCAAAACAATCGCATAGGCCCCGCTCTCGTTTATCGGGCGGTGTTTTTCTCTGAAGGTATATGGTGATGCGTGTACTTTCGAGAGCGGGGCGCATCAGCCTGCGTAGTTCAATCGGCAGAACAGGTGTTTCGTGAACATCTAATCAGGGTTCAAATCCCCGCGCTGGCTCTGGGGCAATCTGCACGGCGGTTGCGGGTAGTGCAGAGAGCCAAAAAAATCTAAAAGATTTTATTCCGATCCCGCAACCGCATAGGCATAGGAGGACATGATGAAAAACCGAGAGTATGAGCAGGTCCCGTTGAACGTGCTGCCCTTGGTGAGAAAAGGCCAGGCTGAAATTGAAGCAGAAAAGGAAGCCCAGCGCCAGGAGGACGAGCGCTGGAAGCAGATTCGCGAAACGCAGGAACGCGCGCTGCGGGAGATTTTTCCGGAGGAGCTCCGGCGTTTTGTACATCTGAGAGGAGCGATCAATCCTTACAGCAAAATGGCAAATCTTGATCTGATCATCCCAGGTCTGGCACCGATCCAGGCCATGATCAGCCCAGGTCTGGCACCGATCCAGGCTATGATCAATCAGAATGAACTGCTTTGGGAGATAAATCATGTGTTATACATCCTTCCCGATTTTATCGAGGATGGTCAGGATGTATTTTGGGTCTGGGATACCGATGACTGCGTGGTAGAGAAAGATCTGGCGCGTGCACTGGCAACCGCACATGAATTGTACGAGCTCCGCGAGCAGCGCCGCGATGATCTGGTCTCTGGTGCACCTGAGCTGGAGTATGTCGATCTCGATCAAGAACCGACAGCTTGATGGCAACGGTCCGGCGCGCTGAGATGGGGGTGATGTCCGCTCCCTGTCCAGCGGGGCGGGCGTTCGCCTGGTGGCACGCGCTGGACCTGCTTTTTTCAACGTTGGAACGTTTGGAGGAATATCATGGACTGGCTGGGTATTCTGATCTCGGCGCTGATGTCAGTGCTGATCCTGCTGGTGCAGCATCTGCTGCCCTGGCCGCGGCTGATCGGGCAGGAGCTGCCGCCGCGGATTGCGGCTTATGTGATGGGCGTGCTGGCGCTGCTGTTCCCACTCTCGATTCTGTACGCAGTATGGGAACAATGGGTCGCGCTTCTGGCACTGTGGACAGTAGTGATCGCCGGCGGGGTGGCGGTGATGCTGGCTTACGCAGTTGAGAGCTGGTTGGAATGGCGCATCCGCGCCACGGAGGCTGAAGAGCGCGAAGAGGAGATTACTGATGAGATCTTGGAGCGTCGGCGGTGAGCAACCTGAAAGCGGAGCAAGAAGCACGACGGGAGGTTATCGAGAGCGGGCTGTCTGGGCTGGGGATCCAAAAGATTCTCAACCATCAGGCCAGGCTGCGAGTGCAGCAGGCGGTCCGGCGCGATCCCGGCTTGCAGGATCTACTAGAACCTGTCGAGGAGTATCTGGCCGAGAATTGGCGCTGGATGGAACGCAAGCAGGAGCTGCTGGGCGAGGTCTGGCGAGAGCGAAATAGAACGGGATGGTGACAAACTGGCCTCTGGCGGGCTGTGTCTGAGGTAACGGTGCCCTCCGGCCTCGGCCGCAGCTCTCCAGGAGCCAGAAGTTCCAGGAGGTGGATGAAATGAGCAGCGAGAACAACAAAACAGGAAAGACTTGGGAAGTGGATGCAGCGGCGCAAGCGATTGATAGAACCGTATGTGCCGAGGCTACCTGCCCGGAATGTGGTCACCAGGGTATGGGGTACCGTGGTGAGATAGCACCGTTGTATGGTGGTGGTCAGACCTACAGGGCATATTGCATATGTCCGGAGTGTGGATACGAGGAGGAGTTTTGATGAGCAGCGACCAGGCGAGCAAACGTTCGATCAAGAAGACTAAAAAATTGC
>LDZU01006998.1_pt1 | contig 12068 bp, 11 predicted proteins | sample 615531 | NCBI WGS metagenome assembly LDZU01 (sample SAMN03408293, study PRJNA278302) | terrestrial metagenome | isolation source: oil reservoir sample SB2 | place: USA: Alaska, North Slope, Schrader Bluff formation | collected 2011-09 | reverse complement strand
CCGAATTACTGCAAGGGGATAAATCTTTTCAGGGAAAAACTAAAGAGCAAATAAAAGCTGAAATTCAAGTAAAAATAAATAAATTTACTAAAAATAAGGAGGTGAAAGAAAAGTTTTCTCCTGGCGAACCAATAAAAATAGCCCGTGACATAACCCCCCAAACTATTTTTAAAATAGAGGAACAACGCTATCAATTGCCCGGGGTGGTGGTAGATGTTGAGCCGGAGCGTAAATATCCTTACGGGGATTTGTTGGTACCGGTGGTAGGTTACATTGGGGAAATTAACGAACGTGAGTTGGCGGTTCATAAGGACGAAGGTTATTACTTAAAGGATTTAATCGGTAAAGAAGGCCTGGAAAAATTTTATGAAGCATACTTAAGGGGTACGCCAGGGGCACGCCAGGTAGAAGTAGATGCTTTGGGCCGGCCCGTACGTGACTTAGGGATTAAAGAAGCCGTGCCGGGAAATAATTTATTTTTAACCATTGACGCCCGCTTGCAGCGTCTTACTCAGGATGCTTTGGCTCAGGGGATAAAGCGTGCTTTAACTGCCGGCTACTTCGAGGCCCGGGCCGGAGCAGCCGTAGTGCTTTCGGTATATTCAGGGGAAATATTGGCCATGGCCAGCTATCCTGCCTACGACCCAAATATTTTTGTAGGAGGAATTCGAGAGAAAGACTGGGCGGAGGTAAATGAAAAAAAAGCCTTAATAAATCGCGCTCTATCCCGCTATCCTCCTGGTTCGACTTTTAAAATGGTTACGGCAACGGCGGCCTTAGAAAGTAAAAAGATTACCGGTGCCTACACTCTTAATTGTACCGGTTATTATAAATATAAAAAAGATTGGAAGCCCGGAGGGCACGGGGTGGTTGACTTGCGTAAAGCCCTTCAGGTTTCCTGCGACGTTTTTTTTTGGACTTTGGGTGTGTTAACCGGGCCCGAGAAAATGGCTTATTATGCCCGGGAATACGGCTTGGACGAAAAATCCGGGGTGGATTTACCCGGTGAAGAAGCCGGACGGGTTCCTAACCCGGCCCAAAAATATGAAAAATGGCAAAAAGAGCTAGTAAGGATACAAAAAGAAATAGACTATCTAAAACAGGATAATCAGGAACAAAGAGGGAAGCGGGCTGACTTAGAGCGAAAGAGGAGTAAAATTGAATGGGAATTAAAATGGCGGGAGTATGATACGCTGGATATGGCTATTGGCCAGGGAGATAATTATTATTCCCCTTTGCAACTGGCTAATTATTTAGCGGCTGTGGTTAACGAAGGAATTATTTATCGTCCTCACCTGGTGAAAAAAATAATTACCCCTGACGGTAGGTTACTGCGGAAAGTTGATCCTCAGGAAGTACATAAAGTAAATGCTTCGCCCCAAACTTTAAAAATAATTAAAGAGGGTCTGTATTTAGTTACTTTGCCTCCTAATGGAACGGCCGCCGGGGTTTTTGCCGGGGCTTCGTATAAAGCCGGGGCTAAAACAGGCACCGCCGAAGTTCACGGACATGATAACCATGCTTTAATCCTGGCTTTTGCTCCTTATGAAAAACCTGAAATAGCCGTAGCCGTGGTAATGGAATATGGCGGTAAGGGAAGCGGAGTGGCCGGGCCGGTAGCCAGGCAAATCCTGGATGGTTATTTTGATTTAGCTAAAACAAACTGATTACTTTTTTTAATTTTTTCTTTTTAGCAGGAAATGGTTTTCTATTGTAGAATTAATACAGCAAAACGGGAGGAGATTATTTTGGCCAGTGAAGCAAAAAAAGAAACAACCTCTTTACCAGAAAAAGCATTATCCGAAATAAAAAGTAATTTTATTGATTCAAATACTATTTTAGTTCAGCGTACTTTACGCGCCGGTCAAAAGATTCATTTTAACGGTAACGTGGTTATTTTAGGAGATGTTAATCCTGGAGCAGAGGTAGTAGCGGCGGGCAATATTATTGTAATGGGTAATGTACGCGGCGTTGTTCACGCGGGGGCGGAAGGGAACACTCAGGCAATGGTAATGGCTTTTCGTTTGCAACCTATCCAGCTAAGAATTGCTAATCACATTACCCGTCCTCCAGACGAAGAAGAAATGCCTGGTACTTACCCGGAAGTAGCTCGCATTAAAGATGGGGTGGTAACCATTGAAGCCTTTTCCGCTAGCGGAGAGCGATAGAGAAATAGTAGAGGCGTTAGGGGGAAATAGTAGGGGCGTATAGCTATACGCCCCTACCGCCCCTGCGAAAGGATTAATTCATAAAATTAAAATTTAGTATTACCAAACTTTAGTTAAAATTCTAAATGTAGGTTAGAAAGGAGGCGCGTATCCAATATGGGCGAGGTAATTGTAGTAACTTCCGGAAAAGGAGGGGTAGGTAAAACCACTACTACGGCTAATCTGGGAGTAGGTTTAGCTGCTTTAGGACATAAAGTAACTTTAATAGATGCCGATATAGGTTTACGTAATTTAGACGTTTTATTGGGCTTGGAAAATCGTATTGTTTATGACCTGACAGATGTTACCGGGGGGCGCTGCCGTCTAAAGCAAGCTTTAATTAAAGATAAGCATTGCGAGGGGCTTCATCTTTTACCCGCCTCACAGACAAAAGATAAGACGGCCGTAAGTTCGGAAGAAATGAAAAAATTATGTCAGGATGTAGCCCAGGAATTTGAATACGTAATTGTTGATTGTCCGGCCGGCATCGAGCAAGGATTTCGCAATGCAATTGCCGGGGCGGATAAGGCCATTGTGGTTACCACTCCCGAAGTGGCGGCAGTAAGAGATGCCGACCGGATTATCGGTCTTTTGGAAGCGGCCGAATTGCGCAATCCCAAGTTGGTGATTAACCGTTTTCGTTATAAGATGGTCCAACAGAAAGACATGATGAGCATCGAAGATATTATTGATATTTTAGCCGTTGACTTGTTAGGGGTGGTGCCGGAAGATGAGCAGGTGGTTGTCAGTACAAATAAAGGGGAGCCGGTTGTCCAGGATGAGCGTTCGCGCTCCGGTCAGGCTTTTCGTAATATTGTGCAGCGAATTAAGGGGGAAGCCGTCCCCCTGATGAATCTGAATCAAAACGGAATGTTAAGTAAACTGCGCCGGATTATTGGGCTAAAGTAAGATAGGACTAAAGAAAGGGGGAAACGGCCTTGTTGGAATTTCTAACCCGTCTTTTTAGCCGGGAAAGCAGCTCTAGTAAAGATATAGCTAAAGAAAGATTACGTTTAGTGTTGGTTCATGACCGGGCCGGTGTATCACCACAATTACTCCAGGCCCTTAAATCAGAATTGATTAAAGTAATTTCTAATTATATGGAAATTGATGAACCGGGTTTAGAGGTTAATTTAGAAAGCAATGATAATCAGGTAGCTTTAATTGCCAATATTCCCATAAAGCAAATGAAGCGATTACCGGAAAATATAATTTCCGGTCCCTAATGGGTTAATTTCTTATTTATCCGTGGCTAGCAAGCGTTTCCCGGAAAGGTTGGCAGCCACGGGTTTTTTTTGGTTTATGATTGTGGTATAGCCTTGAGCCTTAACAGGAGGAAAGGGTATTGTTTAATAAAAGGCTGTATAAAAGCCTGGACCATACTTTACTTGGAACTACCATTATTTTAATTTTTTTTAGTCTAATAATGATTGGGAGTGCCTCCCTTGAGTACACTCCCGAATCATTACGGCAATTTGAAAATTTAAATATATTTTTACGTTTATTGCATTTAGACTATACTTATTTTAACAAGCAAATTTTATGGATTTTTTTAGGCATTGGGGTTATGGCTTTAATGGTCTACGTTCCTTACGAAGATATAATTAAACAAGCCCGTTTTCTTTACGCCCTTAACTTATTTATGTTAATTATGGTTTTATTTATTGGACACACTGCTTTAGGGGCCCAACGCTGGATTCAAATTGGTCCTCTAACCTTTCAACCTTCCGAATTTGCTAAACTTTTAATCATTATTACTTTTGCCGCCTTTTTAGCTAAAAGAGAAGGGCGGCTAAACGGTTGGTTGGGATTAGGGCCGTGTTTTTTATACGTAGGTTTACCCTTCATAGTTATTTTAAAACAACCTGATTTGGGTACATCTTTGGTGCTTATCGCCATTATGTTTGGAATGCTTTTTTTTGCCGGGGCTAAACCCGTCCATTTATTGGCTCTTTTAGGAATAGGAATAATTTTCATCACCGGGATTTTTATGGTTCATACATACCTTCACCAGACTCAAGATAACCTGGAAAAACAAATTTTAACCTTGCGGTCAAAAGAAAAAATAATTAGCCAGGTGGGAGGCAAAGATGAGGCGAAAGAAAAAAATGCTTTGAGCAGGCCAGAAACCTATTCTACTAAATTAATGGCCCTAAAAGAAAAATACCGGGCTATTAGTGAATATCATCAATTATTTCACCGTTATACCTTAAAAGAATATCAAATGAACCGGTTAATTATTTTCTTAAACCCCCAAAAGGATATATTGGGGGCCGGTTATCATATCTGGCAATCATTAATTGCGGTTGGATCGGGGGGGCTGGCAGGCAAAGGTTTTTTAGAAGGAACCCAAAGCCACTTTACTTTTTTACCCATCCGGCATACTGATTTTATTTTTTCCGTGGTAGGAGAAGAAATGGGTTTTCTGGGGGCCTTATTTCTTTTGAGCTTATATTTTATTATCTTGTACCGGGGAACTAAAATAATTATTCACGCCCGGGATAACGAGGGCATTCTTTTGGCCGGTGGAATAGTGACTATGTTTGCCTTTCATGTCTTTGTAAACGTAGGGATGACTATAGGCATTATGCCCGTTACCGGTATCCCTTTACCTTTATTTAGTTATGGGGGAAGCAACATTATTATGAATTTGGCCGCCCTGGGCTTACTATTAAATATCTACACGCGGCGGAAAAAAATTATTTTTTAACAAGTATTCATTTAATCCACCAGGTTAAACTGTATCACTTAAATATTTACATATTTTAAGCTGTCATATTCCTCTTTGTAAGTCAGTATATATTTAAGGCAAGGAAAATTGTAGGGGCGTTAAATTTAACGCCCCTACTCACAGGAGGAAGAATTTATGCGTTCCGGTAAATACCAACCTGAAAACTGGTGGCCAAATTATTCCGCCGTGCCGCGCCGATGGCCTCCTAAAAAACAAAGAATCAGGCGGACTTTCCGGCGCCTTTTGATTGTCCTGGTTATCCTGGCGATAGTACTGTTTTTGCGTCAAACCTCTCATCCTTTAGGACAACAAGCCCGGGAGGGGCTACGTTATATTCTAACTACGGAATGGAATTTTCAGCCAGTGGTGCAAAAGGTGGTTGAAATTGGCCTGCGGATGGTTAATGTAGACCATCAGTTCTACGGAGAGGCAATTCCTAAAACTCCTAAAGAGAAGGAAATTAAAACAAAAGAAGCCATGAATCCCCAGGTGCTCAGCGCCCCAATAATTGTTCCTGTTTCCGGTAAAGTAGCCAGGGGCTTCGGCTGGTCGCTTGATTCTTTAGACAATCTAAAACGTTTTCATCACGGATTGGATATTGCCGCCTTACCTGGTGCTCCCGTCAGAGCCGCGTTGAGTGGGCAGGTAACCAAGGTGGGAAGGGATGCTGCTTTAGGTCAATATCTTATATTGAATCACGGGGAAGGTACAAGCACTTTATACGCCGGGGTTACGGAAATTATGGTTACAGTTAACCAAGAGGTTAACGCGGGTGAAGTTATAGCTCGAATAGGAGAAGAAGGTGATGTGCCTGGAGGAGGACTGCATTTTGAGTTAAGAGAAAAAGAAAAATTAATTGACCCGTTAACCAGGTTACCCTTGGCAAGGAGTTAGGGTAAAGTAAATATGCGTCTTGGACGGGTATGGGGGATTGAGCTTTATTTAAACATTTTTTTTCTATTCCTGTTAGGCCTTTTTTTTGCGGCCGGCGTGCTGGACAAGGGGTTACTGGTCTTTGGAATCGTGTTAATTCATGAACTAACCCACGTCTTGGTGGCCAGGCGCCTGGGACTAAAAGTAAAAGATATAGAACTGCTTCCTTTTGGTGGCGTAAGCCGCATAAGCAGCGAGTTAGAGCTTGATCCTCGTAAGGAACTATATGTGGCTGTGGCGGGGCCGGTAAGCAATCTGGCCCTGGTGTTTTTATGTTTAACCTTAAAAAATTATGGTTTTTGGTCTGAAACATGGAGCCCCTACTTTTTGCAATGCAATCTTATTATAGCCGGTTTTAACCTTTTGCCAGCCCTGCCTTTAGACGGGGGAAGGGTTTACCGGGCTTTTTTAAGTCGGCGAATCGGACTTAGGGCGGCTACCTATCAGGCAATTAAATCCGGTCAAATATGGGCGGTAATTATTATTTTTTTAGGTACCCTTAGCCTGGCTTTGGGTTATACCGGTTTTGATATTTCTTTAAACGGGTTATTTCTTTTTTATGCCGCGTCGCGGGAAAAAAATATGGCTCCTTACTTATTTGTAAAACATTTAACGCAAAAAAAGAACGAGTTATTCCGTAGCGGTGTTCTGGGAGCCGAACCTTTGGTAACTTATGAAGACGTTACTTTGGGTGAAATAATCCGGCCTTTTGTTCCGCAAAAATTTCATCTGGTTTTGGTTTTGGACCGGCAATGGCAGTATAAAGGGATGGTTACCGAGGCTAAAATAATAGACGGCCTGCTTGCTCACGGACTAGATTTGCCCGTAAGTAAACTCATGGGTTAGCCCGGGTAATTACTCAGGATTAACGCCGGCAATGATTTGCTTAATTTCGGGTAAAATCTCCCGTAAGGGCGGGGTATCCTTAAACCATATTCTTTGGGTTATTTCGTTGGCCCAGGAGGCATAAAGCAGAGAAATCAAATCTTTTAATTTTGGGGGCAACTGAGGGGGACGGCTGATTACTTTGTCGCGCCAGGCAAGACGGTCCTTTTTCTTTGCCTCTTCTGTTTCCCGGTACCAGGACGTATTCCGGTAAAAGAGGCGAGTTATTTCTTTGCTCACCGGAAAACCGGTTAAGGTGAAACGGCATTCATCCAGGGTTCCTATGGTATCGACCACCATAAGGGTACGGTTTTTATCGAATCCAAATTCTACCTTACCATCTTCGTGCGTAAATCCTGCCCTGCTTGCTTCTTTGGTAATAACCTCGTTAATAAGTAGAGTAGTGTATTTAATTTGGTCAACTTCCGTTGAAGTAAGTCCGGCCAATTCTTTAGCCTCTTCCCAGCTTAAGTATCTATCGCTGGCCTCTAATTTGGTGGAAACATCCAGCCAGGGCTTTTTTAGGACTTGGCCCGAAGTGGGCATTTCCTTTAAACCTAGTTCCTCTGGTTTTAAGTCTCCCTTTTTTAATCTTTTAAAAATACTGGACCCTTCGGGAAGGGAATTACGGTAAATTACTTCCAGGGGGATGAGGAAATTAACCCCTTCTTTTTGGTAAGCCGAATAATCATAACCGGTGCCTTTGATTTCGGGTTTTATTACCCGTAAAATTTTTATTTCCATGTTAGTGACCGGACCTTTTAGTTCGTCAAGATGCTTAAGGGCACCATTTTCTAATACGCCCAGGTAGTGGGATTTTATACCTCTTTTTGCTAGTTTATCAAAAAAATAAGCACTGGTAAGGCATAAGGAAGCCCCTTTATTTTTGATTAAATCAGGCATTTCCCCCCAGTCAAAAACAGAATACCGGTCAGAAAAAAGAAACCGGCCCCGGCCACTTTTATTTTCTACAGGCATTTCTTGAACGGTTAAGTCTTTAACACTGCCCATTTTAATCCCCTTTATTAAATAAACGCCCCGGCGCTTGTTTTAACTGCTAATTATTTCCTTGACAACTTTAGGTTGGACGAATAAAATAGGGTAAATTGACACAAGATAGTCCATAAAATAGCCCGAGTAATTATAGCAAATATATAAAGGAGTGGCAAGGGTGAAAAATGAGCTAAAAGTAAGTGAATGCCCCAAGGAACAATTAGTTTTGTACCTGGAAAGGTTACTGCAGCAAATTCGTGAGGGACGCGTAATGGTGGGTTTTGCGGAAGCTCCCCTTCCTGAAATATTAAACTTAGAAGTAGAATTAGAAGAAAAAGAAGACGAAATAGAACTGGAAGTAGAGATAAAATGGGGCAAGTAAGAGTTAAATAAGGAGACGAATCTTGCTTGCCCATCAGCCGTCAGCCTTTGGCCAAAATCCTGCTTACCTGACAAAAGAACCAAGAGCGGCAAAATACCGTTTAAAACCAACCAACATAATATTATTATGGTTGGCAAAAGGGATAATGGTTAATTTTTTATTTATACCTGTCAAAATATGCCAAAGCTTTTGTCCTTCTCTTAAAGGAATCAAAGAATCGTACTCCCCGTGGATAATTAAAACGGGTACGGGTATGTTTTTAACTTTAGCCAAAATCGCTTGCTCAAGAGCGGCTAACCTTTCGTCTTCTTTAATGGTCAATCCCAGGTATTTAAGTAAGCACATTACGCCGGCAAAACCGCTTTCAATAATTAATCCTTTAAGATTTGTGGGGTAAGAAGAAGCTAATTCCAGCGCGGAAATGCTGCCTAAAGACCGGCCCATAATAAAAAGGTCCTGGTGATAATTACCTTGGGCCAGTTCTTTTTTTAAGGCCCAAAATATGGCATGGGCATCTTTAACTAAATTGGAAAAGGTAGGCGTACCCGTGCTTGCCCCGTAACCCCGGTAATCGGCCACAAACAAGTTAAGCCCAATTTGGTGGTAAAAAGGAGCTATTTCGTCGTAGTGGCTTACCACTTCTCCGTTGCCGTGAAAGTAAAGCAAGGAAGGCAGCTTTTTATCTTTTAAGTAAAAACGGCAGGAAACGTGAACTTTTTCGTCCACCGGGATAAAAAAATCGAAGGCCCCAGCCGGACATTTGGTAAAGCTTTTTTGAGGGTAAAAAATAAAATTAAGGATCATGGGCTGGTCAATAATTGAATAATCAAGGAATTCGGGCATGTTTATTCTCCTATTTACCCCTTATTTCTTCTTTGCTTTGCTCTGCTCTTAATTTTAGCTGATAACTAGATATTAAAGCAACAAAAAAATTTATGGTTATCCGGTTAGCTAACCTTATTCTTGAAACTAAATATTAGGCAAGGTATTATATGAAAAAGAGTAAAAATTTTAACTGAAGGAGGCGAAAACCTGGTCAAAAAACCGGCCTAATTATTTGAAGGGTAAAGTTATAGTTAGAGTTTTAGTCTAACAAAATTTTTTGAACCAGGTAAATGTTTGCGGGCAATTGGATTAGTAGTTAATTTAAATAAAGACCGGATAAGTGAACTGGTGCGGGAATTGGTGGCCTGGTTAGAAGAAAAAAATTGCCGGATAGTCATGGAGGCTAAGGCAGCTCAAACGTTAGGTCTTTTTGAACCCGGTTACCCGATAGAGCAAATGATTAAAGAGGTTGACTGTTTAATTGTGCTGGGGGGGGATGGTACTTTATTACGCACTGCCCGACAGGCAGCCCCGGCAGGAGTACCTTTACTGGGGGTAAATTTAGGCCACCTGGGTTTTTTAACGGAAATCGAACTCCCTGAACTGCTTGTTTCTTTAGATAAATTGTTTCAAAAAAAATATTACGTTGAAGAAAGAATGATGCTTGAAGTAAAGGTTTACCGGGCTAATCAGGTAGTTGAACAGGCCATCGCGCTTAACGATGCCGTAATTTCTAAAGGCGCTTTTGCCCGGCTTATATTTTTACAGACCAAAGTAAACGGTGAACAGGTAAATACATATCCGGCCGATGGTTTAATCATCGCTACCCCAACCGGGTCCACGGCCTATTCTCTTTCCGCCGGAGGGTCTTTAGTTACCCCGGAACTCGAGTTAATGCTCCTTACTCCCATTTGTCCCCATGCTTTGTGGGCCAGGCCTTTGGTAGTAAGCGCCATAAGTACAATTGAGGTAACTTTACTTGCTTCGCCAGAAGAAGTTGTGCTTACCATAGACGGACAGCGTGGTTTTCACCTTGATTGCCATGATCTCATCCAGGTAAAAAAAGCAGCTGCTTACGCCCGTTTTATCCGCTTAAAAAAACACGATTTTTTTTATCTCCTCCGCCAAAAACTACATGAACACGAAAATTTCCCTTTTGATTCGCGCAACTAACCATTAATAAACAACTATCAAGAATTAGTGTTCAATATTTACCTGCCTGCGTACGATTAACTAGTTGCTAATAGAGTTATAGCTTAGTAAAAAATTTTTACCTTGAACGCCCCCTCCCATCCCTCCCCCTTCAAGGGGGAGGGATGGGAGGGGGCGGAAGGCTTTTTATATGCCTTTATATTACTAAAAATTGCCGTTTCAGCTAAAAATAACACATAAATACGGAATAAATGTTAATATCTTAGGTTATCTTAATATTACATTGAAAAGCTTTTATTATTGATAAAATACTTACTTTTACGGTAATTTATTACCAACGGATGATTAAATTTAGGATTAATGGTTATCGCTTAAGGAGGGCAATTAACTTATCCTATGAGGAAGAAAAAAGCGTCCAAAGAACTTTTTTTAGTTTTTCTAAGTTTTTTTTTAGTTTTGGGTGTTTCTTTAGCTAATTTTCTTTCCCTTCTAAACCGGCAACATATAAATATTGGTGATTCTATTCTGCCCGAATTGGTTTACCCGACTCAATTGTTTCACCATTTAATTGTTCAAGTTAGTGCTGACCGGGAAAATATTCTATGGCAAAATGACCGGAAAAAACAGATAAATTTTGTTTTAACCGAACTTACCCCTATTGCCGTTAAGCCGGGCAGATTGCATCTTAGGTTAAAATTGTTTGGCTTGATCCCGGTACGCCAATTGGCGGTCGATATTGTTCCTCCGGTTTCAATAGTTCCTGGAGGACATTCCATCGGTATTTTGGTTCAACCGCAAGGGTTAATGGTAGTTGGCCGGGCTTTAATCCATAAAGCCGGAGACTGGGAAGCCGACCCGGCCGGTCAGGCCGGTATCAGGATTGGCGATTTGATAACCAAAGTTAATGGCCGGGAAGCGGTTAGCGAGAAGCAGATACAGGAGGAAATTAACCAGAGCGGCCAAAAAGGAAAAACTATAGTCTTAGAAATTAAACGGGACAAAAAAATTTTTACGTTAAGAGTAAAAGCTATTTTTTGTCCGGAAACCAGACGGTACCGTATTGGTTTGTTTATTAAAGATAGTGCGGCCGGTATTGGAACCCTAACTTTTTATGATCCGTTAAGTAAAAGTTTTGGTGCGCTTGGACATTCTATTAATAATTTAAACACTAACCAACAAATGGATTTAGCCAGGGGAAAGATAGTTGCCGCCACCGTTCTAGAAATAAGAATAGGTCAACCGGGGCAGCCAGGGGAGAAAATCGGCTATTTTCAAGTTAAAGGCAATATAGCGGGAAATATAGTTAAAAATTCAAATTACGGCATATATGGTTACTTGCAGCAGCCACTTGTTAATCCAATATACCCAAAACCTTTACCGGTGGCTTTAAGTTATCAGATTAAAAAGGGTCCTGCTGAAATACTAACCGTGGTAAAAGAAAATCAGATCAGACGGTTTACCGTTGAAATACAGCAAGTACTACCTTATGCTAAAGCTAGCGGGAAAGGGTTAATGCTTAAAGTTACCGATCCTGAATTGCTTAAACAAACCGGAGGAATTGTTCAGGGAATGAGCGGCAGCCCCATTATTCAAGAAGGAAAATTTATTGGGGCTGTTACGCATGTATTTATTAACGACCCTACGTGCGGGTACGGTATACCAGTTGAATGGATGTTATGGGAAAACAAGGCAATAAATACCTCAACCAAATTAGAAAAAACACGAAATATAGCTTAAAAAAGAAAAATATAAGGTAACGAAGAGGTAAAAAATATCTAAAAAGATAGAAATAAGGAAATATGAGAATAATTAAAATTTTTTTGTTAAAAAGCAGGAAATTTAATTTTAATAGCGAAGGTATTTAATACAACAAAAAAGAATAATTATTAAAATCTAGGGGGCCAAAAAATGGAAAATTTAATTAAAGTACTTATTGCTGATGACAACCGTGAATTTTGTG
>LDZU01006997.1_pt1 | contig 12071 bp, 12 predicted proteins | sample 615531 | NCBI WGS metagenome assembly LDZU01 (sample SAMN03408293, study PRJNA278302) | terrestrial metagenome | isolation source: oil reservoir sample SB2 | place: USA: Alaska, North Slope, Schrader Bluff formation | collected 2011-09 | reverse complement strand
ATCCCCCCGCCCCACATTTCCCCGCCTAAACTCAAATTACGCTCAAACAATACCACCTGTGCACCCTGTTGAGCCAGATAAAATGCTGCCACCAGCCCCGACGGTCCTCCACCTGCAATAGCTACGTCTGATTCTAAGGCTGACAGTAATTCCTGATTGTACCGGGTAATAATAGCTTTTGAAATAGTAATATCTTCCAGTGGCATTACTTATATATTCCTCCCTGATTTATTTTTGGTTTAGCTTCATTTTAACATATTAATATTTCAAAATTATAATTTTCTTTGGTCGAAAGATAAATTATATTTTACCTAAATTTTTTAATCATAAACATTTTGGAGTAGGGCAATAATAAAGAAAGTTTAAGCTGGCTTAAGTAGTTTTAGTTTTAATTTTTTACTTTATTTTAAGAAAAGCTTTAAGGAGGTAACAGCGCATAATGACGGCATTTTTGCCCTGGTTCTTTGGTTTTTTGATTATTTTTTTATTTGCGGGGGCCTTTTTATTATTAAAAAAACGCCAAGCAAATTTTACCTTAAGACCCTTAAGACCCTCCCCTCAAAAGATGCCTTTAGCCAAATTAGATTCGCCGTTATTTAAAGAGGAATACGCCGGCGATTTAACTATCCCGTCAGAAGTAATGCCTCAGCCTCAGGAACCGGAAGAAGAATTACCTGGTAAGTATAATATTGACCGGCTGGTGCTAATGGCCCGCGATCCACACTGGCTTTACGCTTACTGGGAAATTAGCGCCACTACCCAGGAAGAATTTAAGACAAACTACGGGCCCTTTGCCTGGGGCCAGTCTCAACCAGTGCTGCGAATTTATGATGTTACCGGAACTGATTTTGAAAAACAAAGCACCTTTGAATATACAGATATTCTTATTAGCGATCAGGCAGATGACTGGTATATTCAGGTGGGGCAGCCGGACCGCTCTTTTTGTATTGAGGTGGGGCGTAAATTTCAAAACGGGCACTTTATAACTTTGTTACGCTCAAATGTGGTTAGTACCCCGCGTGCTTCTCTGTCGGAACAAGCAGACGAGGAATGGATGTGGATTGAAAACCTTTATCAAACCATCAAGTACCAGTACGGAATCAGTTCTCCCCTGATTGTAGAAGAAATTGCGGGTCGGGCGGGAATTGTTCCTTTAGGGATCAGTTCTCCTGGTTTTTATGTTTCTCAGACATAACTTTTTACCTTTGATTATTTATTTTTTGGTTATGTTTTATTTAACGGTGAATATTACAGGTATTATTTAGGAATAATTTGGAGAAAAGGAGTTATTTTTTATGCCTTCAGGTTTTTTAGCTCTTGTTTTGCACATGCATCTTCCTTACGTCCGTCACCCGGAAAACGAGCATTTTTTGGAGGAAAGATGGTTTTACGAAGCAGTAACCGAAACTTATCTTCCTTTATTACAAGTGTTTGAAAGATTGGTAAATGATAAGGTCCCTTTTCGTTTAACCATTTCTCTTTCCCCCCCTTTAATTTCTATGTTTACCGACCCTTTACTTCAACAGCGCTATGATAATTATTTAGAAAAACTTATTGAACTGGCGGATAAAGAAGTGGGCCGTACTTATAACTCTCCTTTTCATAAAACAGCCTTAATGTACCAGCACCGTTTCCGTCAGGCCAAGTACTTATTCAACGATGTTTATCAAAGGCAAGTTATGCTGGGTTTTAAAAAATATCGTGACCTGGGATATTTAGAAGTAATCACCTGTCCTGCCACGCACGGTTATTTGCCTTTAATGATGGTTCAACCCGAGACGGTCAGGGCACAAATTGCCACCGCCGTGGATATACACCGCCAATATTTAGGAACTTTACCGCCGGGCATCTGGTTGTCGGAGTGCGGGTATGCTCCCGGTATTGACGACCTCTTAAAAGAATTTAAGTTGCGCTTTTTTTTCACCGATACCCACGGGGTATTGTTCGCCTCCCGTCGTCCCCGCTTTGGTGTTTTTGCCCCCATATACTGCCCTTCCGGAGTGGCTGCCTTTGGCCGTGACGTGGAATCTTCCAAGCAGGTATGGAGCGCCAGGGAGGGTTATCCGGGTGATTGTGATTACCGGGAATTTTACCGGGACATTGGTTTTGACCTGGATTATGATTATATTAAACCATATATTCACCCGGACGGGATTAGAATTAACACCGGGATTAAATATTACCGGATAACCGGTACCACCAATCATAAGGAGCCTTACGTTTTTGAATGGGCTGATCATAAGGCCGCTATGCACGCCGGCAATTTTATGTTTAACCGCCAATTGCAGGCTACCCACCTGAGTAAACTGATGGAAAGGCCTCCGCTTATTGTGGCCCCTTATGATGCGGAGCTTTTTGGTCATTGGTGGTTTGAAGGACCTTTATGGCTGGAATACTTGATCCGCAAGATACACTTTGACCAGGATACCCTGGAACTGATTACCCCCAGTGATTATTTGACCCGTTTTCCCTGCAACCAGGTGGCGCGGCCCTGTGCTTCCAGTTGGGGAAATAAAGGCTACCATGAAACCTGGTTGAACCAGGCTAATGGTTGGATGTACCGTCACCTTCATTTTGCCGGAGCGCAAATGGTTGAATTGGCCAACCGTCACCCTGAAGCATCCGGGTTGCAACGGCGGGCTTTAAACCAGGCGGGGCGTGAATTAGTTTTAGCGCAAAGCAGTGACTGGGCCTTTATGATGAGCACCGGTACTACGGTAAATTACGCCCTTTCCCGCACCAAAAGCCATTTACGCAACGTGCTTAAATTAACCGCCCAAATTAAGGAAAATCATATTGATGAAGGCTGGCTTAGCTCTCTAGAAGGCAAAAATAATATTTTTCCGCGGTTAGATTATTCCTGGTACCAAAGCCATTACCGTCCGGATTTTTCTTAATAGTTTATGATTTTTTGAATCCCGCCGGACACAGTCAATAGGCTCTTCTTCCGGTTCAATGCCTCCGGCAGGCACCTCAAGAAGAAATTTACCGGTAGCGTGCCGGAACTGCCGGACCAAAAGCACATTGTTCTGCTCATCCAGGACCACTACGGCCACGCAGTCGGCATGTTCCACCACTTCCCTCTTAAATCCTAATAAATTCATAAGCCGCCTGAAATATCTTTTGCTTATCTTTAATTTTATATTTTACGTTTATGGTTGTATAATAGCAAGCAAAAGACTTTAGAGGTAGGGGCGTATTGCTATACGCCCCTACAATAATAATTATTAAAAACTAAATAAAAAAAGGAGGTTTTAAGAAGGTGCAGATACACAAGCCAACTTACGAGGAGGCGCTTTCATTATTTAAAGAATTTAACAAAAACGAAAGCCTTTTAAAACATGCTTATTCCGTTGAGGCGGTAATGCGTTACGTGGCCCGCAAGGCAGGGGAAGACGAAGAAAAATGGGGCTTCATTGGGCTGGTTCATGACCTGGATTATGAGCTTTTTCCGGAAGAACACTGTAAAAAAACTAAGGAAATCCTGGAGGAGCGGGGCTGGCCGCCGGAATATATTCGGGCCGCTATATCTCATGGCTGGGGGATGTACAATGATGAAGAGCCGCAATCATACATGGAAAAGGTGCTGTATGCGGTGGATGAACTGACCGGGCTGGTCAGCGCGGCCGCCTTAATCCGGCCTTCAAAAAGCCTGGCCGACCTGGAAGTAAAATCAGTAATGAAGAAATGGAAGGAAAAATCATTTGCGGCAGGCGTAAACCGGCAGGTAATTGAAAAGGGAGCCTCAATGTTAGAGGTGAAAATAAAAGAATTGGTGGCAGACGTTATTGCCGGGATGCGGGAAGTGGCGGATAAAATAGGGCTGTAAAATAACTCTTACCCCGGGTTGTCCCACTGCTTTAAAGGAAATGAAAAATATGGCAGAAGAAATTTCATTACCCGGTAATAAGGAAACAGGCAGGAAAAAGATTCTGGCTGGCTGTTTAACAGTCATGGTGCAGTTGATCGCCGTCTGGGTAGTGTTCAATCCACCCGGGCAGTTCGGTTACCATCGTTTCGGATTAATCATCCTGTAGGGGCGTATGGCAATACGCCCCTACTTCCGGCAGTGGACGTGGTAGTGCAGGCCAATGGGCTACCCAACATTCGGGATAGCAATGCCCATTGGGTTTCTGCCGGGGAGTTCGACCGGCTGATTGGTCCACGGGCGAATATCTGGCCCGACGTGGTCATCATTGGCACGGGCTACCAGGGGCAGGTGCAGGTAGAGGAAAGCATCCTAAATCAAAAGACTGGTCCAGCCGTGGAGGTCCTGCCTACGCCACAGGTCGTGCGGCGCTTCAACGAGTTGCGGGTGGCGGGCAGGCGGGTGGCAACCATCATACATTCTACATGCTAAGAATTGCCGAGTAAAGTAAAAAATCTAAACTAATTTTCCTATTTTTGCAGGAATTATGAATTTTATAGAGAAATATTTAACAAGAAATTAAATAAATCAGAAGTTGCCTTAAAAACATTAAGGGAATACTGGAAGCAGTATAAGCAGGAGAAATGGTTATTTCCCGTCCCTGATAAGGAAAGGCATATAACGATAAGAACTGCTCAAAGAGTATTTGAAATAGCCTGTTTGTCTTAGAAAATGATAATATCACAACCAACGTCCAAATAAACGCAAGACCATTTTTAAAGTGGGCGGGCGGAAAGACTCAGCTTATTTTTGAACTTGAACAAAGATTACCTCAATTTATAAAAGATGAAAAAATAGTCTATACCCGGTTTGATGGACACTCCGAACTGAGATATAATTAAATTATTGGAGGTATCTATGATGAGTAACCGGGGCAAACGTTACAACAAGGAGTTCAAGCTGGAGGCTGTGTAGCATCTCAAACAAGTAGCGGCATGAGAAAAATCAAGCATAGTTACGATACCATGCGGAAATCCTCGTTTGTCGCGTCTATTTTACCGGGGATAGCCCACATTCTGTCGACAGGAGATTTTATCTATGGAAATCAGGGAAAACGTTATCGTTTCTTTAGGGTATGGTAAGTATGTTCGTTCAGACAAAGTTTTTGCATTAGAGCCAATAGAAGATGACCGTGGGCCTGGCCGGCGGACCAAAGTTTACGTTGAAGATCTGAAAGAACCAATTATAGCATCAAGGACCGAAACCTCTATTCTGGCTAATATGGTTGAATTTCCAAGAGAGGTTATAGAAGCCAATGTCGCTTTGGAACTACTACAGGATATCATGGATGATATTCAGCCAATTGGTCCAATGCTTAGAAAAAGCATCAAAAAAGAGGCGGGCTTTGATTTAGATAAGATTGAAAAGCGAATCGAAGAGATCCTCAAGCATGAAATTGGATAAAGGTTAGGAGGCCTGATCCCTTATTTTTAAGGACCTGTCGCGTTCGTTCTTATTAAGTATCATTTTTCGAAGGCGCAGGGATTTAGGAGTTACCTCCAGCAATTCGTCATCATTAATGAATTCCAGGCACTTTTCCAGGGTCATAATAGTTGGTGGGGTTAGGCGCAGGGCATCGTCGGAACCCGAAGCCCGGGTATTGGTAAGATGCTTCTTTTTGCAAACATTTACCGTAATATCCTTATTGCGTGCATTTTCCCCGACAATCATGCCGGCGTAAACCTCAACGCCTGGATCTATGAACAAATTGCCCCTTCCCTGGGCGTTGTACAGCCCGTAGGGTACAGCGATACCACTCTCCGAGGCTACCAGTGAACCCCTGGTACGGGTAGTGATTTCACCCTTAAAGGGCTGATAGCATTCATAAACATGATTCATTACACCATTGCCCCTGGTATCGGTTAAGAACTCGGACCTGTAGCCTATTAGTCCCCGGGCGGGTATCAGGAATTCTAATTTAACCGTGTTTCCCGTGCTGTTATTCATGTTTAACAGTTCACCCTTGCGTTTTCCAACACCTTCGATAACTGTGCCTATAAATTCAACAGGAACCTCAATGAACAACCTTTCTATGGGTTCATTCACAACCCCATTAAGATTTTTCAGGATTACTTCCGGGCGGGTTACGGCAAACTCATAACCTTCCCGGCGCATGAATTCAATTAAGATGGAGAGATGAAGCTCTCCCCGGCCTGATACCTTAAAGCAATCGGGATTTAGTTCTTCTACATGCAAGGAAACATTGGACAGTAATTCGCGTTCCAGACGATCCCGTAAATTGCGGCTGGTAACATAGTTTCCTTCCAAACCTGCCATAGGGCTGTCGTTAACAACAAATTTCATGGAAATGGTAGGCTCGTCGATATTTACGAAAGGGACAGGTTCCACTGAATCCGGTGAACAGAGGGTATCTCCAATATTTATATCTTCTATACCTGACACAGCTATTATTTCCCCGGCGAGGGCACTAAGCGTTTCCGTCTTTTTAAGACCTTCAAAGGTATAGAGGGTATTTATCTTGACCCGTTTTTCTTTACCGGCGGTGTTGCATAAAATTATTTCCTGGTCTTTGGAAATGACGCCCCTGCTTATTTTGCCAACACCTATTCTGCCAACATAGTTATCATAATCTATAGATGAAACAACTAATTGCAGGGGTCCATCCGGGTCGCCCTCCGGGGCGGGCATCATTTCTATGATCATGTCCAGCAATGGTTTCATGTCCACTGAAGATTCATCAAGAGAAATTTTTGCATAACCTTCTTTTGCGGATGTATAGACTACCGGAAAGTCAAGCTGTTTTTCATCAGCCCCAAGATCGATAAACAGGTCCAGTACTTTATCTAAAACCTCTTCCGGTCTGGCGCCCGGCCGGTCAATCTTGTTTATTACCACAATAGGCTTCAGACACGCTTCCAGGGATTTTTTCAATACAAAACGAGTTTGCGGCATGGAACCTTCAAAAGCGTCAACCAGAAGAAGTACCCCGTCAACCATCTTTACGATGCGTTCGACTTCTCCACCAAAGTCAGCATGACCAGGGGTGTCAACAATATTGATTTTTGTGTTTTTGTATACGATACTGGTATTCTTGGATAATATGGTTATTCCACGTTCCCGTTCTAGCTCATTACTGTCCATCACTCTTTCGGGCATAACCTGGTTATTACGAAAAAACCCGGTTTGTCTTAACAATTTGTCAACCAGAGTGGTCTTGCCGTGATCAACGTGAGCAATAATAGCTATGTTTCTTAGAGATTTTTCTTTCATTACATATCCTTTCCTAACCCAAACAAGCCTTAGGCAAAAAAAATAAAGCAATACGCCCCGTGGGGGTAACGCTTTATTATATCAAGTGATTCGAATATATGCAAATTATATATGCGGGATACATATCTGAAGCATCAAATATTATTAATGGTTTTCCAGAGTAGTCCAATCTAAAATCTCACAAAACGCATGGGCAACTACCTGTCTGCTCCACCACCTCCGGAACTGCCTCCGCCAAAACCGGAACCTCCGCCGCCGGAGCCACCCCAACCGGAGCCGCCTCCACTGGACCATCCCCAACCGGAGCCTCCCCCGCCATTCCCATTTCTTTTGCCGAACTTATACGAAAGTATAAAGATGGCTATAAATATTACAAAAAAGATAATTATAATCCACCAGTAATCACTTTTACCGGAGGAGTTTGATGTTGAATAATCTTTTAACCCGGCCAGTTCTTTTTGCAGGTCAAGCTTATATTCCCGCGCTACTTCTGCTGCTATCGCCATGTAACCATCGTAAATACCCTGGCTGTACCTTTGTTCTTGCCACCTGGGTATTACGTATCTATCCAGGATGTTACCAGCCTTCCCATCGGTAATGGCCCCCTCCAGCCCGTAACCCACCTCGATTCTAACCTTGCCGCTTTTACCGGCCATAAGATTTTCTTTATTTATCAGTAACAAGACGCCGTTGTTTTTCTCTTTTGAGCCAATTCCCCACTTTCTAAAAAGCTGCAAAGAAAAGCTCTTTATGTCCAGGCCTTGCAAGTTCTCTACCGTAACAACAACAATCTGGGCTCCCGATGCCCGGTCAATAGCTTTGCCTACTTCTTGCAACTTACCTTCCGCTTCAGGTTCAATTAAATCAGCATAATCATTTACATAAATGTTTGATTTAGGAGATGAAGGAATAACTGCTTCACCGGCTAAAACTTTTTTCTCCGGGCCTAAAAGAAAGGCTAAAAGCAATATTATAAACACTAATTTTAAAAATATGGAACTTGTTAATTTTTTACCCAATGTTTACACCTCTGCTCTAAAAATAAATTTTATCCTCTGGTGTTGCTGTGTTGTCAAAGGGGGACGCCTGAATTTACGGGAACTTGAATTAAAAATTTACCCGGGGTACCCTGGCTGCACCTGCCTCTTTCTGGAAATATTCTTTAGGCTCAAAACCTATCATCCTGGCCACGATTACAGTGGGAAAACGGCGTATTGCGCTATTATACGCCTGGACTACCTGGTTATAATCCATTCGGGCCACGGCAATCCGGTTTTCTGTTCCTGTCAACTCATCACTTAACTGTCGAAAGTTGACGTCTGCCTTCAATTGCGGATAATTTTCTACAATGGCCAGAAGCCTTGAAAGAGCACTGCTTAACTCGCCTTCCGCAGCCGCTCTTTCGCCTACGGTTCTTGCTCCGGCCAGTTTTGACCGGGCGTCGCTAACCTGTTTAAAAACCTCTTTTTCGTGGGCCGCGTAACCCTTTACCGTTTCAACCAGGTTAGGAATGAGATCTGCCCGCCGTTGAAGCTGATTATCAACCTGACTCCAATTGCTTTTAGCTTTCTCATCGAGGTTCACCAGCGAGTTATAGTTGCCGAAACCAGTCAGGATTAACAGCAGGATCAATACTATAACGACAATACCGCCTATTTTAGGCATCCCATGTCCTCCTATTCCTGTCTAAAAAATTTAATCTTACTTTGCCGGAAACGCCATGATTTTAAACGTAGAATCTTTCTCTTAAGTTATGGTTATAAAAACAATATTCACCAATCGTTGCTATATTTCCTGCCACAACAAAAAGCTATTTATTTGCTGATGAGTTATTTTATCTTTTTTAGCTTGTTTTGGGTACATTTTTTTGTTAATCTTTTTATTGGTTTGACGATTTTCCAGAGACAGGCAGGATGCCTGCCCTACTATGAAATTGCTTTGTTGAGGAAGGTCGAATTTGGTTGTAGGAATTTTAACTTTAAAATTATACCTTGGAGAAGCAAACTCTTTAAAGGAAAAACGCCGGGTTTTAAAAAGTCTTTTGGATAAATTAAAAGCCCGCTTTAATATTTCGGCGGCGGAAGTGGGCACCCAGGATGCCTGGCGTTTTTCTACCATAGGCATTGCTTTGGTAAGTAATGATGGGGTCCACAAAGAGCGAACGCTAACGGCAGTGATAAATTTTATTGAAAAATTGGGTAGGGTGGAGATAATAGAAGTGCGGTCAGAAGAAATATACCTCTAATCAAAAGGAAGAGAAATTAAGGAAGGTAAAATGCGGAATAAAATTAATTTTGAGCTAAATTGTTTCCAGTTTATTTGTGTGTTTATTTTAGCGGTTTCCGGGCTGGTCAGGTGGTTAATTCTGCCTTCCGGATACGAGTATGGTTATGGGTATCAAGGAGGTAAGTTTTTAAATAAGGTTAATCCACCGGTATTTATCTTTGATCGCCATACTTGGGGAGATATCCACCGGTGGACGGCGGTTATTTTCCTGGTTTTAATTGTTCTCCACCTTATCTTGCATTGGCGCTGGATAACGGCCATGTTTAAAAATTTTTTCTGGTCTAAATAAAGCCTAAATAAAATCTTGACTTTAATTTTTGAGTTGCATATACTTAACCAGATAAATAGTTAAGTAGTTTAATATTTACGCTGGCTATATTTAATTTTAAAGGAATAATTTTGGTGACGGAAAAATTTTCTTTTTATTTTAAAAAAATAGATGAACTTATGCGCCAGTTAGTCCGGCGTATTCATATTGAACTAAAAAATAGCCTGGTTAAGGGGATTACCGGCAGTCAGCTTTTTGTTTTAAAAACTATTTATGAAAGCAAGCAAATGACTGTTTCTGCCGTAGCTGAAGAAATTGGCGTTTCCTTAAGTGCTATCACTGCTTTCATTGATAAGCTGGTCAAGGCTGGTTTTGTACGGCGTCTAAGGGATAAGGGCGACCGCCGCCTGGTTTGGCTTACCGTTACTCTTCAGGGGGAGGAAATCTTAAAAACCTGTCTGGCGAAACGGGAGCAGGTTCTAATGAAATACTTGGGGCAACTGCCAGAGGAGGACCTGAGGCAGTTAGAAAGAATTTATGAAAAATTACTGGCAATTTTACGGGAGGAAGACGTAAAAGAAAAAGGTTTGGCCTACCAGGGAAAATAATCCTAAAAGCTAAAAAATATTGAAGTTTACGTAAACTAGAAAATTTTTAAGGGGGCGCAGTTAAAAATGCCGGAAAAGAAACAGTTAAGGTTTATTATCCTAGCCGTGATTGTTTTAGGAACTTTTTTGAGCCTGGTGGCAAGCAGCGGGTGCAGTAAAAAACCGGCCACCGGAGTGTCTTCCGAAGCGGAACTGACCGAAGTGAATACTATCCTGGTAAAAAAAAGTTTTTTAGATAATCAATTTATTTTTCCGGGAAAAATAGAGGCTTTGCAGTCAGCAAATATTGTGGCTAAGGTACCGGGTAAAGTAGCGACCGTACAGGTTGATTTAGGAAGCAAGGTTGCTGCCGGTCAAGTGCTGGTAACCTTAGAAAATAAAGATTTAGCTGACCGGGTGCAGCAGGCCCGGGCCGGTATTGAACAGGCGCAAGCCGCCAGTAAACTAGCCCAGGCTGCCTTACAGGCGGCTGAAGCAGGTCTGGCGACGGCCCAGGCAAATTTTGAGGTGGCTGAGGCGAATTACCAAAGAGGACAGGAGTTATTAGCGGCGCAGGCCATTCCGGAAGCGGTCTTTCAGGCGGAATATGAATTAAGGTACAAACAGGCCAAAGAGCAGGCGGAAAAAGCCTTACCGGCCCAGATAAAGACTGCCCATGCCCAGGCGGACCAAGCACAGGCGGGCCTAAAAAGTGCCCAGGCCAGTTTGTCTTTAGCCCGGACGGCTTACGAAGACAGCTTCATTCGCGCCCCATTTAGCGGAGTGATAGCCGCCCGGAACATTAACCCTGGCGAGATGGCCTCCCTTGCCGTACCCCTAATCTCTCTGCTAAATTTAAATAAAGTAGCGGTAAAAATAAACGTGGGGGAAGATCTAATTAACAAGTTAGTGGTAGGTAAAAAAGTACCCGTAAAAATCAAAGCGGTATCCGCCAAGCCTTTTAGCGGAACGGTAGTTAACGTTGCTGCCTCGGCCGACCTCCAGGTTAAAACCTACCCGGTAAAACTGCATCTGGATAACCCGGCCCACCTAATTAAACCCGGTATGTTTGCGGAAGTAAACCTGGATTTAGAACAGCCAAAAAAATTATTGCTTCCTCTTGAAGCCGTAGTAAAAGACCGGCAAGATAGGGATATGGTTTGGGTAGTTGAAAATGAGGAGGTTAAATCCAGGCTGGTAAAAACAGGGGATTCAGACGCCAAGCAGGTGGTTATTCAATCAGGTTTGGCGGAAAACGAAGAAGTGGTAATTGCGGGAGCCGAAGGCTTAAAAGAGGGACAAAAAGTAATGGTTAAACGCCGGTAGGGCAGGCATCTAGTATGATGATTCCAAAATAACGCCCTCTCCCTAACCCTCCCCCTTCAAGGGGGAGGGTTAGGGAGAGGTGGGTCGGTAATTGAAGCGATAATTACGAAACATTGTACTAGTTCGGTTGTCAGTTGTCGGACGTCGGTCGTCAGGAACTATCTGTAGGGACGTATGGCCATACGCCCTACCTCGTTATCTGTCGTTCGTCTAAGCAATTCAATTAACCGCCAAAACAGATTAGCTTTAATACTTTGAGGTGAAATAAAGTTATGAAACTAGCCGAAACGTCCATAAAACGCCCTCTCCTTATCGCGGTGCTGGTAACAGCGGTGCTTATTTTAGGGGGCATTTCTTTTAGCCGCTTGAGCATTGACCTGTATCCGGAAATGAAATTTCCTGTAGGAGGGGTAATAACCGGGTATCCCGGGGTAAGTCCCCAGGA
>LDZU01000141.1_pt1 | contig 12114 bp, 12 predicted proteins | sample 615531 | NCBI WGS metagenome assembly LDZU01 (sample SAMN03408293, study PRJNA278302) | terrestrial metagenome | isolation source: oil reservoir sample SB2 | place: USA: Alaska, North Slope, Schrader Bluff formation | collected 2011-09 | reverse complement strand
GAGAAAATTCAGAAAAATATATCAAGAAGTTTTTAGTGATTTACCTTATATTAAATTTCAAGAAGAATTCGATAATGCCTCTGGTAGTTGGTGGCTTACTTGTATTAAAATTGATAAAAAAAATGTAGACATAGATAATTTGAAATTAAGATTGAAAGAAAAAGATATTCCCACTAGAAGGGTTTTTATGCCCGCAAGTGAAATGCCTTATTTAAAAGAATTTTCGAAACCCTGCCCGAATGCTTATGAGATTTATAATCAGGGTATATGTCTGCCCAGTTCAACTTTGAATGAGGAAGAGGGTATAAGAAAGGCAGCTCTGATAATTAAGGAGACTTTGAATGGCTAAAAAGAAAATTATTTTAATTGGCGGCGGCGGACATTGTAAAGTCGTTATATCAATATTTAAAAAAATAAATAATTTTGAAATTGTAGGTATTGTTGATAATTATAAACCAAAAGGTTCTCTAAGTGGAATTAAGATAATAGGCACGGATGATGATTTACAAGATATTTACAAAAGTGGGATTCAAAATGCGTTAATTACTGTAGGTAGCATTAAAGATAATATAAAAAGATACAAATTATTTAATATGGCTAAAGAGATTGGTTATAAATTCCCAATAATTATTTCACCTGAAGCAATTGTTGATGAAAATGTTAAAATGGATGAGGGAACGATTATTATGGCAGGAAGTATAATTAATATTGATTCGTCTATTGGTAAAAATTGTATTATAAATACCGGTACAATAATAGAACATGATTGTAAGATAGGAAATCACTGTCATATTGCTCCTGGAGTGCATATTTCAGGGAAAGTAGATATTGGTGAATTAAGCTTTATTGGTATAGGTACTACCATAATTCAAGAAATTAAAATAGGTAAAAATGTTACTATTGGCGCAGGAAGTGTTGTAATAAAAGATATTGCTGATAGCATAATTGCGGTAGGGAATCCAGCGAAAATTATAAGATGTAAAAATAAGATATGACGATTCATTTTTTAATTTACTTGATTAAAAATCAAAAAATTAAAGATAAGAGAAATATTTTTAGAAATGATAAATAAAAAAAATATTTTTATATTTACCTCAACACGTGCAGAATATGGATTACAGCGTTGGATAATAAAAGAATTACAAAATAGTAATAAAATTAACACTTATATAGTTGTTGGTGGTACTCATCTTTCAGAAGAATATGGAAATACAATTGAAGAAATTTTAAATGATGATATAGAAAATATTATAAAATTACCTTTTTTAAATTCCGTATTGAATAATTATTTAGATGCTTCTACTTTGACTTCTTCAATTGGGGATGGGGTTATTAAGGTTACGAGAAATTTTGATACATACAAACCTGATTTTATAGTTTTATTAGGAGATAGATATGAACTTTTTATTATGGTTATTGCAGCGTTATTACATCAAGTTCCTATTATTCATCTCCATGGAGGAGAGAATACAACTGGGGTCATAGATGAACAAGTGCGTCATGCTATTACCAAGATGTCTCATATACATATGCCTTCAACGGAACTGTATGCAGAAAATATAAGTAAGATGGGAGAGGAGGATTGGCGTATTCATATTGTTGGTGCGCCCGGTCTAGAAAATATAAAAAAATTAGAATTATACACAAAAGAAGAGATTTTAAAATTAACCGGCATCGATGTCAGTAAAAATACTATAATTTGCACTTATCATCCAGTTACTCTGGAAGGAGAAGATAGTGTAAAATGGCAGATAAAAAATTTATTGGAGGCATTATCAAAATTTGATTTTCAGATAGTCTTTACTAGACCTAATGCAGAAGTAGGTTCAGACAAAATAGTAAATATGATAAAAAAATTTGTAGATGATAATCCTAAGGCATATTTTTTTGACAGCCTTGGCTCAAAATTGTATTTAAGTTTTTTAAAGTATGCAAAAGCTGTTATAGGTAATTCTTCAAGCGGTATTATTGAAGTTCCTTCTTTTTCAATTCCTACAGTAAATATCGGGAGTAGACAGGAAGGGAGATTACAGCCCGAAAGCGTTATTCAAGTAGGATATACGATTAATGAAATTTGTAAAGGTATAGAAAAAGCTTTGTATGACACAGAATTTTTGGAAAAAATAAAAACAATAAAAAATCCTTATGGTGATGGTAATACTAGTAAATATGTAATTAAAGCAATGAAAGAAATATTAAAAATTCCTAAAGAAAAACTTCTAAAAAAGAGATTAGATTTTGAGGTAAAAAAGAGTGAATGGCATAGATATTTCTAAAGTTTTTATTATTGCAGAAGCGGGTGTAAATCATAATGGAGAATTAGAGCTGGCTTATAAACTTATCGATGCTGCTAAAGAGGCAAATGCTGATGCAATTAAATTTCAAACATTTAAAGCAGAGAATGTAGTTTCAAAATATGCCGAGAAAGCAGATTATCAGAAAGTTACAACTAAAACAGAGAATAGCCAATTGCAGATGATAAAGAAACTAGAAATTACTTTTGATGATTTTATAAAAATAAAGAAATATTGTGATAAAAAAGAGATTATGTTCTTATCTACCCCTTTCGACCACCAAAGCATAAATTTTCTTTATGATTTAGTAAAAATATATAAAATACCTTCTGGTGAAATCATTAATTATCCTTATCTTAGACATATTGCAGAAAAGGGGAAACCAATCATTATGTCCACCGGGATGGCAAATTTAGGAGAAGTAGAAGAAGCGATAAATACTATTAGGTCAGTGAATTCGAAGGCAAAGATATCATTATTACACTGCACTACTAATTATCCTACTCCTTATGAAGAAGTTAATTTAAAAGCAATGCAAACCTTGGAAGTAGCGTTTAAATTACCAGTAGGTTATTCCGACCATACTCTGGGGATAGAAGTACCTGTTGCTGCAGTGGCTATGGGAGCAAAAATCATTGAAAAACATTTTACTTTAGATAAAAATTTACCTGGACCTGACCATAAAGCGTCATTAGAACCGAATGAATTAAAAGAAATGGTAAAGACAATAAGGAATATTGAAGTAGCCTTAGGTGATGGGATAAAGAAACCTAATAAAAGTGAAATTGAAATAATGAGGGTAGCCAGGAGAAGTCTAATTGCCACTAAGGATATGAAAGCTGGAAAAATAATAGGAGAATCAGATATAACCATCAAAAGACCGGGGACAGGGATACTACCAAAATTTAAAGAAATAATTATAGGAATGAAGCTTATAAACGATATTAGGCAAGATGAACCTTTTAGATGGGAGAATTTTAAATGATTTCCGAAAAATGCAAAAGTGTATTAATTGGGCCTGGGTTATCTATAAAGGAAGCCTTAAAGCAGATTGATCAAACTGCTTTACAGGTTTTAGTGGTAATAGATAATAATGAAAAAGTAATAGGTATCATTACCGATGGTGATATCAGAAGGGCGATTATAAAAGGTATTGATTTTAATACACCGATAGAAGAGATTATGACAAAAAATCCTATTAAATTAAAAATAGGGGATAGCAAGAGCGATGCATTACAATTAATGAAAAAATATGAAATTAGGCATATACCGGTTGTTGATAATGATAATAGAATAAATGATCTATATTTGTGGAAGGATTTTTTAGAGAATGGAGAGATTGTTTTTCCTGAAAAAAATAATATAGTTATTATCATGGCTGGTGGGAAAGGGACCCGACTTGATCCTTTTACCAAAATTTTGCCTAAACCATTAATACCTATTAATGATAAACCAGTGATTGAAGTAATTATGAATAATTTCCAAAAATATGGATTTACCAAATTTATAATTACCTTAAATTATAAAGCTGAAATGATTAAAATGTATTTTGTAGAAAATCCTAATAATTATCAAATAGAGTATATCCAAGAAAAAGATTTTTTGGGAACAATAGGGGCAATATCCCTAATAGTAAAAGATAAATTAGGTAGTACATGCATTGTTTCCAATTGTGATGTGATAATTGATGCAAACTATGATAGTCTTTTAAATTATCATGAACAAAATAATAATCAGATAACCATATTAGGAGTGAGCCGCAATATAAATATTCCTTATGGTATTTTGAATATGAAAAATGAATGTGCAGATTTTGAGGAAATTATTGAAAAACCAGATTATCATTTTATTGTCAATTCAGGAGTATATGTTTTGGAACCAGAGGTTATTAATTTAATTTCAAGAAATCAATCTATAGATATGCCTGAATTATTAGTGCTGGCCAAGAAAAAGGGATTTAAAATACAGGTTTACCCTGTGAATTGTTCCTGGTTTGATATAGGAGAGTGGGGAGAATATAAGAGGGCAATAGAATATATGGATAAGCACAAGGATAATATTATCTAAGATTTAAGGGCTTAGAAATAATAATGATTAAAAATTTGTCTAAAAAGTAAAAATAAAACCAAAAAGAAATGAGAATGAAAGATGTATAAAGGAAAAACTATTTTAGGGCTAATTCCAGCAAGAGGGGGCAGTAAAGGGATTCCAAGAAAAAATATAAAGTTATTATTAGGGAAACCATTGATTGCCTGGACAATTGCGCAAGCTTTAGCAAGTAAATATCTTGATAGAATTACTGTTAGTACTGATGATGAAGAAATCGCTGAGATTTCAAAAAAATATGGTGCAGATGTTCCATTTATAAGACCAAAAGAATTGGCAAGAGATGATTCAACAACAAGTGATGTTATATTACATACTTTAAATTGGTTTGAAAAAAAAGGCGTAAAATTTGATTATTTAGTTTTGCTTGAGCCCACATCCCCTTTAAGAGAAGAGGATGATATAGATAATGGTGTCGAAAAACTTATAAATAATGAGAATAAAGCAGATAGTCTTGTTAGTGTTGGAGAAATCACGTTGGAACATCCTTTTATATCAAAAAAAGTAAATGAGAGAGGATATATACAGCCATTTTATGAAGTAGACACTAGTGTTGTTACAAGAAGACAAGGACTCTCTAAAGCTTATTTTCCTTACGGAGTTCTTTATCTTTCTAAAGTTTCTACGTTTAGGAAGTTTAAAACTTTCTATCAAAAGAAAACTTTACCTTTGTTTATAGAAAGATGGCAGAATTATGAAATTGACGATATGTGGGATTTTATATGTATCGAAACTATATTAATGAGGGTGATAAAAAGAGAGATAAAATAGATAGAATTAAGATCAGAATTACTATTAAAACTGTAAAATATTTAAATTAAAAAGTAACAAAGAGGAGTAATTGAATGAATTTTCTTATTATAGGACTAGGGTCTATGGGCAAAAGAAGGATTAGATGCTTAAAAGCTCTTGGTTATAATGATATATTTGGTTTTGATTGCAGAGAGGATAGACGGGTTGAAGCTGAGAAAAAATATATGATTAAAACATATTCAGATTTTTCTCTAGCATTAGATAAAAGTAAACCTTCAGCTTTAATAATTTCTGTTCCACCGGATATACATCATAAATACATAAAAGTAGCTATTAAAAATAAGATACATTTTTTTGTTGAAGCAAGTGTGGTTGATACCGATATGGAAATAATAAAGCAAAATATTAAACAAATTGATATTGTTGCGGCTCCTTCTGCTACCTTACTTTTTCATCCAGCTATTAAGAAGATATACGAGATTATAAAGACTGATAATTTAGGAAAGATTTCGAATATTATTTTACATTCAGGACAATATTTGCCTGATTGGCATACTTATGAGAATGTCTCTGATTTTTACGTTTCAAATCCCATTACTGGCGGGGCACGTGAGATTGTTTCTTTTGAATTAACTTGGTTTACCAAACTTTTTGGTTTCCCAAAAAGAGTATGTGGTAATTTTAGGAAAACCATATCAATTAAAGGTGCTGAATCAATCGATGATACGTATAATTTTTTATTTGATTATAAAAATTTTTTAGCTAGCATTACAGTGGATGTTGTTTCAAGACATGCTATAAGGAGACTACTTATAAATGGAGAAAAAAAACAATTATACTGGAACTGGGATGTGAATTGTATAAGATTATATAATCCAGAAAGTTTAAAATGGGAAGATATATCGTATAAAATGAACAGTGCTGAAAAAGGTTATAATCCAAATATTGGTGAAAATATGTATATTGACGAAATAAAATATTTTATCGAATCCATTAATGGTAATCACAATTTTATAAATACAATGGAAAATGATCATAAGGTGTTAAAATTATTATATTCAATTGAAGAATCTGATAAAACTTCTAAGTTTATAAAGTTTGAGAAATAAAAACAATAGCATACTAATATACTAATATCCAAATTTACTTTAACGAGATAAATAAAGAAATATTTTTCAATAAATAGAGATTTAGTTTTAATTAATATTTATATATTCCAAAGGAATTATAATATACTTTTTTTCAAGACATTTATATAATAAAATTGTTTTATATCTTTTAATCAATCGTGTTGGTTTCAAAAAAGTATCAATAGGAGGAGAAAAAAGTGGACGAGAAAGATTTAAAGAAAAGAATACACAATATCATTCCAGGTGGTGCACATACATATAGTCGTGGTGATGATCAGTTCCCATCAAATGCTCCGGCAGTTTTAATAAAAGGAAAGGGAGCTTATTCGTGGGGTTCAGATGGAAAAAAGTATTTAGATTATGGTATGGGACTTAGAGCGGTAAGTATTGGATATGCCAATAAAGATATAGATAATGCAGCTATTAAAGAGATAAAAAAGGGTAATAATTTAACTAAGGCTTCTATGACTGAATTATTAGCAGCAGAAAAGATGTTAGAATTATTTCCAGAAATGGATATGATAAAATTTGCTAAAAATGGTTCTACTGTTACTACTGCTGCGGTGAAATTAGCTAGAGCATATACAGGAAGAAAATATGTACTTAGATGTAAGGAACATCCTTTTTTTTCTTATGATGACTGGTTTATCGGCGATACGGTAATGGGCAGAGGTGTACCTGAAGAAATAAGTAATTTGACTTTAAATTTTGAATTTAATAATATTGAATCTCTAAGAGAAATGTTTAATAAGCATAAGAATGAGATAGCCTGTGTTATATTGGAACCTACTACCCATATTGAACCTAAAGAAGGTTTCTTGAAGGAAGTAAAGGAAGTTACACATAAAAATGGTACTATATTAATTTTTGACGAAGTTTCTTGTAGTTTTAGAGTTGATTACGCTGTTTATCGTAAATATGGAGTTGTTCCAGATTTAGTAACCGTGGGTAAAGCCATTGCTAATGGATATGCGGTAGATGCTCTCTTAGGTAAAAGAGAAATAATGAATTTAGGAGGAATAGACCATAATCAAGAAAGAGTGTTTTTGATTTCAACTACATTTGGTGCAAGTATGGCAGGTCTTGGAGCATTAATGGCAGCTATTAATTATTATAAAAAAAATAATGTTTTGATATATCTTTGGGAATATTCTAATAAATTAAAAGATGAAGTTAATAAAGTTTCTGAAAGTTTTAATTTGAAAGAATATTTTTATTTTGAAGGTTCTTCTGGAAGATTAAATTATGTTACAAAAGATGAGAATAAAGATAATTCTTATAAATTTAGAACACTTTTTTCTCAAGAAATGGTAAGAAATAAGGTTTTAATTCCTTGGATTGCACCAAGTTTTTCTCATAAAGAAAAGGAATTAGAAAAAACGCTGGTTGCAATTGAGAAAACATTAAAAGTGTATAAGAAAGCATTAGAAAATGGTATTGATAAATATGTTAAGCCACCTTTTATTAAACCAGTATTTAGAAAATATAATTAATTTGTTGGTTGTAAAATTTAAAAAATATGAATTTGTTGAAAGAATTAGAAAAGGAATAGCATGAACAAATAGCCAAGAAAATTATTACTATTAAGTGATAGTTCAAAATATATAAGTAGACAAAATATTGTAGTGCATGGTGGGCGGAGCTTGTAGGAATAGAGATTGAGGAAATCAATAAAAAATCAAAAGATGAAGAAGAAGTTCTGTTTATAAGACCGAAATAATTAGCAGAAGATAATGCAAAAGGAATTGATGTTGTTTTACATGCAATAGATTGGATCGATAAAAATGATAGACGAAAGCAATGCGATTTAATAATTTTACTTCAACCCACATCTCCGCTTAGAAAATCTGATGACATTGATAAAGCAATAGAGCTTTTATTTTTAAAAAAAGCAAAAGCAATTGTTTCGGTATGTGAAGTAGATCATCATCCTTTATGGGCAAACACTTTACCCGAAGATGGATGTATGAAAGATTTTATTAGAAAAGAGATTATGAATAAAAATAGACAAGAACTACCCGTTTTTTATAGATTAAATGGAGCGATATATTTAGCTTATTGTAATTATTTACAAAAACAAAGAAGTTTTTTTGGTGAAAAAACCTTTGCCTACATTATACCCAGAGAAAGGTCTATAGATATTGATAGTGAAATTGATTTTGAGTTAGCAGAAATTTTGCTGAAAAATGATGTTTTTAATTTTGTAAAAGATTAAATTATAAGAGAATATTAATATTGATATTTAGAAAGGTAAAACCTATTTTTAACTCATTTAATTTTTCATACATCTTCGATCATAAACTTTTCAAAAATACTTTTATTTATACAGGCACTAATGTAATAAATAAAGCTATACCATTTTTTCTTTTGCCTATTATGACTCGCTATTTAACTCCTACTGATTATGGTATTGTAGCAACATTCAATGTTTTAGTGGCAGTAATGGTAGTATTTGTTGGCTTGAGTATGCATGGGGCTGTTAATATAAATTATTTTAAATTAAAAAAAGATGAACTCAGAGAATATATTGGAAATATATTTATTATTTTATTTATCAACTTTATTTTAATTTTTATAATTGTATTTTTTTTAAAAACTTACCTTTCTAATGTAATAAAATTTCCAGAAAATTGGATATCATTAATAGTTATAATAGCTTTATGTGAATCCATTTATTCAGTTAATATAGGACTTTGGCAGGTAGAGCAGAAATCTTTACCTTATGGACTATTTCAGATTTCAAGTACTATTTTAAATGTTACTTTATCTGTAGTCTTTGTGGTTTTACTTTGTTGGGGATGGCAAGGGAGAATATTAGGGGTAATTATTACTTCTATTATTTTTGGTCTTATAAGTATTTTTGCAATTTACAAGAGGGAATACATTAAATTATCATTTAATAAAAAATATGTTAAAGATGCCCTATCCTTTGGTATTCCGCTTATTCCACATGCTTTAGGGGGATGGATAATAACTGGGATAGATAGGATTTTTATTAATTCGATGGTTGGAATTGATGCAACGGGAATATATACTGTGGGTTATCAGGTAGGAATGATTATAGGTTTGCTAGCCCATTCATTTAATTTAGCGTGGGCTCCCTTTTTATATGAAAAGTTAAAGGAAAATAATTATTCTACAAAAGTAAAGATAGTTAAATTTACTTATTTATATGATATAACAATAATTATTATTGCTTTAGCTTTAAGTTTTGTTGCTCCTTATTTTTTAAAGTTTTTTGTCAGTAAGAATTTTTATTTTTCTTATAAATATGTTATATGGATTGCACTAGGATATTCTTTTCAGGGAATGTATTTTATGGTAGTAAATTATATTTTTTATATTAAAAAAACATATATTTTGGCTTGGGTTACATTTTTTTCTGCAGGTATTAATATTGTGCTGAATTATTTTTTTATAAAAGCAAATGGGGCAATAGGTGCAGCTCAAGCAACCACGATAACTTTTTTTGTAGAATTTATGATGGTTTGGATTTTAAGCACAAAAGTCTACAAGATGCCGTGGAGATTATGGAAGATAAAATGTTGATTTATTGATTAATCCATATGTAAATATATTACAGCAGTATATACTACACTTATTTTGTATTTTTTACTTTTTTTGTTTCATTTTTTAAATGTTAAGTATATTTTAAAAGAAAAAGATATTATTTCGATAAAAAGAGTTTTATTCAATTTTGGTTGGGTAATATTAGCAGCATTAGTTTTTATTTTTACAAATAGTTATGTAAATATAATTATTTTTTCTCTGTTAATAAAAATTTTGTTTTTAATTTTTATAGTTTGGATGTTTTTTATAAAAGAAAAATCAATCGAGGTTAATAAGTAAGCAATATGGAGTTAATTAATAAATTAGGGTGTATTTAATTTTTAGCTTTACACTTGTTTTATTAATAAATAAAAGGTTGTTTTTATGGATGAATTATTAGAAAAAGAAGAAAAGTATAATCTTTGGGATTTTGAGGTTGATTCACTGCATCTTTGGCCGTTAATAAGAAGTAGTATTTTTTCGAAATACAAAATAAGCGATAAGGGATATACTGAACCCCATTATATTCCCAATAAATATAATATGCTTTCACCAAAACTTTGGAAACATCATTTGAAAACTATTTATTTACTAGATGCCAGGCGAGATTGTTTTGACATTTTATTTTTTAATACAGCAGTATTACGATATTTTAATAATGAAACAAAATATTATGAAAATAGGTTATATGGAAAATATTTTGAAAGTTTTTCCAAACCATTAAATTTTGAGAATAATTTTAGAGGATTTTTTCCAAATGTTTTGCCTAAATATGAAAATACATTTATTTTTGAAACTTTAACTATACTTTTAAAATTAAATAAAGAAATAAATAGGTATAGACTATCTAGTGCTGTAAAGGATGATATTGCTACTTTTTTAAAGGCTATTAATCTTGCTTTTCCAGGAATAATTTTAAGAGACCATATGGAAACAGTAATTACTAAAAATATTATTAGTTTCCCGATTATAAAAAAATATTATTTTAATAAAATTATACCTCGTATTAGAAACAAAATTGCTTTTGTGCATTGTGCTTCTTATCTTGGGGGTGGAGCTATTTTAACAAAAATATTGCATTCAGCAGGATTTAAAGTAATTGAAATACAACATGGATTTGTCTCAAAAGAACATTATGCCTATAATTATCCCCAGTATTGTATTGACAATAATCACCATCAATGTAGGGAATATCTTCCTGATTATTTATTAGTGTTTGGTGAATATTGGGCAGAAAACATTCGGACACCGAGTAAGAAAATAGTTGTAGGATATCCTTATTTAGATGAAATTTCAAACAAATTGATTAAATATATTAAACCGGAAACCAAATCTATCCTAGTTGTATCCCAAGGAACCGTTACTGAACGTATGGTTAATATAGCAAAAAAGTTATCACGAGTATTTACCGATTATAAAATTATTTTTAAATTACATCCTGGAGAGATACCTTTTAAAGAAAGATATCAATCATTAAAAAGCATATCAAATATAACAATTATTGGTAATTATAATATATATGAATTAATAGCGAAGAATAATATAATAATTGGATATAATTCTACAACATTATTTGAAGCTTTGAAATTCCCAGAAAAGAGAATATTTATTGTTGAGAATAATGATGTACCTGATGAAATTGGTTATAAATTTTCTAATGTTTATGAATTGATAGAAGCAATAAATGATAATACAAAAGGTTATTCAAAGGTAAATCCTGAATATGTTTGGGCTTCAAATTGGAAAGAAAGATTTAGGAATTTTATGAAAGAAGAACTTTGTCTTAAAGTTTAATTAGATATTCTTAATGACAAAATATCTCTTAGAATTTATTGCTTATTTCAAAATGGGGAATTGCGGGTGCAGCATTTGCTTCGACCATTGCTTATATTATAGCAACTATAGTAGTATTTATTTGCTTTTGTAAAAATTTCTGGCAAATCATGAACTAGTATTTTATTGATTAAAAAACAAGATTTTCAAGATTATAAAAACATTATGTTTAAAATTCGAAAAAAAATTTTATAAATTGCTTTTCTAATTTAAATTTCTTATCAATATTTGTTAGAGGTATTATGAAAATAACAATAATTGGTACTGGCTATGTCGGTTTAGTGACTGGAGTATGTCTGGCAGATTTTGGTAATAATATAATTTGTGTAGATAATGATAAAGAGAAGATCGATCTTTTAAATAAGGGGCAATTGCCGATTTATGAGCCAGGATTAAAAGAGATTATGGAAAGAAATAGGCATTATAAGAGAATAGAATTTACTACTGAT
>LDZU01000289.1_pt1 | contig 12163 bp, 9 predicted proteins | sample 615531 | NCBI WGS metagenome assembly LDZU01 (sample SAMN03408293, study PRJNA278302) | terrestrial metagenome | isolation source: oil reservoir sample SB2 | place: USA: Alaska, North Slope, Schrader Bluff formation | collected 2011-09 | reverse complement strand
TTCAATGCAATTCAATGGTATTGCGACCAGGTCGGGGTTGATTTTGAAAAGACTGTTCGCACAATCAATAATGCGCCTCGATTATATTAGACTAGTAAAAAGGAATATGGGTTTGGATATTCTGGATAGTAAAAAAGAAAACAACTCATCAAGACATTCGAACAACGGCAAGCATGAAATCAAATGAAATCTACAAAATCGGAATAATTGGCACAGGGTTCATTGGAAGCGGACTGAAGCGAACCATTGACAGGCTGCCTGACATGGAAGTTTCTCGCATCCTGACACAAAGGGATTTGACAGACTTTCCTGATGATGGTATTCACACCCATTCTGTCCAGGATTTGATTGACCACAGCGACCTGGTTGTGGAATGCAATGGCAACCCGGTTTATGCAACCGACGTGCTCTGCCAGGTGATGGATGCAGGAATTCCCGTGGTTACCATGGATGCCGAGCTCCATGTTACAACCGGTACTTACCTGGCTAAGAAAGGCTTGATCACAGAGGCAGAGGGGGATCAACCAGGTGCACTTGCGGCATTGAATAATAAGCTTATTGAAGTTGGTTTTAAACCCCTTGTTTACGGGAATTTAAAAGGGTTTCTCAACCTGACCCCAAAGCCTGATGAAATGGCATATTGGGCAGAGAAGCAAGGCATTTCTGTGGAGCAGGTCACTGGTGCCACAGATGGGACGAAGATCCAGATTGAGCAGGTTTTTGTTGCAAATGGTTTGGGTGCCGTTATTGGCAAGCAGGGATTGTATGGATACGAAAGTATGGACATCTCTGAAGGTGCTCAAAAGCTTGCCCTTCGGGCCAAAGAAATCGGGCAGCCCATCAGTGATTACTTGCTGTGCAGTCCAAAGGCAAAACAGAGGTTCCCTGCGGGGGTGTTTATCACCGCTGAATATGATCCGGTTGAAGCACCAACATTCGAGTATCTGAAATTGGGGGAAGGACCGTTTTACACGATGCTTCAAAGTTTTCACCTGATCTACCTGGAGATCCCGGTGACGATCCGACAGGTGCTGCAGGACGGGGGAGTCTTGTTAAATAATGGATCGAAACCGAAGGCAAGTGTGTGCACAATCGCGAAACATACGTTAAAACCTGGGACGGTCATCAAGCGTGAAGACCGGAATTTCCACGTTCGTGGGGAAGCAATTCCTATCGCGGATGCCCCCAACCACATTCCGATTGGGTTGATGTATGATGTTTTTATTAAACGAAAGATTGAACCAGGGCAGATGCTTGCATTTGAGGATGTTGAAATTCAAGAATCAAAGGCTTATCATGCGTGGGAAGATACACTGAGCAGCTTGCGTTAAGGTCCGATTATCGGTTGAGAAACAGGCAAAAACACTTGAAAATTTAGAGGGCGGTAGAATTTCGTGTCGTATCCCTTATTTTCCTAGCTTTTCTTCTATGCTCTGACGTAATTCCCCGACATTTGCAAAACTCTGTATCTCGTTTTGTTTGAATTCAATACCGAAAGCGATTTCGATCGCAATCATCAGGTTCACATGTGAGAGAGAATCCCAGGCATCCACATCGTCGGCAGTCATTTCATCTGTCAGAACTAAAGTATCTTCATCAAAGACTTCTCTAAAGACCTGCGTCAACTTTTCTGTAATCGCCATTTTATTTACTCCATTGTAGAAATATCACCGGGGTCTTCGCCTTCGTAATAGGCTTTGAGTACGCGCCGAAGAATTTTCCCGCTTTGATTTTTTGGTATTTTGTCAGTAATAATGAATTCAGAAGGGATTGCCACCGTTGACACCTTATTGGATATGTAAATTCGGCATTTCAACTCAAGGGAGCGATCCCATTTTACATCTTCTGGCAGGACGATGTAGGCAACGATTTTTTTGTGCAAGAGCGGATCGTCAGCACCAATAACCGCAGCATCTGCGATCTCCTCAATTTCCAGCAGTGCGCTTTCGACTTCAAAGGGACCCACCAGGTGGCCGGCAGTGTTGATGACATCATCAGAACGGCTCACATACCAGAAGTACCCCTCCTCATCCTGGTAGGCAAGATCGCCAGTAATATAATAATCACCACGGAATTTATCAGCATATGCATCTTCTTTATGGAAGTAGGTTCTGAACATGGACCGCCAGCCCTTTTTCAAGGTAAGGTGTCCCTGTAAGCCAACGGGGCGGTCTTGCATATCATCATCCACTATGAAGACCTCAATACCAGACCTGGGCTTACCCATCGAACCAGGTTTGACAGCCAGCCCCGGGTGATTTGCAATCATGATGCTGCCTGTTTCAGATTGGAACCAGTTATCATACACTTCGGTGCCAAATACCTTTTTTCCCCAATGATAAATTTCAGGGTTTAATGGCTCGCCAACGCTGTAAATTCGCTTTAAGCTGTTTGTTTGAATTTCGATAAATTTTTCATCATCTTCTTGCATCAACATCCTGAGCGCTGTTGGCGCAGTGTACCAGATGTTTACCTGATTGTCTTTAAGAATTTTCAACCAATTGTCAGCGTTGTAAGTGCCGCCGAACTGGATGCTGTCCGTCATTGTGCTCAGCGGTGCGATGATGCCGTAAGATAAACCGGTAATCCAGGCGGGATCTGCTGTGCACCAATACAGATCATCGGCTTCAGGTTTCATAATTTCTTGAAAGGATTGAATAATATCCTGGATTGCACCGTGAACATGCAGCGCCCCTTTGGGTTTGCCCGTTGACCCCGATGTGTACTGCAAGAAGGCTGGCGTTTCTGCATCCACTTGATGGGGATATTTAAAGTCTGTATCAACATTTTTCAGTAATGCTGGCAGGCTCAAGATAAAATCGTCACGATGTTCCTCTTTATCAACAATAAGGATTTTTACTAATTCAGGTAATTCCTCTTTGATTGCAAGTATCTTTCTGGCAAGGCTGTTCTTTGTAATGACAATCTTTGCCTGGCTGTTCCCCAATCTGTCAAGTAAGGCATCCTCTCCTAAAGTTGAGAATAAAATACAGGACATTGCCTGCAATTTTTGGATACCAAAGAAGCTGGTAATTAATTTTGGACTTCTTGGGAGGAAAATACTGACAACCTCTTGATTCTGGATGCCTAAATCCTTCAAAATATTGGCAATCTGGTTAGATTCACGTTCAAATTCACCATAAGTAAACCTGGTTTCTGAGAGGTCGTTATGGATCCAGTTTATTATCTGTTTGTCTTCATACCCATTTTCACAATGCTGTGTGAGGCAGGCGTACGCTATGTTTTTTACGATCATGGTCAGGTCCTTTTTTAAGGGTGAATCTTCCAATATTCAAGATCTTCAAAAGCGACATCGTTATCGCCAATTATTAGTATATCATCCACGTCATGCTCAGCCAAAAATTCTGATAAAGAGAAATCGGTGAAATAACGCAAATCGACACAGTATGTCTTTTTATAATGCGATGCAACCAGCGGGTCCAACGCATACCTGTAAGATGAACCAATGAATAACAAATTTCGGTTTGAGTCGTTTTCAAAGGTATATTCTGTGTAATTGGTGACATAGCCGTAAAATTCATTGTAGTGGTTTGTATAAGGCACGTTTGAATAATTTCCCTCGAAATAGGCTTGCCTCTGGTTCTGCTCGATGAGCTGGTCATTGACTTTCATCTCATAGGCTGGAAAATCCACAATTTCCACAGCAAAATCATCACCTTTGATGGGATAAAAAGTCCGGCGTGCCATCAATCCTAAAAATTCAATATCCGGGAATTTGAGGATGTCTGTGTGCTCAAGCATCGGTGAAATGCCGGTGTAATTTGAAGCGAGCATGTCATGGATATCCCCATAGGCTTTTAAAATACCATTCACATTCCAATGGTGATCTGTCCGATAATAATTTTCTAGATGATCTTCCATTCCTTCAAGCATAAACTTCTTCAAAACCAAATTCTCAGGTAAGTTCTCTTCGAAATAGCCGATGGATTGACTCTTATCCGCATAAGCAAAGCTGGCGCTTAAAGGATGGAACTCGGAATTTTCAAGGGTTTGATGGTAATACAGATAAAAATTTTTATCGGGATGTGATTGAATGATCTCTTCGTAATTGTTGATGCGTTCGTCAATCGCCTTCCTGGCTGCTTCATCAAAAAGATTTGGTGAAAATACCAGCTGGTTATTTGTTTTATCGTAGTAAATATCTGATGTCATATGCATTCGGAAGGGGAATTGATCGCTTGTTGCACGTTCAAATTTGTTGACGAATGAAGCACTGGTGTACAAATTGATCAGAATCTCGGCAGCTTCACGATATTTACCCTGTTCAATAAAGTCCAGGGCACGACCAAGATTCGGGTTAGACGCAGGTTCTAAGGCGACCAGGGTCCTTGCCTCAACCACCGATTCCTCGGGGGAAGCGCCGATATTTGTCAGCCAGGAAACTGGCACAAAAAGCAATATTAAGAAAAACAAGATCAAGAAGTATTGTGTGAATTTCTTCAAAAATCTATCCTTTTACTGGTAATTATCATATATATTTGTTCGTTAGTATCTATTCAAAGCGCAGTAGCTAAGGTTGTATCATCCATTGGTCGGTATCCATGAAAACAACTTCGTAATCACTGACAATTAGAAAGTCATCAATGGTATGGTTCTGTGTGAAACCCGACAGCGTGAAATCTGTGTTTTGCCTGAGATCGACAAAATAGGTGTGATGATAGTGTGACGCAATTAAAGATACCAGCGGTCGTGTGTAAGAATCGCCAATGATAAGGATATTCCGATCGGTTTGGGTCTCACAAATGTATTCCAGCTGGCCTTGTTGCGAGCCAAAATACGTGCCATAATGATCCGTGTAGGCTGTCGTTGGATAATTCCCGGCAGCATACTCATCTCGAAAATCAAAATCTCCTGGCATGCCCTGGTCTTTTACAATACAATCAGGAAATTCCGCATCATAACCAATGAAATCATCACCCTTAAGCGGGTAGAGGGTTTTCCTGGCAAAAGAGCCTAAAAATTCGATTTCCGGGAAAGGGATCAAAGTCGTTGATGATATTTTTGGGGGAAAATCCGGTTTACCTTTTGAAATCAAATTGTAAATTCCGTTGTAGGCTTGCAGAATGCCATTAACATTCCAGTGGTGATCTGTGCGATAATAATTTTTTAAGTGTCCTTCAAGGTCACCAAGCGGCATCAAGTCAAGGTCAATTTCTTCAGGCAGCCTGGAATGAAAATACTCGAATCCCTGTCCCTGATCCGCTTTTGAAATATACTTGTTGAGTGGATGATACTGGGAAAATGGCAGGGTTTCAAGGTAATAAATGTAAATATTAAGATCAGGGTATCTTGAAGCAATATCTTTGTAATTTGCTAAACGGAGGTCAATTTTATTCAGGCTGTCCTGGTCAAAGCTACCAGGCGGCACGACGAGTGCATCTTGCTTAAGGATGATGTAAATGTCCGAGGTCATATCTGCCGGGATGACATCGTCATCTGAGAAACGATATGACAGTTCAATGACCTGGCGATCAACAGCTTTAGCAAACTTGATCAAAGGCATCCTGAGGGGAAACTGGTCTGTTACAGCACCATCAAATTTTTTTTGCAATGAGCCACCTGTGTAAAGCTCCCAAACAAGATTGATTGCTTTTTCGGGTTCTCCTTGCTGGATATAATCCAATGCAATTTTTAAGGTGGGATATGATTTCTCGGGTAATCCCAATACCCTTCCTTCGATTATGGACACCTCAGCGGCAGGTTTCCCCCTGAGGATCCAATAACCGGGAACCGAAACCATGAGTATAAAAAATACCAGGAGAAAGTATGGGCTGAATTTTTTCATACTTAGAATTCAACATACATAAAAGCAGTGAAGCCTTTAGAAAGAATAAAGGTGATGGTGAACAAGAATAAGGCAATGTATCCTATATCCAATGCTAATAAAGCTTTTCCGCCTTTGGCTTTTATCTTTTCGCCAAATTGGTGCAAAAAGGGCAGGCTCAATAATATTGCCGGAATCAAGAAGGGAAGATAAAAGAGGATGTTTAGCGACCTGAATGTTACTAAATTTGCCCATCCGTTTGCGCCAAACAAAGCGCTGAAAAAAGATCCCCACTCGCTCACATCTGTAATTCGGAAGAAAATCCAGCCGATCATGATTAAGATGATTGCATAGGCATACTGGAAAAAGGGGGCAGCTTTCTTAAGCTTTTTACCAAAGCCGCTGGCTTCGATGGCAAGAATGATGCCGTAATACGCTCCCCATATGACAAAATTCCAGCTGGCACCGTGCCAGAGACCGGTTAATAGGAAAACAATCATCAGGTTTGATTGCTGGCGTAGAACCCTTGCTTTTTTACGGGCGAATTCAAGCGGGATGAATAAATAGGTTCTGAACCATGCGCCGAGGGTGATATGCCACCGACGCCAAAAATCAGAGATGCTGCGGCTGACATAGGGGAAGTTGAAATTTTCAGGGAGTTTGAACCCCAGCATCTGACCAACCCCAATGGCCATGTCAGTATATCCTGAAAAATCGAGATAAATCTGAAGGGTATAGGCGATCAATCCAAACCAGGCAAGACCTGCACCCATTTCATTGAAATCTGATGCAAAAACCTTGTTGGTTGCCATGCCCAGGCTGTCAGCTAATATAACCTTTTTTGCCAGACCGCCAATAAATCTGCGAACACCTTCCATGATGCCCAAAGGGATAAATTTTGGCTGAGGCAGCTCGTCTTTAACCTGGATAAACCGGGTGATTGGCCCCTGTACCAGCTTTGGGAACATGATCAAATAAGAACTGAAACGAACCAGGTTTTTCTCTGGCAGATGGATTTCGTTGTAAATGTCCAGTATGTACGAAATGCCGGAAAAGGTGAAAAAGGAAATCCCAAGCGGCAGCGCTTTTTGCGTGTAATCTATCGATACTGGCAGGACGGTATTCAAAATTTCGAGGAAAAAGCCGGTGTATTTATAGAAACCCAAAAGACCAAGGTTTAGAAGAATGCCAATCCACATCTGCGTTTTCGCCTTTTTTGTGGCATTTTGCGTTTGTGCCCTGCCGATGAAACGTCCCCACAGGTAATTAATGATTATCGATAGAAATAAGATGTGAATGTGGGTGGGGTCTGACCAGGCAAAGAAAACAAGGGAGGTAAGGACAAGAACGAGATTACGCCATCCCTTCCGTGGGAGGACATAAAAAGCGATCAGTGTAATTGGTAAAAATAAAAAGATGAATGTGATACTCGAAAATGGCATTTAATCCCTTCCAGTTGGAATAATGTCGTTTTTATAATAGCAAGATGCCATTATACCTAATATCAATTATTGGGGTTAGGGAATTAAAAGAAATAATTTCGATAGTTATTAATAAAACCCAAACTTTGTCAGGGCTTGTTCGACATAATCACGCCATACCCCTGGATAATGTGTGCCACCCGAATTAATGTAGTAATAGTTGGGTACGCCATCAGCCTCGTATTTTTGCTTCACCTTGTCGGCGCCCTCTCTATAGGCTGCTGCCCAGGTTAATAAATCTCCATTGGTCTTTAAAACCTTGGGGTAACCGCCAGCGCCACTCTCATTTGTTCCAACGTACAGATAGTGAAATACATTAGTCGGCGCTTGATAGGTGTTAAACCAAACCGAAAGTTGATTTGTGGTTAACCATATTGGGTAGTACAACGTCTGTTGTGACCCGCCTTCAGCCAGCCAGACTGCTGGAGACATTGCCATTACTTTAGAAAAATTCCGTGATTCCCGCAAGCCTGCATAAATTGAAAAAAGGCCGCAGCGACTTCCCCCACCTATGGCTGTATGTTCCCTCTCGGGGAGCGTTCGGTAGCTTGCATCAACGATGCTTTTCAGCTCATAAACGATGAAGTGTAAAAAATTATCACCCTCTCCTTGAAGCGTTATGGGAGAGCTCATCCAATTGTCCATGTTATTGTTATCCCAGGGAGTGTATTCATCCCAGGGATAATCTGCATCGAGTTCAACACCAACCGCAATTGTTCCTTTCCCGCTCCTAAGATAAAGGTCATCTAAAGTTTCATCGAATTCCCAATCCCAGGGATAATCAAGCGGCACATCCGCCTGTTCTCCAAAGATATGCTGCGCATCCAGGATGTAAATCACCTGGTAATCAAGCCCGCTTGTGTTGTAGTTTGGTGGCAGGTAAACCCATATGCGTCTTATGCGTTCTAAAAATGGGGTCATGGACATGTCAAAATTTAGGATACAGCTGTCACTTGTCGGGCAGGCTAAACCATCCGGTCTTGCTATCCTGAGCTCAAAATATTGGACAGATGGCGGATCGATGCCATTATCTGCAGTAATCGTGATTGGATAAACGCCCACCGTGTCAATGGGAGGATTATTAAACTCCAATGTCGCAGTGCCGTTGCCGTAATCAAAAAACTTCAATTGACCATCGATGGGCGTGGCTGATTTGGTGATCTTTGGCGCCGGAAAACCCGTTGCTGTGATTGTAAACTCGTTATTGTGACCGGTGACAAACGTCGTTGCCGGGACGCTTGTGATTTGCGGCGGCTTTGGTGGGGGCGTCATGATCAGAGGGAGGTACATAATAAATGGTGCTCGCGTTTCCCTGTCTGATGCCTCAGTTAGCCAATCCATCCACTCGCCAGAATAAGAAAGGCCGCCAGAGATGTTTGCTGTTGGAAGTCCACCGGCCACAAGTGATTTTACAATACTTTGAGTTCCTTCCAGGTAGGCTTGCGGGTAAGAAATCTTGCTGCCATATGAATCGTTAATCACAGGGTAGAAGTTCTGATTTGCTGTTCTATCCTCAGCAGGGATATCAATGGAAAAACTTACATTTTCAGGGACTCTTGAAGTTTCAACCAAGGACAGCAGCAGGTTGTTTGACAGCCACGGTCCGCCGCTTTCAGCAAACCAGATTGCCGGGGATGAAGCGGCGACTTGTGAGAAGATTTCGGCCCGGGTCAGACCGGCGTATAGAGAAATCAGGCCGCCCATCCCGGCACCGGCGATCCCGGTATTTGCCTGATCTGGCAGGGTGCGATAACGGCTGTCGATAATCGGCTTTAAGGTCTGAATAACAAAATCCAGGTAAGCATCACCTTCGCCGCCTTCGACCCGGTTGCCTTCATAGGGATCGACCCAATAATACATGTCCTCTTTGACCCAGGGCGAATATTCATCCCAGAATTTATTTGTTTTGTTTTGTAGGGCAACAATGATCACTTCAGTGGGAAAGTCTTTCGTATAGAAATCAAATAAGGGCCTATTCAGAACCCAACTTTCCAGCATTGGATCAAATTCAATCAGTGACTCTTTTGTTTCATTGACATAGATCACAGGGTAGGCGGCAGAACCTGTGCTGTATTCAGTCGGCAGGTAAAGGACGATATTCTTTTCTCTGTCATCCAATTGCGGCATGTTGAGAGAAAAAGTCTCCATTTGATGGGGTGGGATAGGTTTAAGCCCCTGTGAAAGACCAATTACGGGATCAGCATTAAGCACATTGTAATCTGGGGCGAAATCCCTTTGTGCTGACACTGAAACTGATGCGCCGGATATTAGCTGTGAAATAAGCAGGAGAAGGATAATGGTTTTGGTTCGAATGTGTGATGCGGAGTGGAAAAACTTCATGGTTTTTTGCCTGATACTTATAATTACTATTAATTCCCAAATTTCATTATATCATCAGGCAGTTTGGCATGACAACAATTTTTTTTGGACAAATGCAGCAGATATTATTTCTGGCTTTCAATCATTGGTAAAAACGCCAGTGAACAAACCTTTCAGCATAGCGTGAAACATACATCCACAAACCCCCGCTGAAATAAAGCATGATCGACAAAGTCAATGTCATCCTTTTGAGAAAGGTCGATTTTATTTTCAAGAAGTAGTGAATCATCAGCGTAAATAAAACACCGTACACAGGAGAAAGATATCTGCCAGAGATTCCAAAATGCTGAAAACTGAAGTTGACTTCATTTCTGAAATTCATTCTGAAGATATAAGCACTGTAGGCTAAAAGGATGAAGATCAACAGGCTTGCAATTTTGTCCTGAGGTTTCCAATAGCGAACCAGGTTGATAAATCCCCAAAAGGTCAGCAAGGTGTGAAGCGCAACTGAGAGCAGAGGAACAAAGGTATTGTGTGAAATGATGCCCCAGATCGATTCAGCCATTTTGAAGAACCAGAATTGCTGTGCATACTGAATAAAATTCGTGGTGTTATCCCTTTGGAACCAGAATACCCTGAGGCTGAATGGTGAATAATATTCCCGCCTGTTAACAAACCCGCCGCAGTTTTCAGGGTCTTTGATTTGCAAACAAATAGGTGTTGTCCTTGAGTAGCGGATCAGGTTCACGCCATATAAACCAATGAACAGGGCTAAGAAGACGACGAAAACTGAAACGACGAGAATATTTGTTTTTGTGAAGGAGAGATTAAGACTTTTAAAGTTTCGGATCACATAATAAACCCAGGCAATAAAAATGAGCAATGTTAACAGCAAGAACTGCTCTTTGGTTAGCGACCCAATGATCACCCAGGTGCCTGTCAGGGCTGTTTGTTTGACGAAGTTTTCACCTTTGTAAACATTCACAAGATGGTAAATTGCCGCCATGGCAGCCAAATTCATGAGATTGTCGTAGTTAACCGCACCGCTGACAAAAACAAACATCAATGTGTTTGAAAGGAAGAATGCAGCCAAAACACCCGCATAAGGATTTCCGGTAACCTTTTTCGCTAATTTGTAGCTGTAATAGACGGTAAACGTTGATAGGAGCACGGAAAACAAACGCCACACTATGACTGTCCTGATTGGCGGCGTATTTGGAAAAATGAACTCATAAATTTTTGTTATCGCACCGTTTAGCCAATAGTACAGATAGGGTTGCCCGGTGACGATGTAATAACCGACTTCCATATCTTCTTCAGGGAATCCCCATGTTTCCGAAAATCGTTTTGAGAAATACTGGTGCGGTCCCTGGTCAGGCTGCCCCGCAGTATACGCCATAAACACGCCAAAAACAAAAAAATAAACCAGGACAAGGATCAGTAAGATTTTATGCGTTGGAATGGATTTGAGATTCAACTTTTTAATTAATGACATCTGATTTTCCAGTTTCAGGGTCGGATTTGTCATCAGAAAAGGTGATGATTTGTTCAGTTAAGCCAAAGAAGAAGAATGATAAGTAAATTGCGCTTAAAAAGAGCATGCCAGCTTTCAAAGCTAAAAACCAGGCTTTATGCCAGGGGATTGTTATTTTCGAGCCCTGGTCGAAACCTTCATCGATGATGACTTCTCCTGGGAAGGGTTCTTCAGCATCTTTATCGAAGTAAACGACCGAGGGTACGTTGTTAATGGCAGTATAAAACCGACCGTCAGGCGGCGTTGTTTTGATTAAGAACCGAACCCTGGGGACAATCCACCATTGATTTGATCGGGAAATCATATTCACCAGGCTGCCGTTGATGCAATTCCCGGATTCCAGGTTCAGGGGGTATCTTGAATCGCCAAAAGCGAAGGGCGAGTATTGCCGATTTGTGTTGGGATCGATGATTTCATCAATGATCACACTGCCAGCCCCGTCTTCAGCATCAAAACAAATCTCAATTTTGTGAACCACAGGCATATCCCAGTAGTGTTTTGCACCCAGGGACAGGGCCAGGATCAAGACAATTGTGACCGAAGCGATAAAAATTAAATTTTTCCATTCTTTGAATTTATCAATATTTGGCTGAATAAAAGCTCTGATTGAAAATAGGACAAGAATGGCAACCATAAGGGACGCAATGAGGAAAATTGTGATCTGGTGACCAGGATTTTGTTCATAAAATCCAATCAGGTTAAATAGAATCAATGCAGACAGGCAAATTCCGATTGCCAGGGAAAATAGAATAGTAATGATATTGATAGTTCGCTTTGAAAGTCGGTTGAGCATCAAAATCAGGTTCCGGCCTCGTTCGTCACTTGGGAAAGGTTGACCAGGATTTCTCCATCATCTGCAATGGTTAAATTGGGATTGAATCCAGGGTCGTGTTTAAAATACTTTTCCCATCTGCTTGTCAATAAATTATTGTCGGTCAGGTCATTGCCATTGCCAATTTTATCGTGTTCGCTATTGTAATCGCTATCACCCTGAATGTAAAGTTTCACAGAAGGGCAAAGAACGTTTCTCAGCCCTGCTTCTTT
>LDZU01006098.1_pt1 | contig 12177 bp, 13 predicted proteins | sample 615531 | NCBI WGS metagenome assembly LDZU01 (sample SAMN03408293, study PRJNA278302) | terrestrial metagenome | isolation source: oil reservoir sample SB2 | place: USA: Alaska, North Slope, Schrader Bluff formation | collected 2011-09 | reverse complement strand
GCACAATCCCTTGCATTATAAAAGGGAGCCATATCGTACTGTTTGAAGGAAATATCCTGCTCCTCATCAACAACTATGGCACCTATATCTTTGTATGGGAGAAAGATAGCAGATCTTGTTCCTATTATTATTCTCTTTTCAAAAGATTGAATCTTTTCAAACAGAAAGTTGAATTCACCTTTTGAAAGTTCTGAATGAATTTTTGCAATTTGAATGGAACCAAAAAGTTTTGAAAATATTTTGTATGTCTGTTCAACAAGACCTATTTCAGGTAAAAGGACAAGGATCTGTTTTCTCGAGTTTTCAAAAACATATTTTAAAAATTTTATGTAAACTTCACTTTTGCCTGTAGCGGGCTGACCAAAAAGTAGAAAAGTTTCGAAGTTCTTTTTATCGAAGGAGTTTTTTAAATTTAAAAATGCATTCTCCTGCTCATCGGTCAAAGATTTTGGGAAATAATTCTCTTCTACATAAGGGAAAAGTTCTTCTTTTACAATATTTTCTCTCAAAAGATCTTCGAATTTTCTCTTAGTCAATTTTTCAATATCACTTTTTGGTAATGCTCTTTTTAAAGTTTCATAGTAAAGTTCAGTGTACCTCTGTTCTTTTGAAATGCAAACATATCTCCGTGGATAGGATATCTGGTAAGGAAGAAAATTTTTTACAACAAGACCTTTTGAAACGAAATAGTATTGAGAAATCCAGTTCATAAAAGTAAACATTTTTTCGGAAATTACAAGTTCATAAATTTTTTTTTCAACAGGTTTCAAATTTTTTATTTCACTTGAATCTGAAAGTTCATAAACTAACCCAAAATATTTTTTATTTTTAAAATCTACCTGAACTATATCACCTCTAAAAATTTCAAATTCAAAGCCATAGGGAACATAATAATCAAAAGTTTTATCTGTATCTATCGGTAGAATTACTTTAACTATCTTCATTTTGAAAAAAGTAAGTAGAATGTTGATTTAGGGATAATGTAGAAAAGGTTTGTACCATAAGTGATAAAAAAATAGAAAAAAAATATGAAAAAGAAGAGAGAAATCGGTATTATTATATAAGAAAAAAGTGGGTACCTTTCAAGATCGGATTGTTTTCCAAATAGCGTGTCCTTTATCGTTGTGGAGAAAAATTGTGAAAAGAAAAATCCAGAAAAGAAAAAAAGTATATCCCTATATTTTTCTTTGATAAAGAAAGTAAGAAGAATAAAAAATATAGAAAACAAAGGTATAGTGTATGGAGATAAAGCAACAATAGGATTTATCTTTTCAGTTTTAATCAAGCCACCACTTTTGGATGATGCTTTAAAAGAATAAATATTTTTAAAAGTTATAAAAGCGAAAAACATATGTGTAGTTTCATGTTGGAATGTTTCGAAAAAATTTATATTCTCCTTAAGAGGTGTTACAAAAAATTTTATTACCAGGTAAAGTGAAAACCCGACAAGAAAATTATAATGTCCTGTTCCAAAGGATAAAGAAAAATCTCTACACTGGAAAACAAATATTCCAAAGCAAAAAGAATAAAAAATTATTAACGAATATAATAAAATAGACAGGATCATTTTTTTAGAAGAGCCTTTGCATGTTTTAATGCCGTTTCGTAGGACTCGGAACTCCCAAGTAACCTTGCAATCTCTTCAACTCTTTCATTTTCGTTCAATTCTTTAACTACAATATTTTTATTTTCCTTTGAAACAAGTATATGGTTATCCGCCTTCGCCGCTATTTGAGGAAGATGTGTTATGGTAATTATCTGTTTGTACTTTGAAATGTTTTTCATAAGTTCTGCAACCTTAAAAGCTGTATCACCGCTTATTCCAACATCGATTTCATCAAAAATCATAGTCATGACAGGATCGTTCTTTCTAAGGTAATCCTTAATACTCAACATAACCCTCGATATCTCACCACCTGAAGCAATTTTTTTCAACGGTTCTCCTTCCTCATTGAATCTGTTTGAAATAAAAAATTCGACATCATCATTTCCCATTTCGCTAAAATTATCTGGTGAAAAAAAGATCTTTATTTTTAAATTTATATCCTTCATATTAAGTTTCTTGAAAGATTCGTTCACATACTCTTCAAATTTCTTTGAAACCGATTCTCTCCTTTTATGAAGAATGAGAGCAAGTTCTTCAAGTTGTTTTTTTAGATCTATTAACAGATTCTCTTGAATTTTTAACTCACCTTCGGGATCCGAAACAATTTTTAACTTCGAAACTATCTCCTCTTTAAATAGGATCAACCCATTTAGATCTCTATTGTATTTTCTTTTCAAATTTTCGATTTTATTATACTTGTTTCTTAAATTCTCAAGTTCATTCGCATCATAAAACAATGTTTCACCATAACTGTAAAGTTCATTATAAAGTTCCGAAACATTATCTATAATAAGATCAACATTCTCTGCTATCTTTGAAATCTTTGAACTTTTGTTTGAAACATCTTTCAAGGTTTTTTTTAATTCGGAAAGGAGAGAATTTATGTTTATTTCTCCCTCATTTAAAATTTTTAAAGAGTATTCTATTTTTTCTTTTATCCTTTCAAAATTTTCCATTTCGGATAGTTCATCTTTCATTTTCTCTTCATCTATATTTTCAATATCGATCTGTTCGAGTTCTTTTAATGTGTATTCATAGAATTCTCTCTCTTTCATGAAGGATTCAAGTTGTTCTTTCAGCATTCTCAGTTTTTTAGATTGCTCGTTATAATCTCTATATCTGGTAATAAATTCTGATAGGATCTCTTCATTTTCTGCGATCCTATCAATTATCTTTATGTGATTTTGCTTTTTTAAAAGTAACTGATGGTCGTATTGCCCGTGAAGATCAAAAAGTAATGTCCCTATCTTCTTCAAGGTTGAAGAACTTATAACGGAGTCGTTCAAATATATAGAACTCCTTTGGTTAGGTTTTATAACTTTTCTTATAACAAGTTCATCTTCAGCGTATATGTCAATATTTTTTAACTCCTCTGCAATTTCATCGGATATTTCAAATATACCGGTTATGGTTGCGTTCCTATTTTTCTTTCTCAAAGAGATATCGATTTTTTCACCGACAAGATTCAACAATGTATTAACCAAAACCGTTTTTCCAGCACCTGTTTCACCGGTAATTACATTGAAACCTTTGTTAAATTCTATTTTCGTGTCTTCAAAAAATAAAAGATTTTCGATTATCAACTCTCTGATCATATTCTTGGGTCCTTTCCAAGATGGAATTTTTCTTTTAGAATATCAAAAAGATCAAAATCTTTAAACTTGATAAGTTTAATTTTTTTCGAATAGTTTGTAAGAACAACCTTTTGATTTTCGGCAACCTTTAACACTTTTTGTGAATCTGCAAAGATTATTGCATTTTTTGATATAGGAACAAGGGTAATTTTGGAAGAACTTTTTACAAGTATAGGTCTTTGAACGAGAAGATGTGGACAAATTGGGGTTATAAGAAAAGCATCTATATCTGGATAAACGATTGGTCCACCGGAAGCGAGTGAATATGCTGTTGAACCGAGTGGAGTAGAAATGATAACCCCATCAGCGGAAATCGTTGATATCTCTTTTCCATCCAAAAGAACTCTAATTTTTATCATCCTATGTATATCCTGAGATTTCATAACTATATCGTTAAGTCCAATTAATTCTCTCCCATTCACTTTGGTAGATAGGAGATTACAACTCTGTAGAAAGAATTTTTTGTTTTTAACCATATCTAACCTAGATTCGAGTTCACTCTCTCTGATATTTGAGAGAAAACCTAAAGAACCAAGGTTAACCCCCATTATTGGGAGAGAGTGAGTTATAGCAAATTTAGCGGCAGAAAGCATAGTTCCATCCCCGCCAAAGGATATTACTAAAGAATTTTTTAAATTCCCTTTAAAAATTTTTAATGTTTCTATTGGATAAGTTTCAACACCATTCTTGTTGCACCATCTTTTAAGTACATCCACAGCCTCAAAGCATCCTTTCTTATTTTTGTTTATAAAATAAAAAATCCTTTTCATTTCTTTTTAAAAAATACAACCCTTTTTATTCCAGCCAGATCTTTTAAAAATTTAATATCTTTATATTTAGCAACTTCCTTTATCATCTTCTCTACACTCTCACTTTGCTCATATCCAATCTCAATTAGACAGACACCATTCTTTTTTAAGTGCCTATAAGCGTTTGATACTATATCCTTTATAACTTTTAGACCATCCTCGCCTCCGTCAAGAGATATTAAAGGTTCAAATGATTTAATCTCTTCAGGGAGTTTCCTAATAACAGATGTTGGGATGTAGGGAGGATTAGAAACTATCATGTCAAACTTAAACCTACTGTTGAATGATGAAAATCCATTGGATTGAACGAAGAATATATCTTTATCAACTCGGTTTGATTTTGCATTCTCTTTTGCTAAAATCAAGGCTTCCCTTGATAGATCTATGGCGTAATACTGAAGATTCGGTGAATATTTCGCAATTGAAATTATTATGTTTCCACTACCTGTTCCATAATCCAAAATCCTGTATTTCGAATTGATTTTATTTTCAAGAGAATATTTGATTGCAAACTCAACGAGAGTTTCAGTATCTGGTCTTGGTATAAGAACATTTTTATTTACTTTGAACTTGAGCCCCATAAACTCAGTTTTCCCAATTATATACTGAACAGGTTCTTTTTTTATCCTTCTCCTTATGAGGGATCTAAAAAGATTCTGCTCTATCTTTGTTAAGTATTTGTTGTAATTTTCGTAAAGATCTATCCTGTCACCGTTCATACAATGTGACATGATAAGTTCAGCATTCAACTTTGCTTCTTTTATCTTGTGCTTTTTTAAAATAAGTATAGATTCGTTAATAAGATCTTTTGCAGTTACCTTAGCCCTTTTCATAAAACTCCAACAGTTTCATTCTGATGTCTTCATCTTTTAAAGGTTGTATTATAAGATCAAGATTCCCATCAAGAATCTCTTCAAGCCGATAAAGTGTAAGATTTATTCTATGATCTGTAACTCTTCTTTCGGGGAAATTGTAAGTTCTTATCCTTTCTGATCTATCTCCAGTACCAACGAGATTTTTCCTGTTCTTTGAAATCTTCTCTTGCTGTTCCACAATAAACTTCTCATACAATCTCGCTTTCAAAATTCTCATAGCTTTCTCTCTATTTTTATATTGACTCCTCTCATCCTGGCATACAACAACTGTATTTGTAGGTAAATGTGTTATCCTTACAGCGGTTGCTACCTTATTAACATTTTGCCCTCCAGCACCAGATGAATGAAAAATGTCTATTCTTAGATCCTTTTCATTTATCTCAAGTTCAACATCCTCGACCTCTGGAAGAACTGCGACGGTAACGGCTGAGGTGTGTATCCTTCCATTTGATTCTGTAGCAGGGATTCTTTGAACCCTGTGAACACCACTTTCAAATTTGAAATTACCATAAGCATTTTTACCCTTTAGAGCAAAAATAATTTCTTTATAACCTCCCAATTCAGTAGGATGAAAATCTATCTGTTCAAAAAGATAACCTTTGCTTTCAGCATACCTTTTATACATCCTGAAAAGATCCGCAACGAAAAGTGCAGATTCCTCCCCTCCAGTTCCTGCCCTAATTTCAAAAATGATGTTTTTCTCATCCTCAGGATCTTTTGGTAGTAATAGAATCTTTAGTTCTTCTTCCATTTTAACTATTTTATCATTTATTTCTTTTATCTCTTGAGTTATCATTTCCTTCATCTCAACATCTTTTTCCTGCTTAAGAAGTTGTGTGTTCTCTTTGAGTTGTTCAAGAATTTTAAAATACTCTTTAGTTTTCTGAACTATCGTGCCCATTTCAGAGTATTTTTTTGAAATTTCTTTATACTTTTTATTATCTGAAATTACCTTTGGATCGGAAAGCATAATTTCCATATCTTTGTACTCTTTCAATTTCATCTCTAACGCTTCTTTAAGCATTACCATCCTCACTGTTAAATTTTAACGATTCTTTTAGAGATGCTATCGATACTTCAAGCATATCATCCGTAGGCTCTTTGGTTGTGATGTATTGAAAAAGTAGTCCAGGGTAAATAAGAAGTTTTATAAAAATATTTTTTGAAAATTTTTCAGAAAGAAATAACAACTCATATGATATTGTAGCAACTATGGGTAGAAAGATAATATGATTTAAAAATCTATTCATGGGAGTGTTGGTTATTTTGAAAACTGAAAAAACTACAGTATCAACAAGGGAATAAAATATTATCGCAAAAGCGAGAGTTATAAATAAAAAACTTGTTCCACAACGGGGATGTTTCGTTGAATATTTTTTTGTATTCTCCACTGTTAAATCATCTCCATTCTCATATGCGAATACTGTCTTGTGTTCTGCCCCATGGTACATAAAAATTCTTTTTATATCTTTAATCTGGGAAATTATTAAAAGATATACTATGAAAAATATAAATCTTATCAAACCTATTAAAAGGTTGAATTGGAACTGATTTTCTATCTTTAAAAATTGAACTATTTGAATCGGTAGAAAAAGGAAGAGAGCTAACCCTATTATTATTGCTAAAATAAAAGTAATAACGGTTTCGAAAAAATTCTTTAAACCGTTCTTGTTATTGGTGTCAGTTTCATAATATATATCTGCACTCCTGTTTAAACTCTCGAAACCAATTTTTAAAGTTTCTATGAAAGTTATTATTCCCCTCAAGGGGAAAAAATTGAGTTTTTTATTTCTTTTGACCAGTTTCGTAAAAGGTTTTGACTCTGTAACAATCGTTCCATCCTGCTTCCTTACACTCAAAGCATAACCATTATCCGCCATCATAAGAACACCTTCGATCAGAGCCTGTCCACCAGCCTTTCTTTTTTTATTCTCCATACTTCTCCTTCAAAGAGACATACTTTAGATACTCTTCGAGATTTGTTAAATTGTTTATTACTATTTTATCGTTGAAAACTTTAATAAGATTAGATTTTTCAAGGTTATCTATAAGTTTTTTCAATTTTTCAACTCCAATACCAACAATAGGAGCAACATTTTCATACCTGAACTCCATGTTTATAAGATAACTTTCATCAGGCTGTTTTATACCCTCTTCCTGTGCCTTCATTATCAAAAATGCTACCAACCTTTTTTCATCACCTTTTATCGTCAAAAATTTTATCTGTTCATCCGCCCTTCTCAACCTTTTAGAAAGTTCGGTTATGATGTATTCTATCAGAGGTTCCTCTCCTATTTTTTTTCTAAAAGCGACTTTATCGAAAGTGATAAGTTCGGTATCACCTTCTGCTATGGCAGTTGCAGATCTTGGACTTCCATCTATGAGTGCCATCTCTCCGAAGAAATCACCTTCGGAAAGAACAGCAAGAACTTTCATCTCATCTCCAACTTTTTGAACGATTTTTATTTTTCCAGATTTTATGAGATACATTTCATCACCGATTTCACCTTCTCTAAAAAGTACCTCTCCATCTTTCAAAACTTTTTCAATTTTGCTGATCTCCCCCATAAACTCTCCTTTTAAATATTTAAAATTTTAGGTAACTCTCTTTTAAACCTGTTGCTTTCATACCTTGATATTACTTTTAGAATTTTTTCCTTTTTGATACCAACTTTCTCAATCTTTTCTAAAGAATATTTTTTATCAAAAAAAAGATATGAGATGATATCTATAGTTTTGTAATCTATTCCCATCTCACCTTCATCAGTTTGACCTTCCCATAGATCTGCCGAAGGTCTCTTTTTTATAATCCTTTTTGGTATACCAAGGAACTTAGCGAACTCAAAGATCTGCGTTTTGTAAAGTTTTCCAATAGGATTTATAGAACAAGCGAGATCTCCAAAAATCGTCCCATATCCCATTATAATTTCAGACCTGTTACTCGTCCCTATGACAAGTGCTCTGTATTTGAGTGCTTTATCAAAAAGTATCGACATCCTTTCCCTTGCACACTTGTTTCCTATTCTCAATTTCAAAAGTTGTTCATCATCATGTTGGTTGTCGAAATAAATGTCTATCTGTTTTGATATTTCTATGGTTTCATAATTTATTCCAAATTTCTTTGTTAGTAAATCAACATCCTTGTAAGAGATTTTTGATGTTGTCCTGTATGGCATAAAAATAGGTTTTACACAATTCTTATCGAATGTTTTTAAAAGGATCGCAAGAACAACTGAAGAATCAAGACCCCCAGAAAGTCCTAAAACGCAATTCTCAAACTTTCTTTTTTTAAACTCTCTTTTTAAATTTTTAACTAACCCGTTTAAAACCTCTTCCCAGTTTTTATCGATAATCTCTTTAAAAATTATTTCTTTATTCATAGTTTTTTATTTTAAATCAATAAAAATTTTAGTCAATATTAAGATTAAAAATTGTCATGTTAAATTAAGGACAATAACTCCAAATATCAATAGAAAGAAAACTATATACTGTTTTAACTCAGGACGTGCTTTCCAAATTATTATATCAGTTAAAATCCCTCCTATCACTACCCCACTTCCAAGTAAAGGGTAAGCGACAGATGCCTGCAAATATTTTAAAGATTTAAGAAAAAAATAAGACATAAACTGGTTTGGGATTCCTACAATGAACCCATAAAGAACACTTTTAAAATAAAATTTTTTATCTTTGAAAAGAAAAACGATTAGATTTATTAAAAACGCTGAAAGGAAAAGAATGAATAAAAAGAAGGAGATATCATTTTTACCGTAAACTTCAAAAATTTTAAGCCCCGCATCGGACATACCTGTGTTTAAAAATAGAATGAAAATTAAAAATAAAGATAGTTTTACTTTAAGATTCCCCATAAGAATAAATGCAAGAAGTATTACAAGAATTCCTATAAAAATGTTTATCGATAACTTTTCTTTAAAAAGAAATACAGATAAAATCAAAGGGATAATAAGGGAAACTCTCATGATAGATATTGACAAAGAAATACCATTTCTTTTAATGTTCTTATCATAAATGACAAAATTTAAAAAATAGAGTATACCAATAAAGATTGCAAAGATTACATCAAAAAGGTAGAAAGTTACTTTAACTCTATTCATTTGAAAAAAACTTATTAAAGATGCAATAAAATAGTTGGAAAGAAGTATCAAATATATTGATGATTTTTTATCCTTTTGAAAAAGTTTAAGAAGATTCCCTATCAAAACTGATGAAGTTATACTCAAAATAAGGTAAAACATTATTTAAGAGTTAAAATAATTTTTTTAGGTGATATTTCAGACTTTCAAATTCTTCACTTGAAAAACTCTTTTTAAGTTTTTCGAAAATTTCGTCAAGATTTTTTTCTAATTCCGGTTTGAGTTTTTCATACTCCTCTTTACTCTTTTCTTTCAACTCCTCGAGTTTTAGATTTAGATTATCAATGATATCCTTAAATTTTTCGTCTGTTTTTAAAGAATCAATTTTCCCCTGTATTTTTAATGAAAAAAGTTTTATGTAATAATCTATTTCGTCTCCACCTTTAAAAATACTATCACCTTCGAATCTTTTCAAACCTTTTGATGGATCGTTTATTATGACTATTTTTGTTTTTGAATTCAGATCAACAAGATAAAAATATGGATTGTAATTCAAAAGTTCTTTATTATCGGTTATTTTTATATGAACAAGATAATTGGAGTCCAAAAAATCTATCCTTTTAACGAATCCAACTGAATCACTTTCAAAATATACAGGAGATTTTGGCTTTAGGTTACCAATTTTTTTGAAACTGATTTTGATGTCTTCGTTAGAACACCCAAAGATCATAAAAAGAAAAAGGATTGTGGAAAATATTTTAAGAATTCTTTTCATCTTTCCCCTCCTCATTTTCAATACTTAAAATATTTTTAAAACTCTTTTCAGTTTTTTTAAAGGATTTTTGTAAAAGATCATAGTTCTTTTCAAGTTCTTCAATCTTCTTTCCAAGATTTTCTATGTATTGAGAGTTCTCTTCAAGATTTTTATTTAATTTTTCAACATTCTTTTTTATTTCCTTTGAAATTTCAACGAATCTGTACTGTTTTAAACCGGCAAGAATAACATTTAAAAAGGCAAAAAAAGTTGAAGGACCAGAAAGGAGAACCCTCTTTTTAAGAAGTGCATCGAAAAGATCATTCTTCTCACCATTTGGATAGGTTTCCTGAATAGATTCAATATAAATAGAATCTGATGGGATAAATATTATAGCGAAATCTGATGTTCCCTCTTCAGGCTTTATATATTTTGAACTAACGGATTCTCCAATATCTTTCAACTGTCTTATAAAATTTTTAAAGTAATCGTTTCTCAACTTCTCATCCTTTTCAAAATAGTACCTTTTATACTCCTCAGATGGGAATTTTGAATCTACAGGAATGAGCAGATCTTTGTATTTTATAACCATATCAACTTTTGACCTGTTTGAAAATTGGTACTGCTCTTCATACATACTTTATGGTAAGACCTCTGAAACTATCTGGCTTAAAATAACCTCTCCAAATCCACCACGAAGTTTTGGTCTATCGAAAAAATATTTTAGATCTTTCGAAAGTTCGTTAGCAACCTTTTGATCCTCACTCAATTTGCCCAAAGAATCTGAAAGAGTGTTTATAACTTTAAAAGTTTCGATAGCGTTATTGGAAATAAGATCTTTCGTCCTTTCGATTTTTTCTACATTCTGATTCAAAGACTGGATTATCTGTTCTTTCGATGAGTTTTCAAAATCTTTGATCTTGGAGAGTATTCTCAACTCTAAAAATTTCAAAAGAATAAAATTTATTACAATAAGAACGCAAACGATTAAAATTGTAAATATTATCTGCATAGTAAAATTATAATAGATTTTTTTATATTAACAAGTATAATTGTAGAAAAGGAGTTTTTATGGAAAGAAGAATCGATAAACTAAATTGGAGGGATATAAAAAAGTTGAAAAAGAGTTGTGATTTAGCCTTATTACCTATAGGAACGCTTGAAGCGCATTCCATAACATCAAATGGAACCGATACAATCATTCCAGAATACATCTGTGAAAAAATTGCTGAAAAACTTAACGGACTGATATATCCACCAGTTCATTACTCTATAACATCTTCCCTCTTACCTTACCCTGGAAGTGTTACATTAAAAGATGAAACTTTTGAAAAACTTATTTTTGATATAGCCTTGTCGATAAAGAAAGATAAATTTAAATACCTTGTTATAATCAATGGACATGGTGGAAATAACAAAGTTCTATCAGATTTAAAAAAGAGAATTTTTTTAGAAACTGGAATGTTTGTTATAATAATCCATTGGTGGGTAGTTGGATATCCACTATGTAGAAAAGTTTTTGGAAAAGATGGTGGACACGGTGGAGTTGATGAAACAGCGATGGTAAATGTCATCGACAACAAGCAGGTTTTTAAAGAGTACCTTAAAGATGAAAACCTATACTACAAGGTAGTTGATGGAGTTGAAACTATACCAGCACCAGCATCAACAATACTTTACTCTGAAAATGACGGTAAAATAGATCTTGACATAAAAAAATCTAAAAAGTATTGCAACCTCGTAATTGAAAAAATTAATAAAATAATATTTGAAAATATTGAAAAGTTCAGAAAATATTTTGACTGAATATTAAATTTATTAAAAAAGAGTATACTTTAAACCTATATTGCCAGTTAATCCTTTCTCAGTTATTTTACCTACAAGGTATCCTGAAGTTTTATAACCAACCTGTAAAGAAAATGAAATTTTATTATTCAGATTGTAAACTATATTTGAACTTAGTGAGAATCCTTTCCCATAGTAATACTGTGTCCATAGATCTGAGGATAAGCCAAAAGAAAAATCATTATAACCAAAAATTTTTGGTAAACAAATTCCAAAGCCATTATTTTTTAAAGGAAATCCATATCTAAAATATATTGAGGCAATAACATCTTTCACTTTTAAATAATTGAATAAATACAACTTAGTGCCTATTGTTGAAGTATTAAAATATGTTCCATAAGACCATCTAAAAGATTTGTTACCAAAATATAAAGTCTAACTTACGAGAGTTCATTTCCAAAAAAAGAAAGAGCACTTCTATATGTGTTTAAATCAAAAAGATTTCAAAGAATTGAAAATAAAGCTGCATTATTATAAAATTTAACAAGATCTTTATTGACTTTTTCTGTTGAATCAATAATTTCTCTACCTGCAAACTGCCAAACAAGTTTTGTAAAATTTAC
>LDZU01000140.1_pt1 | contig 12226 bp, 10 predicted proteins | sample 615531 | NCBI WGS metagenome assembly LDZU01 (sample SAMN03408293, study PRJNA278302) | terrestrial metagenome | isolation source: oil reservoir sample SB2 | place: USA: Alaska, North Slope, Schrader Bluff formation | collected 2011-09 | reverse complement strand
AGGCGAATTTCATACCCGAGCTTGGTGTGTTTTAAAAGAAACCATAGCAGAACAGCGCCAAGGATCGCAAAGAAAATTCCATAATGAACACGCCCCGCTAGCCGCGGCAACCAGGCTGAGACCGGGAATTGAGCTGTTCCGGGGAAACCGAATCCTTGGGGGTCTCTCCACGGACCGAGGTATAAATACTCAACCAATAAAATGGCAATATAGTTCATCATTAAAGTTGTCAAAATTTCATTGACGCCGACTGCTGCTTTCAATCCGGCCGGGATCAAGCCCCAAATTGCCCCTGCCAGCCCACCGGCCAGGAACATGGCTGGCAGGAGGAAAGCGGATGGGATCACATCCTGCAGGAATAATGCAACGAAGGATGCCGCGATCCCGCCCATTGCCAGCTGACCTTCGGCACCAATATTCCAAAAGTGCATATGAAATGCGATGGAAACACCCAACCCTGTCAGCATCAGGGGGATGGCTTTGACAAGTGTCTCCGTAAGTGCATACGTGCTGCCGAGTGATCCTTTCACCATGACAGAATAGGCTTGCATGGGATTGATCCCAAACAGGATCAAAACGATTGCACTGAATAAGAGGGCTAGTAAAAATGATGCAACCGGAATCAGAAAATTCAATACTTTATTCTGGTCAGTCCTTTTTTCAAATTGAATTCTCAAGGGATCGTTTTCTCCTCTCCAACGGTTTCTATATTCGAAAGTGATTGCCCGGCCATCATCAACCCGATCGTTCCCAGTGAGACAGTTGCGGCATCTACTATTCCCATGATTTTTCCTTCATACAGTACGATGATGCGATCGGAGAGCTGGGTAATCTCTTCAAGATCTTCTGAAATTAAAAGGATTGCGGCACCTTTATCTCTTTGTTCCAGCAGTGTGGAGCGAACCGATTCTGTTGCTCCAACATCCAATCCGCGGCTGGGATATACAGCGATGAGCATACCCTGGCTGGCCGTGATCTCCCTGGCGAGAATCAAACGCTGTTGATTTCCACCCGAAAGCAGCCGAGCGGGTGTTTCGGGAGAGGGAGTCTTTATTTGAAAAACCTTGATTAAATTATTGACAAATTGAAGGATATTTTTCTTTTTTACAATTTGTCCCTGCACAATGGGGGGATTGCGATATGCTTTCATCACCAGATTATCCGAAACGGTTAAATTTGCAGCCAGACCAACGCCAATCCGGTCACCCGGTACATGGCTGATGCCTGCCTTGATAACCTTAAACGGGGTGGAATTCGTAATATCCTGACCGTTGACTGAAATTTTGCCACTCGTGATCGTTCTCAGCCCAGCAATCACTTCAGCTAATTCACGTTGTCCATTTCCGGCAACCCCCGCCACACCCAGGATCTCCCCTGCACAGATTTGCAGGCTGACATCCACCAGAGCGGGTAAACCCTTGTCATTGGTCGCATGGATATGAGTTACTTCCAGAACAGCTTTTCCAGCCTTGCATTTCTTCTTCTCAAGACGGAAGAGAATGTCGCGGCCGACCATCAGGCGGGCAAGTTCTTTTTTGTTTGTATCCCTGGTCAAGACATTGGAAACAACGCGACCGGATCGTAAAACTGTTACTCTATCGGAGAAAGCTGTTACTTCGTTCAGTTTATGCGTAATGAGAATGACAGCTTTCCCTTCCTCTGCCATTTTCCGGAGGATTTTTGCGAGGTCTTTTGCTTCATCCGGTGTAAGAACAGCGGTAGGTTCATCCAGGATCAAAATTTCTGCTCCACGGTAAAGTAAACGCATGATCTCAACCCGCTGCTGTTCACCAACCGATAATTGCCAGATGGCGGCATCCGGATCAACCAGCAGATGATATTGACTTGAAAGTTCCTGAATGCGTTTTTTAACCTGGCTTGCATGGAGATTGAGTCCGGTGTTTTGTAGACTTAAAATGATATTTTCCGTGACTGTCAGGCTCTCGACAAGCATGAAATGTTGATGGACCATTCCGATCCCGTGGAGAATGGCATCTTTCGGTGAGTGAAATTCGACCTCTTGCCCTTTGAGAAAAATTTGGCCTGCATCGGGTTTGTATAAACCAGCCAGAATGTTCATTAAGGTAGTTTTTCCCGCGCCGTTTTCTCCTAGAAGGGCCAGGATTTCGTGCGAATATACATCCAGATCGATGCCATCATTCGCCAGAATTCCTGGAAATTGTTTGGTAATACCCCGTAGCTGTACCGAAAGTTGTTTACTTTTATCCATGTTCTTTTTATCGAAAGAATGATGAAGCCCCCATGAATGGACTGGCCATCATCTGGGGGCTTCATTGATTGTAGGTTTTATTCAGCCGGAATTGTTCCGACTACACCCTCTACGAACCAGTTCATACTCAGTTGGTCCGCGTCGCTCAAGCATTCGCCTTCTGCGACGACAATTTCACCAGCCTGATTCGTGATTGGTCCGCAAAATGCATCATCGCTTCCATCAATGAATTTTGCTTTTTGTGCTTCCACCAATGCTTTGACATCGTCAGGAACCAGCGGGCTGAAATCAGCTAACATGACAACATTATCAGCCATTCCACCCCAATACTGGTGAGTTTCCCAGGTACCATCCAGCACTGCCTGAACGGTTGAGATGTAATAGACGCCCCAGTTCCAGACCGGGCTGGTCAGAACAGTATCTCCTACAAATTGAGCCATATCAGAGTCGTAACCAATGCTCAATTTGCCGGCTTCCTGAGCGGCCTTTTGTGGTTCGGTGGTATCCTGGTGCTGGGCTATGATATCAGCACCTTCATCCAGAAGGGCAACCGCTGCTTCTCGTTCGAGCACGGGATCATACCAGGTATTGGTCCACACCACATGCACTTCCGCGTCCGGATTCACGCTTCTAACACCAAGCGTGAATGAATTGATACCGCGAATGACTTCGGGGATCGGAAATGCTGCTACATATCCGATGAAATTGTTTTCCGTCATACTGCCGGCAACAATTCCGGAAAGATAGCGCGGTTGTTCAATGCGACCAAAATAAGTAGCCATGTTTTCAGCGGTGGTATATCCCGAGCAGTGTTCAAAGATCACATCCGGATATTCTGCAGCAACGGTAGCGGTCGGATCCATGTACCCATAACTGGTAGTGAATACGATCTTCGCGCCTGCTTCGACCACATCGCGAATAGCTTTCTCGGCATCTGCTCCTTCGGGAACATCCGGGACGGTGATGGTCTCAATTTGGTCACCAAGCGCTTCTTGCAGCATTAATCTGCCGCGTTCGTGTTCATAGGTCCATCCCAAATCACCGGGCTGCCCGATATAAATGAAAGCGACTTTGATCTTTTCTGCGGGTGCCTCTTCTTCAACTACAGCTTCTTCTGTGGCTGGTTCTTCAACTACAGCCTCTTCTGTTTGTCCGCATGCTCCTAGTAGAAATGCAATGATAAGCAATGCTGACAAAACAAACCATTTGTTCTTGCGCATGTTACCTCCTCCTTAAATTATATTAATTGTTTTCAAGCATGCAACGAAATCAGTATAAAAATTTTTACCCCACCTCCTTGCTCTCCATTTTTTGAAATAGCTCCACACGATTTAAAGAAAAAACTAAGTTTTAATATTATATACTGGCATTTTTCTAAAAAAGAAGATATTAATCCCAATTTTCGGTTTGATTTTGCAATAACCGATTTATCAATACCTGTGCAAGCCAAGTAAAGTAAAATAGAGTGGATTTATTTTGGTCAATTCAGGATGCAAAAAACCTAAAATTTCAATGAAAAACAAGATGATTACATAAAAACAGGAGAAACCTGGTTTATTACTAAAAAATATTACTGAACTGAGAAGGAAAAATGCCCATTAAAGTTTATTTTGATTGCTATCCATGTTTGCTGCGTCAGGTCCTCGATGCGGTTAATTATCTTGAGTTTGAACCGGATACTACCAGAGAAATATTGAATAGATCCATGCAGGATTTGATTAATATGGAGGATAATCTCACATCATCAGAATTGGCTGCCAGAATTCATCAGAACATCATTCAAAAAGCCGGCGGGATTGATCCTTATTTGAATGTAAAAGAAATGAGCTTAAAAAAAGCTGCTGAGCTCTATGACTACGCAAGAAATATTATTACTTCCTCGAATGATCCACTGGAAACAGCCATCAAAGTATGCACGGCAGGCAATATCATCGATTTTGGACCGGCTGCTGATTTTAACCTGAAAACCGCTATTGACCAGGTTTTAAAAACCTCCTTTGCGCATTTTGATTATGAGGCTTTTAAGGTTGCTCTGCGCTATGCGGAGAGAATTCTTTTCCTGGGGGATAATGCAGGAGAAACATTGTTTGATAAACTACTCATTGAACAGATTGCTAAACCAATGGATTATGTAGTAAAGAGTGCTCCGATCATGAACGATGCTCTGCGGGAAGACGCGCTTTTGACCGGCTTTCCGGATTATGTGAGTATTATTGAGAATGGTACTGCAATTCAGGGAACTGTTTTGTCGCAATGTTCCGGAGCGTTTTTAGAAAAGTTCAAAATGGCAGATATGATCATTTCAAAAGGAATGGCTAACTTTGAGACACTTCCGCATGAGGGAGAGAGGACATTCTTTATGTTAAAGATAAAGTGCAAACCGATTGCCGAACTATCCGGTATTCCTTTTGGCAGTTTTGTGCTGAAACAAGGTGGATTCCTGCATGAATAACAGTATATTCCAGGATCGGATATGAATAAGATTGATTATGATTTTTTAAAAGAGATTGAATGCTGGCTTCTGGATATGGATGGGACAATCTATCTGGATGATCAACTGGTTGATGGTGCGGAAGATTTTCTCCGTTTTCTGATCGAAAAGAAAAGGCGGTTCCTGTTCTTGACCAATAATTCTTCAAAAAGTGCTGCAGCATATGTGCAAAAATTACACAGTCTTGGATTATCTTTTATCACTGAGGAACATGTTTTTACTTCAGGTCAGGCTACCATTGCTTATGTCTTGAAGCATTTTCCCAATAAAAAAGTATTCTTACTTGGTACTGCGGATCTTGAACGGGAATTCATTCATTCCAACGTACTGCTTGCGGAGGATCCTGAAGTTATCATCCTGGGATTTGATACCACCCTTACTTATCAAAAACTATGGAAAACATGTGATCTTATCCGAAAAGGATTACCCTATGTTGCAACCCATCCGGATTTAAATTGCCCGGTGAAGGATGGGTTCATGCCCGATATCGGATCGATCATCGCATTCGTGAAAGCATCTACTGGACGGGACCCGGATGTGATCATTGGAAAACCGAATCTCCCGATGCTTCATGCGATCAGCGAGAGGATCAATGTGGATTTCAGTAAGATCATCATGGTGGGGGATCGTTTGTATACCGATATTGCTCTTGGAGAAAGAGGAATTCGGACAGTGCTGGTTTTGAGCGGTGAAACAAAAATGGAGGATTTACAAAACAGCCCTTTCCATCCGGACTTGGTAGTGCACACAATTGTAGATTTGATTGGTAAATTCTGATATATAGAATTGAACAAAGAATGCGTTTTCCATGATTTATCATCCATAAATGGATGAAATTTATGGATGAAATTCATGATAGACAAACGCGAAAAAGCCATGCTAGAATTAATTGCTTGAAGTTTTAGTTCTAGAAAGAAAGAGTAGTCTTTTAATTTGGAACTTGCTCAAGAAAACTAAGAAAGGAGTTCCAAAATATGTCCGAGAAAGAACAGGGTACCGTGAAATGGTTCAATGGATCAAAAGGATATGGATTCATTGAACGCGATTCCGGTGAAGATGTTTTCGTACATTACACTTCTATTCAGCAAGATGGATATCGTACCCTTACCGAAGGACAGCGCGTTGAGTTCATTGTAACGCAAGGCGAAAAAGGTCCGCAGGCGCAGGAAGTTGTAATTCTCTAAACTGAAATTAAAAAAATTGTCTAATACAAGAAAAGAGCGGTGCATGAATTCCGCTCTTTTTATTCTTAAGCGGGCGATGGGGCTCGAACCCACAACCTTCTGCTTGGGAAGCAGACATTCTACCATTGAACTACGCCCGCAACAGTTGCATTATAACGACCCGAGAAAAGCGTGTCAATAGATGATTGAAAATTAGGATAATTATGATAAAATTGATAAAAATACTACAGAACAGGTGATTCTATGAAAACATATGATGTGGTTGTAATCGGAGCAGGTCCTTCAGGACAATCCTGTGCTGTGCGTGTGGCTCAGCAGGGAGGAAAGGTAGCCATTATTGAAAGAGATTATATCGGTGGGATTTGCACGAACTGGGGTTGCACTCCCAGTAAATCGATGATCGAATCTGCCAAGGTAGCCCAGACAATCAGAGAAAGTGAAAAATATGGGGTTGATGTGGATACCTTTTTTGTTAATTTTTCCAAGGTCGCTAAACGCAGAAATCGTGTGGTAGAGACTGTGCGTGAAGAAATTCGTGACCTATTGGAACATCACCATGTAGATATCTATTATGGGCAGGCAGAACCGCAAAAAGATCGTGCGATCCTCATTCGTGAGGGAAAATTGGATGCCAATGGTGAAACCATGCATTTCACCGGGAAAACAGAAACAATACAAGCCACGAATATTGTTTTCGCAACGGGATCACAACCCCTCGATCTTTCTTCGTTTGATAAAAATGACCCTACAATTGTCAGCAGCAACCGCTTGATCTCCATTAATACACTACCAAAATCTCTAACGATCATCGGGGGAGGGGTGATCGGGTTGGAATTTGCCACAATTTTTTCCAATCTCGGCAGCAAGGTTACCATCGTTGAGTTTCTGGATCGTGTTGTTGCAGGGATGGATGTGGATATCTCCTCAACCATCACGAAGATTCTGGAAAAGAAAGGTGTCAAGATTTTTGTCGGGCATGAGGCGTTATCCGTAGAGCATGGAACTATTCGATTGCGTGATCGAAAGACCGGTCAGGAAAAGAATGTAAAATCGGACCTGGTGCTGGTTGCGATTGGAAGGAAACCGGTTATTCTCACTGAATCGTTGGAAAATCTTGGAGTGGAGTACACAAAGAAGGGTATCACGGTTAATGAATATATGCAGACGAATCAACCGGATATATGGGCAATTGGAGATGCAACAGGTAAATCTATCCTCGCGCATGTAGGTATCCAGCAGGGCATTATCTGTGGCGAGAATATCATGGCAGGTAAGAATGACCTGCGAAAAATGGATTACAGTGTAATTCCGGCCGTGATCTATTCCATACCTGAAGTTGCGATTGTCGGAACGATTCCCACGGACGAAAAAGGAGTTACGGTTGTTAAGGTACCTTTCGCGGTGAATTTGAGGGCAACCATCGAAGATTACCAGGATGGTTTTATAAAGCTGTGGATATCCGAAGGGAAACTGCTTGCCGCACAAGCCATTGGTCATACCGTTTCGGAGATCATTCAGGAGTTCGCAAACATGATTGCCCTGGGAACACCAATTGATGAAGTGGCTAAAATCATCCACGCTCACCCATCCTATGCTGAGATTGCACGCCTGGCGTTCAGCCATGCCCTGGGAAAGGCGGTAGATTTTTATCTTTAAATAGGGCTTAAGCAACCATCCCAAGGGTCATCCCCAGGCCATCCCAAGGACGATTGGGAATTAATGGTATCATATTATAATATTGCGCGATTTTGTAGGTAGAAATTCCGATACCTTTTACCACAGGAGACTTGCTTGGTTGCAAATCCTTTTAATTGGTTATTAGGCTTATTCTCTCTCGACCTGGGGATCGATTTGGGATCAGCCAACACATTGATCTATGTTCGAGGGAAGGGGATTATTGTTCATGAACCATCTTGGGTAGCCATTGAAAAACGTACACGACGTCCAGTTGCGATCGGGACACAGGCAAAACAGATGGTAGGGCGAACCCCTGCAAACATCACAACCATACGACCAATTCGGGATGGTGTGATTTCCGAATTTGAAATCACACAGGCAATGCTGGCTTACTTCATCGGGCGGGTTCACCAGCAGGCGATTGTCCCCATGCCGCGGCCGCGCGTTGTCATTGGGATTCCCACGGGAGCAACTGAAGTTGAAAAGAGAGCTGTCTTTGACGCGACCATGGCCGCCGGTGCACGGGAGGTTTATTTAATCGATGAACCCATCGCTGCCAGTATCGGGGCTGGTTTGCCATTGGCTGACATACCCGGTAGCATGATCGTGGACATTGGCGGAGGAACATCAGAAATCGCGGTTACTTCTATGGGTGGGATTGTTGTTTCCAGGTCCTTGCGTGTGGCCGGTGATGAAATGGACCAGGATATCATTGATTACGTTCGCAACAAGTACAGCTTATTCATCGGGGAACGCATGGCTGAACAGACCAAATGGGAAATTGGCTCTGCTTACCCATTTGAAACCGAAAAAACTATGCAGGTAAAAGGCCGTAACCTGATCACCGGGCTTCCCGAATCGATCGAGATCTCTTCCATTGAAATTCGTGATGCTTTGAATAATTCAATCCAGGTGATTATTGATACCATAAAAAACGCGTTGGATGAGGCCCCCCCGGAAATTGGATCTGACTTGCTGGATACAGGTATCTGTCTGGCAGGGGGCGGGGCCCTTCTCAATGGGATGGTTCAACGATTGGCTGAAGAGCTGAAAGTGCATGTATGGCTGGCAGATGATCCGATGACTTGCGTTGCTCGTGGAGCAGGAATTGTGCTTGAAGATCTGGACCGTTTCAAGCATCTTCTTATTGATATTGACGGGAATAAACAACATTTGTAGTCAATTCTTCCTGGTATTATTGTAAAAAACCGAAAATGGTGAAAAATGCGTTTTGAAAATACGCGTACATTTCGAACCGTTATAACTGCTTTGATCATTATTGGGATCATTTTGCTTGCCTTCAGTGGTGTTCTGAGACCACTTCTGGGTGTTGTAATGGATCCCTTTGTGAAGGTTCAGGGATGGATCTCGAACCAATTCATGGCTGTATATGATTTCTTTACCTTACCTCGTGATGTGACCGATCTGATGGCAGAAAATGCAGAGCTAAAAAATGAGGTGTCACAGCTACAGAGCCAGATTATTGAATTACAGGAGCAGTTAAGTGAAGCAGATATCTTATATGCCCTGCTTGATTTTGCGAGAGCAAAACCAGAGAATACTTACGTTGCTGCTTCGGTCATCGGTAGAGATCCAAATCCATTTATGCATTACATCATTATTGACCATGGATCCGATGATGGAATCCGCTATGGAATGCCGGTAGTAACCCAGCAGGGATTGGTGGGGAAAGTAGATGCTGTGACCGCAAGTGCGGCCCGGATTCAATTGATCAATGATCCTGATTCCAGTATCAACGTCCGCATGCAGTCTCTGGATGAAGAAGCACAATTGATCGGTTCCATAACAGGCGATCTGGAATTGACCATGATCCCATCGGATATAGACCTTCAGCCAGGCGAAATTTTATTAACCTCTGGTTTAGGCGGCAATTATCCGGCAGATATTGTGGTGGGTCAGGTGGTGAATGTGCAGAAGAAAGAAAGCGACATTTTCCAGACTGCTGTCGTCCAATCGGAAATAGATTTTTCAACATTGCGCGCCGTATTGGTTATCACCAATTTCAACGCGATTGATATTGATCTTCTAACAAGCGAGTAGGAACCGAACGATGGATATCCTTTTATCTTCCATCCTGGTGTTGATCTTTACCTCTCTCCAATTGGGAGTGGTTAGCCGCATCCCTCTTCAAAACGGGATGGCAGATATTGTATTATTGTTCATTATTGGGTGGAGCCTTAACCGCCAGGCGAAGAGATTCTATATCCCGACTTTAATCGCTGGAGGCTTGGTCAGTTTTATATCTTCTATTCCATTCCCGGGCGTTTTAATCAGTTATCTGGTGGCGGCAGGTTTAACAAGGATCCTGGTCAACCGTTTATGGGAAATGCCTGTTTTCTCCATGCTGATTATCACGATAACTGCCACTTTTTTTCAGCATCTCGTCTATATTTTAATGATGCAATTTCAAGAGATGTCAATCCCCTTCTTTTCAAGCTTGGAAGGGATTACACTCCCCAGCGTCTTTTTGAACATAATCCTTGCTTTTCCAATGTATTTAATTGTTCATGATGCACAAAAAATAGTGTACCAAGAAGCAGAAAATGAATAAAGGTGGAAATATTAAAATCTCATGGAAAAATTGGCGGATCAGGATCCTGTATATCCTGATCCTGGTGATCTTTGGATTCTACGGTTTCCGGTTGTTCAGTTTGCAGATTATCAATGGCGATGAATATGTTGCTCAAGCTGAAGAAAACCGCATCAGCAATATTAGTATTCAAACAGAACGGGGAATTATTTACGATCGCAACGGGATTGTTCTTGCAAAAAATGCAGCTTCCTACAATGTCATGATCACTCCCGCAGATCTTCCGGTGGATGAAGGCGCTATTCAGGAAATCTACCGGCAGCTTTCAGCAGTAATCGATATTCCAGTATCGAACGGTGAATTAACCGATGAAGTTGTAAAAACATTTACTCCATGCAATACCGATCTGGGCATTTCTGAGATCGTGGTGATTGCTGATACGAATGCTCCTTATACGCCAATGGAAGTCAAGTGTGATATTGATAAGGAAACGGCTATGCTGATCGAATCAAAATCAGATGAATGGCCGGGAGTTACTATTGAAATTGAACCGATCCGGGAATATCCCACAGGAGCATTAACCTCCGAGATCATCGGATTTTTAGGACCTATTCCTGAATCACAGGAGGAATATTATACCGAGCTTGGCTTTGTTGCAGGTCGTGATAAGGTTGGTTATGCGGGGGTCGAAGCCACCATGCAAGATACACTGGGAGGCAAGAATGGTCTGCGGGTTGTGGAAGTGGACGTGGCTGGCAAAGTAATCCGTGATGTCGAACCTCCTGTTGAACCTGAACCCGGACTCAATATAAAACTGACCATCGATACTCGTTTACAGGAAGCCGCGAAAGCAGCATTGATCGGAAATATTGATTGGTGGAATCGCTGGTTTAATGATGTGCGGTTCACCAATGGGGTTGTGATCGCGATGAATCCAAAGACGGGAGAAATATTGGCTCTGGTTTCCTATCCGACGTATGAAAATAACCGCATGGCTCGTTTCATTCCATCGTATTACTATCAGCAATTAAGCGCTGATCCCAACAGACCACTTTTCAACCATGCGATTTCTGCGGAGCATCCCCCGGGTTCTGTGTACAAAATTGTCACAGCTATTGGTGCGTTGAATGAGGGCGTGGTTACTCCATACCAGAGCTTGATCACTCCTTATTCAATTTTCATCACAGAAAAATATTCTGAAAACGATCCGGGTACTCCGCGTGAATTCGTGGATTGGAAAGAGGGAGGGCACGGGCAGGCGAACTTCTTTAAAGGTGTATCCCAATCTGTGGATGTATATTTTTACAAAATCAGCGGTGGGTATCAGGATGAAGTAAAAGAAGGACTTGGTATCTGGCGAATGAGTGAATATGCCAAAGCGTTGGGATATGGAGAGATCACCGGTATTGAATTGCCCGGAGAGACAAATGGGCTTGTGCCGACCCCAACCTGGAAACGCATCAACTTGAGTGAAAATTGGTCAACCGGTGATACCTACATCGCAGGAATGGGACAGGGATATGTTTTAGCTACTCCTTTACAGATCCTTGTTTCGTATGCGATTGTGGCAAATGACGGTGTGTATATGAAACCGACCATCATCCGGGAAATCATTGATTCGGATGGCAATGTAGTGCAGGAATTTGAACCCGAACAGGTCTGGGATATTACCAAGGACCCACTTATAGCCATTTACGATGAAAATAATATTCCTACCGGAGAGAAGAAAGTTGTCGAACCATGGGTAATTGATGTGACACAGCAGGCATTGCGCATGACTGTTACTGAAGGCACTGCAATGAGCATTTTCAAAGGGATGGAAGTTCCAACTTCCGGAAAAACAGGGACCGCGGAGTATTGCGACAATATTGCTCAAGAGCAGGGATTATGCGTAAGCGGTAACTGGCCTGCGCATGCCTGGTACGTTGGGTATGGACCCAGTGATGATCCGGAAATTGCAGTAATCGCCTTTGTCTATAATGGTACCGAAGGTTCCAGCGTGGCTGCCCCCATTGTTCGGGAAGTCCTTGAAGCATATTTTGCCTTAAAAGATATTGATGAAGGAATACAGTAATATGATTGATTCTCCTAAA
>LDZU01006149.1_pt1 | contig 12266 bp, 10 predicted proteins | sample 615531 | NCBI WGS metagenome assembly LDZU01 (sample SAMN03408293, study PRJNA278302) | terrestrial metagenome | isolation source: oil reservoir sample SB2 | place: USA: Alaska, North Slope, Schrader Bluff formation | collected 2011-09 | reverse complement strand
TCAGGGGAAACTTCCCCTGAATATCGGAATTACCAGGCAATTTCGATATTCTTAAAAACCTTTATATTTAATTAGAGAATATAATATACTAGTACCATATCCCTCTCCCTTAGAAGGGAGAGGTAAGGTGAGGGTGATAAATATTACCTTAAGGTTAATTAGAAGAAGGGCATGGCAATCTCATACTATTATGCCTATATCTTTGGTCTAAAAACTGAGAACCAATAAATGAAAACCATTTTGATTTGAGGGGTTGTCAGGGGAAACTTCCCCTGAATATATTGTTTTAGGATTTCAGTTATCGTTAACTATTTTTTAATAGCAAAAAAGATTGGAATATGCTATAATAATATTAACTTAAAAGGTCAATTAGATGTCAGAGAAGGATAGAGAAAAATATCAGGTTGTTACTGTAAACCGTAAGGCTAGGCATGATTATCATATCTTAGAAAGCTATGAAGCTGGTCTTGTTTTAAAGGGGACCGAAGTTAAATCAATTAGAAATAATCAGGTTAGTATTAAGGAAAGTTATGCCCAGTTTAGGGGAAATGAATTGTATATTATCAATATGCATATTGCTCCTTATCAGTTTGGAAATAGATTTAACCTGGAACCAAAAAGAGACCGAAAACTTCTTTTGAGTAGTAGGGAACTGGCTAAGATAAAAGGTCAGATTGATACTAAAGGTGTAACAATAGTTCCTTTACGGTTATATTTTAAAAATGGTTATGCCAAACTGGAGATTGCCCTGGCAAAAGGTAAAAAGCTTTATGATAAAAGAAGGGAGTTAACTCAGAAAACAATACAGAGAGAGTATCGACAGGGAAGACAGAGGTAAGAAATGCGAGCCGAGGTTCCTGGTCCTCGTAAAACACTGGGAAAAACAATAATTGCCAACAATAACGAATTGGCTTTAGCAGCTTAAGATAAGCTGCTCGTCTGTAAGAAGCTTTGCCTGTAAGCTTTTTACAGGTGTAACACATAACAGGCTATCTGTGTCAACTACTCCGGTTGATACCGAGAAAAATTAGGAGTTAGCGTTACTTAAATCCTGCCTAAGGGAGTTGAGTAACGCAAATGGTAAATCATAGGCTACGCTCGTAGTATTTCTTACTAACGATTCTCTGGACGCGAGTTCGATTCTCGCCGCCTCCACCATTATAAAATACCCGAATAGTCACTCGGGTTTTTATTTTAGATCATCTTGTTAGTACAAAAAGATAGTTTTTCCTGGAATTGTATTCCCCCTTGAGGAGTTTCAGGTGCGGAGTTCCCTGAATATCTTGCAGTATCGGAATTTCAATAATTTAGATACTTCAAGATAATATAAGTATTATTTCTTCAATAAGGAACAATATATCTTGATTTTGATTTAGGGGTTATCAAGGGGAAGGATTCCCATTGATTATCTTGTCTAAAATTAAAAACCTAAAAATTATACTTCCCTAAATTAAGAACGAGATATCAAAGATTAGATAGATAATAGGATAGATTACTAAATATTATAATTATATCTTGCAGTATAGGAATTTCAATAATTTCGATACTCTTTAAATTTTATACTTAATTTAGAAATATGATATTCTAATACCATGATCCTCTCCCTTAGAAGGGAGAGGGTAGGTGAGGGTGATAAATATTACCTTAAGTTTATTTCAGGGGTTCTCAAGGGGAAGAATTCCCCTTGAATATCCTGTATTAATTTGATATAAAATATATTAAGTACACTACATTTTGGAATTCTTATTTAATTTTAGAAGCGGAAGCAGGAAGATAGAATATTGGAATTAATGAAAGATAAAGAGAGCAAGTTTTTAATAGGGCTTGTTATAGGTATAATATTTTTTTACTTTATTGCCAATAAGCTCAGTTTGATTTTAATATATTTTATTTTAGCTTTATTTCTGGCTTATTTTTTTGGACCTTTACATAGTTTTTTGATAAATAAAGGTGTAAAAAAATCTTTATCAGTATTATTAATTTTAGCAATAATTTTAGCTTGTACTACTTTGGTGATTTTTTTTATTATTCCTAAGACAATTAATGAATTAAATCAATTATATCGAGAAATTCCTGATATACTATCCGGTTATCAAGATATACTTCTTTCCCTGGAGCCCTTTTTTGACCGGATTGCCGATTCAGACAACCTGGAAGCATTTCTTCATGATATTTTTTCAGAATTACAGAAGGGATTATTGGCTTTTTCCAGGACTGCCATATTTACCTTATCCTCTTTTGTTACTAAATTTGGTTTTGGAGTAATTATTGTACCTCTTACCCTTTACTACCTTTTGATGGACATGGATCTATTCAAAGATAACCTATTAATATTTGTACCACCGACAAATAGAAAAAACTTTCGTGAAATTGTGATGGAAATTGATCAAATATTGAGTCATTTTATACGTGGGCGTCTCATAGTCTGTTTTATTGTAGGAGCTTTAATTACTATTGGTCTTTTTCTTCTAAAAGTAAAATTCTATCTTCTTATTGGTTTGGTATCAGGTATACTAAATTTAATTCCCTATTTCGGACCTATTGTAGGATGGGTTTTGTGTTTATTTTTTGTATTGGGTAAACCATGGTCTGTTTTTATTATGGTAACTCTTTTATTTGTGGGAGTAAACCAGCTTGAAGCGATTTGGCTAAACCCCAAGATATTAGGAAAAGAATTAGGATTACATCCCTTGACCATTATTTTTTCGATATTAATATTTGGTGGTCTGCTTGGTTTTTTAGGAGTGTTGTTTGCCATACCACTTGCTGCTACTATAAAAGTAATCATGAATAAATATTTAATCCAGGAGGATAGAAAAACAACTTGACGAAAAAAATTGACGCTGGTATGTTGGCTATTTTATTTATTCTTTTAACAATCTTAATACCATTTATATCATATAAACTCTGTCTGGCAGAGCAAAATGATGTTCAAATAAAATTTAATGACCATGTTCTAGATACTAATGTACCACCAGTTTTAATAAATGGTCAAATATACCTTCCCGCAAGGGATATTGTGGAAGCCTTGGGAGGCAGAATAACCTGGTTTCCAGCTTTGAAATTGCTGAATCTCTATCTGGGTAGTCGAGAGGTTAGTTTAATAATAGACCTTCCAGAAGCTGAAGTTAATAAAGAAAAAATACCTTTGGAAAATGCCCCGATTATTATAGAAAATAGAGTAATGATTCCCTTAGAAGTAGTAAAGTTATTAACTGAGATAGAAGCTGAGGAGGATAAAAGTAGTCAAGAAATAAAAATTACCAGTCAAAAACCACTGGTGACTGCTATTAGAAACTATATCCACCCAGATAAGACTCGAATAGTTATTGATTTAACTAAACAATGTCCTTATCGGTTTTTTACCTTGAGTGGTCCTGACCGAATTGTAGTTGATATAGAAGCATCTCTTAGCCAGCTTTCTGAAGAACAAAAAGAAATTCAACTTGAAGATATATTGGTCAATAGAGTAAGAACTGGCCAGTTTACCCAGGATACCGTTCGTATAGTAATAGATCTTAAAGGAAAGTATGAATTTCAGGTCTTTGATTTGACTTTACCAGACCGTATAGTGGTAGATATCTTTAAGACTCCCAGTGAAAGCAGGTTAGTTTCTCAAGCTGAAATTCCAAAAGAGACTATAGCAGAAAGTATAAAGGACAAACATATAATAGTAATAGACCCTGGACATGGTGGTAGTCAACCCGGGGCTATTGGGCCATCAGGACTTAAGGAAAAAGAGGTAGCACTGGATATCGCATTACGGTTAAAGAACAAATTACAAAATGATGGTTTTACCGTATATCTGACCAGAGAAAAAGATATTGATATCCCCTTAGAAAACCGACCCTTAATGGCAATGCAGAAAGAAGCAACTGTATTTATTAGTATCCACACCAATTCAGTTATACAGAAAGGTTCGCCTACTGCTCGTGGAATTGAGACCTATGTCTTAAATTCGCGTTATATTGGCGCCTCGGCAAAAGATGTTGCCGATCGAGAAAATAGAGCAAGCCAATTTTATCATTACGAAGATGATATCCTGAATCAGATTATCGCTGATCTGGAAGAAAGTGCCAGTATTGGTTTTAGTCTGAATTTTGCTGATTTAGTTCAGAAAAAGTTAATACAACATACTGGTTTAGATAACAGAGGGGTAAAGCAAGCTCCTTTTATTGTTTTGAAAGGAGTAAATATGGCAGCAGTATTGATAGAGGTTGGTTTTATATCCAATCCAAATGAGGAAAAATTATTGAAAATGCCGGAGTTTAGAGAAAAGATTGCCCAAGCACTTAGCGAAGCAGTAAAAGAATATATTAATAACATTCCTGAAAATATTTAGAAGAGGATAGCCATGGCCAGAAGAAGACCTAAGAAAAAAAATATCTGGAAATCAACAATAAACTTAATCATACTAATATTTTTACTGGTTATTATCTTCTTTTTAATTCAAAAATTAATAATTCCGTTATTTATCGAGGAAGAAAAACCAAAAATTGAAGAAGAAATGGAAGAGATTAAAGGAGGAGAACCGCCTGTTGATATAGGGGAAGAGGAAATAGTGCTATATTTTTCAGATGAAAATGCACAATATTTAATACCAGAATATAGAAAAATAGGTAAAACCAGTGAAATTGCCAAACAGGCTATTATCGAATTAATCAAAGGTCCCACTAATAATAATCTTTATCCCACAGTTCCACCTACTACCAGGGTTAATGCCTTATATATTAGCGATGGAATTGCCTATATTGACTTTTCTTCTGAAATTAGAAGTGACCATCCGGGGGGAAGTACAGGAGAATTATTAACTATTTATTCCATTGTCCTTACTTTGACTTCATTTCCTGAAATTAACAAGGTTCAGATTCTTATTGATGGTAATAGTGAGGAAACGTTAATGGGACATGTGGATATATCGGAATTTCAAAAAAAGTTCCGATACTATAAATTATTCTTTAAAAATACCAAGACAAAATATAGAAGATAAAATATCAAAAAGAATAATAAACATTACAGGTTGATGTTAATTCAGGGGTTATCAAGGGGAATTATTCCCCTTGAATATCTTGTGAAAGTATTGTAAGTATGTTAAAAAAAGAGCGTTTGGATAAATTGTTAGTTGATAAAAAGCTAATAGAATCCAGAGAGAAAGCCAAAGGATATATCATGGCTAATCTGGTTAGGGTGGATGGAAAAATAGTAAATAAAGCCGGTACCAGATGCGAGGTGGATAGTGAATTAACTGTTGAGAAAGTGGGTAACCATTATGTAAGTAGGGGTGGAAATAAACTGGAAAAAGCTCTATCTGAATTTAATATTGAAGTAAAAGGAAACACAGTGATAGATGTGGGAGCCTCTACTGGTGGATTTACTGATTGCCTCTTAAAACATGGTGCTAAAAAAGTATATTGTGTAGATGTAGGATATGGTCAGCTTGATTGGAATTTACGCCATGATAAAAGAGTAATAAATTTAGAAAAAACAAATATAAGATATCTGAATAAGGAGCGATTTGAGTTTCAATTTGATTTAGCTACTGTTGATGTCTCCTTTATTTCTTTAGAAAAAGTATTTCCTGTATTATCAGGATTGTTAAAACCGAAAGGAAAAGTTATTGCATTGGTAAAGCCACAATTTGAAGCAGGGAGGGAATACGTTAAAAAAGGTGGTATTGTAGATGACCCAGATATTCATGAAATGATAATTGTTCGACTGATAGAAAATACATTAAATTATTTTAAGTTTGTGAATATTACTTTTTCACCCATTAAGAATTCACCTGGTAACATTGAGTATTTTATTTATTTAATAAAAAATAAGGGAGAGAATGAATTTACAAATTGGAGTCTAATTAAGAAAAAAATAGAAGATGCCCATATTTTTTTTAAAAAAATTCGATAAATTTATTTAGTTCTAAGTTGACTTTTAATTCATTTTCAGGTGTATTATCATTGTTTTTTATCAATATAAGTAGAGATTTATATCTTAGTATCATTATTTTGTTACTGGGTGGAATTCTATCTCTCTTTCTGTATCTGAAAATAAAAAATTTACTTAATAGCAGACAAGCAAAAACAAGAGTAGTAAGCAGTAAGCGTGCTGAACAAAAAGCCGAAAAGTGGTTAAGGAGAAATGGTTTTAAAATTATAGAAAGACAACAGAGTAAGCCCTTAGTTATAAAAGCTGGCGCAAGGCATCACCGGTATCAAATAAGAATTGATTTTTTGGTAAAAAAAAGCGGTCGGACATACGTAGTGGAAGTGAAGAGTGGCTCTCAGAATAGATATATTACCAATAGGGAGACCAGAAGGCAATTGTTAGAGTATTTTTTAGCCTATCAGCCAGATGGTATAATCCTTTTTGACATAGAGAATAAGAAATTTTCGGAGATTAAATTTATTTTACCATACCTTCGTTCTCGGTTAGTCGAAGATACCATATTTTTTCTTTTAGGGGCTTTGATTGCTTTGCTTGGCATGTATTTAGTGAAATAAGGTAAAGAAAATGAATATAAAGAAGGTTGGCATTATTGCTAACGAAGAGAAAGATAATTGCTTGGAAGTAACTAAAAAACTAATTAATTGTTTGTGGGAGAATAATATTGATGTTTTTATTTCGAAAAATATTGCTATATTGTTAAAAGATACGGGGAAAATTAACCTTCTCACTACTCCTTATAAAGATTTAGATATGATTTTTTCTTTAGGTGGAGATGGTACCTTATTAAGAGCGGCTAGAATTGCGTCACCTCATGGTATTCCGATTTGTGGCGTAAATTTAGGTGGGCTTGGTTTTTTAACTCAGATTAGTGTCCCGGAGTTAGAATATTGTTTTAAAAATATTTTAGAAAGTAATTATCAACTTGAAGAGAGGATGATGCTCTCTGGTGATATTACCAGAAAAGGGGAGAAAAACAGTAAATTTTATGGTCTTAATGATATAGTCATAGCAAAAAAATTGTTTGCCAGATTAATTAATCTGGAAACATTTATCAATGAAGAATATGTCATTCAATATGCCGCTGATGGATTGGTGGTATCAACTTCAACAGGCTCCACAGCCTATTCACTTTCTGCAGGAGGTCCCATTGTCTATCCCATTTTAAAAACCATGATTATTACTCCTATCTGTCCTCATACCCTATCAGCAAGATCTTTAGTAATTCATCATAATGATATTATTAAAATTATTGTTCGGTCAAAGAGTCAAGATGTTATGTTAACAGTTGATGGCCAAGAGGGTTTTGATTTAGAAGAAAACGATGTGATAGTAATTAAAAAATCAAAATACAAAACACGACTGGTAACATTTCCTGGCAAAAGTTTCTATGCTATTTTGAGAAAAAAATTAAAGTGGAGTGGCAGAGTAATTTACTAATTTTTAGAAAACAGTAGGTGTTTTGATCTATGATTTCTTATTTGAAAGTTAAAAATTTTGCTTTAATTGATGAATTAACTGTTGAGTTCGAAGAGGGGCTTAATGTTATTACCGGAGAAACTGGTGCAGGGAAATCAATGATTATAGAAGCGATTAATACCATTTTAGGAGCTCCAGTAAATCAAAATTGGATAAAGGATAATGCAGATTTTTTAGAAGTAGAGGCACTATTTTTTCTTGATTCTTTAACAAAAAAACAATTATCAGAATTGGAGAAAATTGGTGATATTCTACTTGATGACTGCCAATTAATTGTGAGAAGGCAGTTTCACCCTACCAAGAAAAATAAATGCTTTATTAACGACCACCTGGTTACTCTTTCTTTACTGCAAACTATGGGAAATTATTTAATTGATTTGCATGGTCAGCATAGCCATCAATTATTATTAAATCCTGAATATCATATCGATTTTGTGGATAATTTTGGCAATCGTTCCTTTTTAGAAAAGAAAGATGAATTGAAAAATTATTTTAATAAATGGCAATCAAAAACAAAATTGCTGAATCAACTTTTGCAAAAACATTCTGAACTACTTTCCAAAAAGGATTATCTGCTATTTCAACTTCGGGAAATTGAACAAGCACAATTAAAAGAAGGGGAAGATGAAGAAATAAAGGAATTAATGAATATAATACAACATAAAGCCAAAATAAAAGAAATTATGGAAATGGCTAATGCTGCTCTTTTTGAAGGTGGTGAGGAGGGATCCTCATTATATGATATTTTAACCAAACTTATTAGCCATTTCAGTAATATTTCCATGTTAGAAAAAAATATAGAACATATAAAAGAACAATTAACGGATATAAAATTCAAAATAGAAGATGTAGCAACTCAGATTATAGAATATAAAGATAAAATTGATTTTGATGCTTATCAACTGCAAGAACTGGAAGACCGTTTAAATCTAATAAATCATCTAAAACATAAATATGGTTCCCAGATAAAAGATATACTGATTTACCATGATACTTTGCAGAGAGAGATAAATTCTTTGGAAGATAACCAGCTAAAAATTGAACAATTAGGAAAAGAGATAAGAGAAGATGAAAAAAGAATAGGGCAACTATCTTTAGAATTAAGTAGCCAACGTCGGTTAATTTCAGATAAATTAGAAAAAGATATCATAAAAGAATTGGCTGAATTGAGTATGAAAGACTGTAATTTTATCATTCAAATTAAAAAACAGGAAGATGAGAATGGCATTAAAATGGGAGATAGATCTCTCAAGGTAACTAAGAAAGGAATTGATCGAATTGAATTTCTTATATCAACAAATATTGGGGAGAAAGAAAAACCCTTAGCTAATATAGTTTCAGGAGGAGAAGTTTCTAGAATCATGTTAGGTCTGAAATCAATATTGAGTAAAGCAGATCAAATACCTACCATGATCTTTGATGAAATTGACAGTGGAGTGGGTGCTCGCTTGGGAGAAGTTATTGCCCAAAAATTAGCCAAAATTGCCCGAGACCATCAGGTAATAGCGGTTACTCATTTGCCTCAAATAGCCTGTCAAGCAAACCAGCATATTTTTATTGATAAATATGTATCTCAAAATAAAACTAGTATAACACTAAAGAAATTAGTTGGTGAGGAGCAACTTTATGAGATAGCCAGGATGCTTGATGGAGAAAAATACGGTTCCATTAGTATTGAACATGCTAGAAAAATGTTATCAAAAAAGGGGTAATGGGAGATGGAAGATGACCAAAAAAATATTAATGATTCCCTTCTTAAGGAAATTAGTAAACAAAAAGAGATTTTAAGCACTTTAAAGGCCATTATCAACTCTACTGATGATGCTATTTCGGTAGTAAATGAAAAAGGAATACATACCTTAGTTAATGATGCTTATACCAGGTTAATAGGTTTAACTGAAAAGGATGTTTTAGGAAAATCATCTAATGTAGATATTGCCGAAGGAGAAAGTATGCACCTGAAGGTATTAAGAACTGGGCAACCGGTGCATGGAGTAAAAATGAAGGTAGGTCCAAATAAAAAAGAAGTTTTAGTTAATGTAGCGCCAGTAATGGTAGAGGGAAAACTAAAGGGAAGTGTGGCAGTAATCCATGACCTTTCTGAAATAAGAATTTTAACTGAAGAATTAAATCAAGTGAAAAATAGAATACGTCATTTAGAAGCTAAATATATCTTTGATGATATTGTTGGTAAGAGCAGGGCTATGATTATTGCTAAAGAACAGGCTATCAAGGCAGCCAGTACTCCAGCTACAGTCTTATTGCGCGGAGAAAGTGGTACGGGCAAAGAACTATTTGCCCATGCTATTCATAATCAAAGTCCCAGAAAAAACAGACAGTTTATCAGGGTTAATTGTTCAGCTTTAACTGATACTCTGTTAGAAAGCGAGCTTTTTGGATACGAAGGTGGTGCTTTTACCGGTGCCAGTAGGAAAGGCCGAAAAGGTCTCTTTGAAGAAGCTGATCGAGGCACTATATTTTTAGACGAAATTGGGATGATGAGCTTAAATTTACAGGCAAAATTATTAAGAGTATTACAAGAAAAGGAAATTGTCAGAGTAGGAAGTAATGAACCCATTGCGGTGGACGTTAGAGTTATTTCTGCAACCAATATAAATTTAGAAGAGGCAGTTAAAAAGGGTCATTTTCGAGAAGATTTATATTATCGCTTATATGTTATTCCTATCTTTATTCCACCTTTAAGAGAGAGAAAAGAGGATCTACCACTTTTAGTTCAAAACATTATCAGGAAGTGTAATCAAGACTTTGGTCGGAATATCAAAGATGTATCATCAGAAGTAATTTCTTTGTTATTAGATTATTCCTGGCCAGGAAATATAAGGGAACTGGAAAACGTCATCGAAAGAGCAGTAATAAATATGAAGGTACAGGAAGACATTTTAAAACAAATCCATCTACCTGAATTTACCATTTTTAAAAGACAACAGGGGAAAGGTGACCAAATGTTTCTAATAGATAATATGATCGGGACTATTGATAATACCAATAAAAGTTTAAATAGTATAAAGGAAGAAGCGGAAAAAAATATTATTATAAATGTTTTAAATATATTCAATGGAAATTGCCAAAAAACTGCTCAATATTTAGGTATCAGTTTAAGGGCTTTGTATTATAAAATAAAAAAATATCAAATTAAGAAAATTTATGATTTTAAAAGTAATTAAATAAAATCAATGTCCAACTTTTCTTAGGGATAGAAGAGAAGGTGAGAGTCTCTCTTATGAATGAGAAGAAGTTAGAATTAGAATATGATTTTTTCGAAATATATGGTAATTAAAGGATGGCCTAATACGAATAAAGAAATTCTTCAAAAAAGAAAAAGGGATATAATAATTTGGTAGAAAATGCAATATTTTGCATAATAGTGCAAAATATAACCAAAAATGTATTTGATAAGATGAAAGATACACAAGGGTAATCCCTCCTCTTGAGGGACCCTAATTTAATGATGATAGATAAATTTATTATATAAATATAAAAAAATAAATAAAAAAGCAAAAAATTGGAGAAGACCTTTTAGAAAAAGAGGTCTTTTTTATTTGGGGAATTAATATTTCTAAAGATGGCATAAAAGTTGCTATAATAAAATTAATAAGAGTAATATGTTTAGGAGGTTTAGATGGGTAAAGAAAAAGATTATAAAGTATTAGTAATTAATCCAGGTTCTACTTCTACTGCTATAGCCATCTTTCAAGGTGAAAAAGAACTTTTTAAGAAAATCATTCGTCATAGTTTTGAAGAACTAAAAAGGTTTAAACAACTAACAGACCAGTATCATTTTAGAGAGCAACTCATTATTCAATGTTTAGAACAAGAAAATATATCCTTATCAGAATTTGACGCTATTGTAGGTAGAGGGGGAGCATTAAGTCCCTTACCCAGTGGGACCTATTATATAAACCAACTTATGTTAGAAGAATTACGAGAAAGGCCCAGGATAGAACATGCTTCTAATTTGGGGGCTCAAATTGCTTATGAACTTGCCCAGAAGGTTAATATTCCATCCTTTATTGTTGATCCAATAGCAGTGGATGAATTGGAACCAATTGCCCGCATTTCTGGTATGCCAGAAATAGAAAGAGTTAGTCTTTCCCATGCACTTAGTTTGAAAGCAGCTGCTAGAAGAGCAGCCCAGGAATTGGGGAAATCTTATCAAGAACTCAATTTAATTGTGGTTCATCTAGGAGGGGGGATATCGGTTAGTGCTCACTGTAGTGGGAAAATGATTGATGTTAATGATGCCAGCAGTGAAGGTCCTTTTTCTCCAGAACGTACCGGAAGTGTACCAGAACAAGCTTTAATAAAAATGTGCTACTCTGGTTTGTATACTCAGGATGAGATGCGCTGTAAAATCATGGGTAAAGGTGGTCTGGTAGCTTATCTGGGAACAAATAATACTTTGGAAGTAGAAGAGATAATAACTCGAGGTGACCATAAAGCAGAGCTAATATATAGAGCAATGGCTTATCAGATTGCCAAAACTATTGGAGAGATGGCAACCGTATTGAAGGGTAAGGTTCATAGAGTTGTGATAACCGGTAATGGAGCAAGTGACAAGGGAGCTTTAGAAAATAACTTTGTTAACTGGATAAAAGAAAGAGTGGAATTCATTGCTCCTGTGCTGGTATATCCTGGTAGTGAAGAGATGAAAGCATTAGCTTTAGGTGCTATAAGAGTTCTTTCCGGGGAAGAAGAAGCTAAAGTTTATAAGGGATAATTTTAATTTTGGGGTTCTCAAGGGGAAGGATTCCCCTTGAATATCGTAATTGCCCAGCAATTTCGATATTCTTAAAATTACAAAGAATAAGATGTAAAACTAGATATTA
>LDZU01010035.1_pt1 | contig 12283 bp, 12 predicted proteins | sample 615531 | NCBI WGS metagenome assembly LDZU01 (sample SAMN03408293, study PRJNA278302) | terrestrial metagenome | isolation source: oil reservoir sample SB2 | place: USA: Alaska, North Slope, Schrader Bluff formation | collected 2011-09 | reverse complement strand
TGATTTTTGCATACGCCTTGAGGGAAGTTTTCATCAAAGGCCTTTCAGGACTCTATCCAGACGGCGGATCATTTCCTCATTTCCCAGATAATAGGCAATGACGCCCAGTTCGGGGCCGTGGAGTTCGCCTGTTAGGGCAATACGGACCGGCATCCAAAGGTTTTTGCCTTTAATACCCGTCTCTTTCTGTATCCCTTTCATAAGGGGAAAAAATCCAACCGGATCATCCAGGGATTGGGTCATGAGTTTTTCTTTTAAGGTCTGAAGAACCGTACGGGTGGACTCGGCAGCTATCAGTTCGGCTGCTTCTCCTTCCCCGGGAAGGGAGACACCGGATACAAAGGGAGCCAGTTTTTTCGGAATCTCATTAAAACGTGTGAGCCCGGATTTGACAGCCAGGAGGGCGGCATCACCCCGGTCGTTCAGCACAATGCCGGACAGCCACTTACGGGCTTCTTTCAGATAAGCGGTATCTTCCATGGCCTGAATATATTGCTGGTTCATCCAGTCCAGTTTTTCTACGTTAAACACCGCCCCTGCCTTGTTCACCCGGTCCAGGGAGAACAGCTCAATCAGCTCATCCATGGAGAATATTTCCCGGTCGTCGCCGGGATTCCAGCCCAGGAGAGCCAGAAAATTATTCAAGGCCTGAGGCAAATAACCTTTAGCCAGGTAGTCTTCCACCGCCACATCGCCCTGGCGTTTGGAAAGCTTGGATTTGTCCGGATTCAGCAGAAGTGGCAAGTGGGCAAAGACCGGAGCTTCCCAGCCCAGGTCATCATATAAAAGCAGATGTTTGGGAAGAGAAGGCAACCACTCTTCTCCGCGGATCACATGGGTCACCCCCATGTAATGATCATCCACCACATTGGCTAAGTGATAGGTGGGAAAACCATCCGATTTCATCAGCACCTGATCGTCCACACGGCTGAATTCTACTGTTACTTCCCCGCGAATTTCATCGTGAAAGGTCATGGCGCCTTCATGGGGAACCCGCATCCGGATGACATGGGATTCTTTTTGAGCCTGTTTTTCCGCCTCATGAGGATCCAGATGCCGGCAGTAACCGTCATATCCCGGCGCTTCTCCGGCAGCAAGCTGCCTTTCCCGGAGTTTTGCAAGGCGTTCAGGTGAACAGAAACAGCGGTATGCCTTACCGGAAGACAGAAGGCGGAGAATTTCTTTATTGTAAATTTCCAGACGCCGGCTTTGATAATAGGGACCTTTTTCATCCTCTTTATCCGGACCTGCATCCCAATTCAGTCCCATGGCCCGGAGGCTTTTGACCAGATTCTCTACAGCCCCTTCCATATAACGGGACTGGTCTGTATCTTCAATTCGGAGGATAAATCGCCCCCCGTGCTTCCGGGCAAACAGATAATTATATAAAGCGGTTCTGTGTCCTCCCACATGCAAATACCCTGTGGGACTGGGCGCAAAACGAACAATTACAGTCATTGGAATTCCTTTTACGTTTAAAGGTTTAGTTTAGACGTTGAGCACTTAACTTCGTTCGTTGTTTGTGGGTTCATGGGATTCAGGCACTGCTTTCCGCTGTTCAAACGCTGCTTTGCAACATTTTTCAGAAGTTAGAAGCTGGAAGTTGGAAGTTGGCGTCGCTTCGCTCCTGATATGTTCATCGATTCAATCATCCAATCAAATCCATCTTTCCCCAATCGACTGCCCGCTACCGACTGTCAACTGTTTCGCCCCTCATCACTTATCAAACAAACTGCCATTGCCGTAATCCCCTCTTCCCGGCCGGTGAATCCCAATCCTTCTTCGGTAGTGGCTTTTACGGAAACAGCTTCGAGGGGAATGTGCATCACCCGGGAAAGGTTTTTGCGGATTTTGGAAATGAAGGGGGCAATTTTCGGTTTTTGAAGGATCAGGGTCGCATCCACATTTACGATGGCATATCCGTGTTGTTCCAGCAGAGAAACCACCTTTTCCAAAAGTTTCAGGCTGTCCGCATTGTAATATACCGGATCTGTATCGGGAAAATGGGTCCCGATATCCCCCAGGGCGGCTGCACCCAGAAGGGCATCCATCACGGCATGGGTCAATACATCGGCATCGCTGTGCCCGACAAGACCTTTTGGATGTGGGATGGTCACACCGCCAAGAATCAGGGGGCGTCCTTCTGCCAGGCGATGGACATCATGTCCCTGGCCAATACGAGAATTCATATTTTTTTACCAGTATTTCCGCCATTTGCAGATCAAAGGGCGTGGTTATTTTAATATTTTCAGGTGTATCCGGAATCACAGCCAGCTTATAGCCATACCGTTCTGCCAGCATACATTCATCGGTGCCATAATAATTATCGGAGAAAGCTTTTTCATAGACTGTTTTCAGGATAGAGGCATGAAAAAGTTGCGGAGTATGGATCTGCACCAGAGAATCCCGTGGTACCGTTTCTGTGATTTTCTGTCCTTCCGTTTTTTTTATCGTATGAACCACCGGCACCCCGGCAGCAGCACCGTGGAACGTTTTTAGCAATTGCATGCCGTCATGCAGCACAGAAGGGGCAAAAAAGGGGCGTACGGCATCATGGACTGCCAACACGCTGTTTCCCCGGGTAGCAGCCTGAATACCCTGCCAAACCGAATCCTGCCGTTCCTTCCCCCCTTCCCGGATTTTTACAGGAATGGCAGATTTCAGGGAAGCAGCAAGGGTTTCGGCATCCTCCCACATGGCAGGAGTTACCACCAGAATAATTTCAGACACGAGGGGATTGGTCAGAAAACGGGTAAGGGTATACCAGAGGATGGGTTTTTCTTTGATGGGAAGAAAGGGTTTGGGGGTTGAAGTGCCCATCCGTGTCCCCTGACCGGCGGCGGGAATAATAACGGAGACACTTTCACGTGCTAAGGTTTGCATAAATCTCAGAGAATCAACATGGCATCGCCATAGGATAGAAAACGGTACTTTTCATCCAGGGCATGCTTGTAGGCCTTCAACAGAAAATTTCGGTCCACAAAAGAGGCGGCCAGAATCAACAAGGTGGATTTGGGCTGATGTAAATTGGTCAATAAGACATCCACCACCTTGATTTCCTGGGGCGGAAAGATGAATTTATCGGTCCAGGCCTTTTTGGGATTCACATCCGTGCCTGTAATCATAGAGGATTCCAGGGCCCTTACCACCGAGGCACCCATGGCTATAATCCGCTTTCCCTTCTCTTTTACATCATTGATGGCTTTTGCCGACGATTCAGAAATTTCAAAGTATTCCGAATCCATGTGATGGCGGTGCAGATCTTCCACCATAACCTGCCGAAATGTTCCCAGGCCGATATGGAGGGTAATGGGAACCATCTTCACGCCCTTTTTTTCGATTTTCTTAACCAGTTCCTCATTGAAATGGAGTCCGGCTGTCGGTGCAGCCACAGCACCGGGTTTTTTCGCAAAAATAGTCTGATACCGTTCCCGGTCCATGGGTTCACTATCCCGGGTGATATAGGGCGGAAGGGGTGAGTGCCCTTCTTTCAGGACAAACTCCATAAACTCCTCATTAGAGCAATTATGCCGGATCACCCGCCCGCCGGAGACGGTATTGTCAATCACATCGCTATAAATATATTCACTAAAGCGGAGTTTATTCCCAATGCGGACTTTCCGGGCCGGTTTGACCAGGATTTCCCAGATCTGGTTTTCCAGTTCCCGCAAAAGAAAGACCTCAACAGTGGCATCGGTTTTGTCCTTTTTGGCAATCAGCTTAGCCGGGAAAACCCGGGTATCATTATAAACCAGACAATCCCCCGGCTCGAGATAATCCACAAAATCCTGAATATGTTTATCTTCCAATTTCTCTGTTTCAGAGTGGACGACCAGCATCCGGGAATCGCCCCGTTTTTCTGTTGGATACTGGGCGATGAGTTCCTCCGGTAACTCATAATCAAAATCCGACAGCCGGTATGTTTTTGGCTGGGTATCAAAAATTTCAAATTTTGTCATTGAAAAGTGTCTCCTGTCTCTTTGGGTTCGAAAGTTCCAGATTCAGGTGTTCATACGCCCGCAGCAGGGCAATCCGTCCCCGGGAAGTACGCTTCAGGAATCCTTCCTGAATCAGGTAGGGTTCATAGACTTCCTCGATGGTTTCCGCTTCCTCTCCGATGGCAACCGCCAGATTCTGAAGTCCTACCGGCCCCCCTTCAAAGGTTTTGACCAGGGTTTTCAAAATACGAAGATCCATCTCATCGAGCCCCAGATTGTCCACTTCCAGCATTTCAAGAGCATCCCGGGCTGTTTCCAGGGTAATTACTCCATCAGCCCTCACCTGGGCGAAATCTCTGCATCGCCGAAGCAATCTGTTGGCAATCCGGGGAGTTCCCCGGGATCGTCGGGCAATTTCGGCAGCTCCTTCCGGTGTAATATCTATATTCAATATGCCCGCAGAACGGGTAATAATGCGTGTCAAATCCTTAAAATTGTAATAATCCAGGCGCAGAACAATCCCAAAGCGGGCCCGGATGGGAGAGGTCAGAAGTCCAGCTCGGGTTGTGGCTCCCACCAGTGTAAAGCCTTCCAGATCCAACTGAATGCTCCTGGCACTGGGACCTTTATCGATCATGATGTCAATACGGAAATCCTCCATGGCGGAGTACAGGTACTCTTCCACCACCCGGTTGGTCCGATGGACCTCGTCGATGAAAAGCACATCACAAAAATTCAGATTGGTCAGCAAACCCGCCAAGTCACCTGCCCGCTCCAGCACCGGTCCGGAGGTGACCTTGATTCCGGCGTTCAACTCGTGGGCGATGATGTGAGCCAAAGTAGTTTTCCCAAGTCCGGGCGGACCGAACAGTAAAACATGATCCAGGGGTTCCCCCCGCTTTTTAGCTGCCTCAATATAGATTTTCAGCTTTTCAACCAAACGCTTTTGTCCGACAAATTCTTCCAGGACAGCAGGCCTGAGGTTAGTTTCCAGTTCTTCTTCCTGCTCCTTCCAGGCAGGATTGGTAAATTCTGTCCTCATTATATCATTTTCGTTTGAGAACTTTCCGGACAGCCTGTGCAATATCGGGAGCTCTGAGATGATAGTAATCCAGGAGTTCATCGGCTTTTCCGGACTGACCGAACTGATCTTTCATGCCCACCATTTCAATAGGTACCGGCTTATTTTGCGAACTCCACACCGACACGGCACTTCCAAGTCCACCCAGACACTGGTGCTCTTCCGCCGTTACAAAAGCACCCGTTTCCAGGGCAGCCGCCATAAGGGCTTCATGATCCAGGGGTTTAACTGTATGCATATTCAGCACACGGACGGAAATATTTTCCTCTGCCAGGGTTTGAGCCGCCATCAGGGCTTCATAGACCAGCACGCCGTTGGCGATAACCGTTACATCCTCTCCATCCTGAAGCATGAGGGATTTTCCCAACTCAAAAGGAGCTTCTTCCGATGTCACCAGTGGTGCACTTTGCCGCCCCAGGCGGATATAAAAAGGGCCTTCCATCTCTTTTACCGCTGTAAGGGCTTTGATGGCTTCCCGGGTGTCGCAGGGGACAATCACTCGCATACGGGGCAATGTCTGCATCAAGGCCACATCTTCCAGCATCTGGTGGGTGACTCCATCTTCACCGACTGTGACACCGGTATGGGTTGCCACAAGTTTGACATTGGTGTTGGAATAAGCCAGCAACACCCTCACTTGGTCATAACACCGGCCGGTAATAAACACACCGAAGGTGGAAACATAGGGCAGGAGTCCTTCCCGGGCCATCCCCGCGGCCACGGCCACCATATTCTGCTCGGAAATCCCCATATTGTAAAAGCGGTCGGGGAATTTTTCGGCAAACCAGTTTGCCCGGACCGATCCTGAGACATCAGCAGTTAACACCACGATCCGGTCATCCGTTTCACCCATAGCGGACGTGGCCAGACCGAAGGCATCCCGGGTAGGTTTCTTTTGGACCTGTGTAAAAACGTTTTTATCCAGAAAGCGTATCATGCGTTGTTTTCCCCCTGATAATAGGCTTCAATTTCCTGAAGTGCTTTTTCCGCTTCCTCGTCCCCGGGTGGGGTACCGTGCCATTTTGACACACCATCCATAAAAGAGACGGGAAAACCCAGTTTGGTTCGGAACAGAATGATCGAGGGCTTTTCCTTGTAATTTTGAGCCATATCAAACGCTTTAAAAATATCGTCGAAATCGTTGCCATTGGCTTCAATAACATGCCAGCGAAAAGCTTTCCATTTATCCGTCATCGGTTCCATAGCGAGGATATCTTCCGTATTGCCGTCAATCTGAATGAAATTCCGGTCCATAAAGACGGTCAGGTTATCCAGTTTGTGGTGGCCGGCACTCAGGGCTGCTTCCCAGATGGATCCTTCCTGGGATTCACCGTCCCCGATGGAGCAATAGATCCGGTGTGACGCCTTTTTCTGCCGGGCAGCAAGAGCCATCCCCACGGCAACACCCAGGCCGTGTCCCAGACTCCCGGTGGATATTTCAATCCCTGGTAAATTGGTCCGGCTGGGGTGTCCCTGCAGACGGCTGTTCAGTTTACGTAAAGTCATGAGTTCTTCCACAGGGAAATATCCGGTATGGGCCATGGATGCATAGAGAATGGGGGCCACATGGCCGTTGGATAAGACAAAACGGTCGCGGCCTTCCCAGTCGGGATTGGAGGGATCATGATTTAAAATTTTGAAAAAAAGGGCGGCAAAAACATCTGCCAGACCAAGAGAACCGCCGATGTGGCCTGATTTTGCCTGATGGACCATACGGACACAATCCACACGAAGTGTATGTGCTTTTTCCTTTAAAACCCTGAGGGTCCTGCTATCTGGATTGGTCATTCAAATTCTCCGGAATATGATTTTTACATTAAAACATGCATAAAATTTACAGATATTTCAAAGGATAGGCAATTCAACTCTCTTCCCTTTCACCGGTCTTCCGGATGATATGATATCCGAATTGGGTTTTCACGGGACCTATAATTCGGCCTTTACTTCCCTTTTTTACAGCATCTTCAAAAGGTTTCACCATCTGTCCTTCTGAAAACCATCCCAGATCACCCCCTTTTCCTTTGCTGGGACACGTTGAGAAATCCCGGGCAAGAGCTTCAAAAGATCCGCCTGATTTCAGCCGCTTGATAATTGCATCGGCCAGTGATTTATCCCGGACAAGAATATGACTTGCTCTCCATTCCATATAGGTTTCCTTTATGATTATCCTTCACTTTCAGTAAAAAATTGGTAAACCGCCTGAGGGGTCTTGCAGTCCAGAATTTTCCGGACGGCGTCTTCTTTGCTCATAACAGCGGCAATATGTGCCAAAATCTGGATATGGGGGACTGTCTTATGTTTGGGGGAAAGAAGAAGGACAAAGACCCGTGAAGGTTCCCCGTCGAGGGATTCAAAATTCACACCCTTTCGGTGAATCCCCACTGCCAGGGTAATAGCACCCACATTGTCTGTCCGTGCATGGGGAATGGCCAACCCGTTTTTCATACCTGTACTGAAAGACTGTTCCCGTTCCCAGACGGCCTCAAACACCCTTTTTTTATCGGTGATCTGATACTGGGAATCCAGGATATCCACCAATTCTTCAATGATTTCTTTCTTGGTGGATCCCCTCAGGTTGAGCCGGATACAGCCCGGATCCAAGACCCGCCTGAGATCCACGCGCTTGTCATCTTTCCCTTCCATAAAATCGTTCTTCAGAGATTCGGGTTTAGTGATATCTTTCAGATCATTGATAATTTCATTCAGTTCCACAAAGGATTCATACATAAGGGTTTTTACGTATTGGGTGTCATCCGGGGAACTTTCAAAATTGATGCCATTGGGTTTGCAGATCATGGTTATAAAAATGTCATTCTTCCGGATATGATAGTATTTGTGCGCCATTTCCATCTGATTGATAAAAAATCCCTCATCCCGGAAGAGCTGAAGACTCTTGGCAGAGACAAACTCCACCGTTTCAAGTGTCGGGAGAGGAAACTCGGTCACGACATTTTCCGCAGGAAGTAATTCTTCCGTCGTCCCATTTTTTTCTTTTTTAAAAAGGGAATCCAGAATAGGCGGGGTAGACACGGTGGTGAGCATACTCATAAAAATCACCATCCCGAAGACATCCCGGCTCAGGAGCCCGGCACTGAGACCGATTCCTGCAATAATGAGAGCCACTTCAGCCCGTGGAGCCATGCCAAATCCCACCCGGAGGGCACCTAAAAGATTGAATTTCCTAAAAAGCAGGGGAATGCCGCATCCCAAGACTTTGGCCAGAATCGCGCCCAGGGTATATATGAGCCCTAAAAAGATGATAGTCCGTGAGCTGAAGACACTCAGATCCACCATCATGCCGGAGACGACAAAAAAGACAGGGACGGCAAAGAGGTAAAGGCTTTTCAGGGATTCCTGGATGACATAGTTCAAATCGGTTTTGGACAGGCTGAGACCCATCACATAAGCTCCGATAATCATAGCCAGCCCGGCTTTTTCAAAAATTCCTGCCAAAAGCAGGGCCAAGCCGAAAGCCATAACGGCGGGAACATTGATTCCTTTGAAGACCTTCAGAAACTTGCTGATTCGCCTGGACAGAACCAGTCCGAGGATAGTAAACAGAAGCCACACACCAATTGCTTTGGCACCCAGGCGGAGTACATATCCCCAGTTCACAGACTGTCCGGAATCATTCAGAACTGGAATCATGCCCAGAATCACGGCCAGTAATACAATTCCCAGAACATCATCAATCACGGCAGCTGCCAGAATGGTGACCCCTTCCGGTGTATCCATTTTCCGCCGTTCTGTTAGAATCCGGCCGGTAATGCCCACAGAAGTGGCCGTACTGATGACCCCCAAAAAGAGTGTTTCAGGATGGAGAAAAGGCAAATCCAGCAGCAGCATACCGGTCCATACTCCCACAAGAAAGGATACAATCACACCGGCAATCCCAACAATTACTCCCGTGGCCGACAGACGGAGAAAAAGAGAAAAATTGGTTTCCAATCCCACCATGAAAAGGAGCAAAACCGAGGCGATGGTGGCAATGCCGTAGAGTTCAGGAGATACAGGCAGAGTTGCCCCGGGATTCAAAGCAAGATAAGTCCCGAAAAAACCATGTTCAAAACCGGGGAGGGGAATACCACCCAGGAGGTAGGGACCGATGATAATGCCGGCTGTCAGCTCGCCCACCACACCGGGAATTTTTATTTTCTCAAAGAGGATGGACATTCCTTTTGCAACGAAAATAATCACTCCCAATTGCAGGACCAACAGTTCCATTTTTTGCATCATGGAATGGGAAGGTCCGCTGACTTCTGCAAAAAGAATGATGGGGATAAGAAGAAAGCAAAAGGTTCTGCTGATTATTTTCCACGTGGATTCAGGCATGATCTTCTCCTTTTCCTTTAGGATACAGAGTACTGTGAGTCCGACGGATTTCCCGTTTCAGCCACAGAATCAGGGATACCTGATGAAGAAGGAAAAAAAGAATAAATGAAAGCATAAGTGGTATCGGCTCAAGACCGGCTTTAACAATTAGCAGAAGTAGAATCACTACCAGGGCGACAAGTCGAAAGACAATGCTGCCCATCAGTCGTTTGAATGTCCCCTCTTTTCCACTGACGGCAAACCAGGCTGCCGAGCTTGTATTCAGAAAACTCAATAAAGCCGGCCAGATCCAGGATGCCGGAAGGCTATGGGCAGAGAAAAAACGGAAACCTGCAAGGAGAATTACCGTCATGATAAGAAGTACGAATGAAAAAATCCAGAATGATCGGGTTGTCATTGTGTGGGACATAGTGTAAAATTTAATGAATTTCCTATAATTCTATTAGGGAAAACTCCTGTTTCATGGGATGAAAATCAATAAATTCCCTATCGGAAAGGATGATACATGATAATACAGGTTTTGGCCAGCGGCAGTAAGGGAAATGTGACGTATATTGAAAATGAAGGACAGTCCATCCTTATTGATGCAGGATTATCCTGCCGTGAGACGGTCCGCAGGATGCGTGCTGCCGGACGGGAACCGGAAAAACTAAGTGGTATTTTCATCACCCATGATCACCGGGATCATATTGCCGGAGCCCGTGTTTTAAGCCGGACTTTCGGGATTCCCGTGATCCTGAGTGAAACGCTGTATGCTGCTGCAGGATACCCATGGTTGAAAGATGTACATCAAATCTCACTTTATACCCTGGGAAACGACATCCATCTGGAATCCATGTTCATCCGACCTATCCCCGTGAGTCATGATGCAACGGAAACCGTAAATGTGATTGTCTCCAACGGGCAATATGCTGCAGGTATTTTTACTGATTTGGGGACTGTCTCTTTGCCGGTGAGCACGTATGCCGCCGATGTAGATTTGCTGATGGTGGAAGCCAATCACGATCTGGAGATGCTACAAAACGGCCGATATCCTTTATGGCTTCAACAGCGAATCCGTTCCAATCACGGCCATTTGTCCAACGACCAGTGCGGAAATCTCTTAGTGGAATCCTGCCGGAAAGGACGGGTAAAAAAGATGATTCTGGCCCACATCAGCGAAGAAAACAACCGTTATGACCTGGCATATACATCTGTCACCCGATATTTGAAAAAAGAAATGATTGATCTGCCACTGTATATTGCAAAGCAGAAAGACAGTTTGGAGGAATTATACCTTGACACGACCTCCTGAGGGAGGTCTACCCGGTAAACGTGCCTCGTCGAAACGACTGCTTCGTAGTTTACTTGATGACCGGTATGAATGGAAGGAAAGATTGAATGGTTGACCCCTTAAATTCAATACATCATTCATCATTATAAAAAAGGAGGACTCCATGAAAATAAAACACACAACCTTGATTTTTTTAGTTCTGATGACAGCATTCTCCTGTGGCCAGAAAGGAGGGATTCTTGAAATTCAGGCGGACCGGGAATCCGCGGATATTTACCTGGATGATACGCTGGTTGGGCAGACACCTTTATTGCTTGAAAAAGTGGAGCCGGGGAAGCATATCCTGAAGATCCAGAAAAAAGAGGATGGACACATTTACGAATATCAGGAGGTTTTTACCATGCCGGAGAAAGAAAATAAACGCATTGATGCCAGTTTAACCCGTTTATTGACGGAAGAAGAAATTGACGATATTTTGATAGAAATCGCCCAAACCCACCCCCAGCCGGTGAAAGAAGATGAGCGGGCCGTGATTGAAACACCCTACGGCCGCATTGTGATTCAGTTTTTCCCCGAAGAGGCACCTGTCCATTGTGCCAATTTCAAGCGGCTGACCAATGCCGGTTTTTATAACGGAACCACTTTCCACCGTGTGATACCGGGTTTTATGATACAGGGAGGGGACATACTTTCCCGGGATGACAACCGGTACAATGACGGGACAGGCGGACCGGGATACACCATTCCTGCTGAATTCAATGACATTCATCACGGTCCGGGCATTGTCTCCATGGCAAGGGCTCAGGATCCCAACAGCGCCGGATCCCAATTTTTCATCTGTCATAAAGACGCCGGATTTCTGGATAAAAAATATACCGTTTTCGGAAAAGTCACAGAAGGCATGGATGTGGTGGATAGAATCGCAAACGCTGAACGGGACAAGCGGGATAATCCTTTGGTTCCCATCCGGATGAAGGTTACAATGACGACTGTCGATGCCATGTAAAAAGAGAATAGACAGGAAATAAATTCTAAGATCCCCGTTGATGAGCGGGGATTTTTTTATTCCATCGTCGGAACAGCCCCGGTTCTGCCTTCCAGATAGTAGTCCGGAAAACGTCCCCGGCGCCAGATTCTGCCGCTTCCCCGGAAATCACAGAGGGAATACATCTGGAATGTTCCTTCACGGTTTGAATGGATCAGCCACACCTGATCCCGACGGGATACATCATGGGATATGCTATAGGGACTGAGGGTGGTTACAATCAGCTGGCTGCCCAGGGGATTGGTACGGGGATTGTTGAAACGGGTCAGTATGGCTTTCCGGATGAGGGGATGAAACAAATCCCAGTAGCCATGAAGGATAATCACAGAGTGGAAACGCAGGGCGTAAAAGAGTTCTGCCAGGATAAGTGTCTCTTCTCTGAACTGAAGAGGCAGGGATCCGAAAGGAATTTCCGGCTGGTGTTTCCACCGGAAGGTGAGATTATCCACATGACCTGAATCTCCGATAATCTGTTCAAACGAAGGGTCTGCCTGCTGTAGAAAAGTGTTCAGATCCGCCAGGACATCCTCAGGAATTTTCCGGATAATAAATTCATGATACCGGCTCCTGTCCAGACAACGCATGAAAGCATGGGGCAGGATATCCCGCATCCC
>LDZU01000139.1_pt1 | contig 12293 bp, 15 predicted proteins | sample 615531 | NCBI WGS metagenome assembly LDZU01 (sample SAMN03408293, study PRJNA278302) | terrestrial metagenome | isolation source: oil reservoir sample SB2 | place: USA: Alaska, North Slope, Schrader Bluff formation | collected 2011-09 | reverse complement strand
GCAAGGTCTTCTATCTCTACATCCAAATTACCAATTGCAAATACCGGTCCCATTAACCAGTTAGAGGCTTCGAGGGCGGCATTTTTTTCATTTAGATTCCCTCTTAATCTGGTGTAAAGGTTTTCAAAATATTCTGCACTCTCTCTGGAAGAAGATATGACCTCTGCTGCATATTCTGAAAGACCCAACTCTCTTATGTACCTTTTCATCCTGTCTACAGGGAGTTCTACTAACTCTTCTGAAATCCTCTCCACATCTGTGTCAGAAATCACAATGACAGGGATGTCTGGCTCAGGCATATATCTATAGTCATCTGCAGTTTCTTTTGTTCTTTGGTATTCTGTAATATTCTTCTCTGCATTCCAGCCCCTTGTTTGTTGTTTTACCTCTTTTCCTTCTTCTAATTCCTTAGTTAATCTCTTTACTTCGTATTGTATAGATTTCTCTACAGCTGTTATTGAACCAATATTTTTAATCTCGACCTTTGGATTTAATTTGTAATTTCCAATGGGGGATATCTGTCCATCTTTGTATTCCCACTTACCTTTCTCTTGCAGAGATATATTCGGTTCACATCTCATCTGTCCTTTTTCCATATCTGCGTCAGAGATATCAAGGTATCTTGCTATCTTTCTAATTTCTGTTGCAAAATCTTTTGCATCTTTAGCAGTTTTTATACAAGGTTTTGTAACAATCTCTATAAGTGGTACCCCAGATTTGTTGTAATCTATTAGGGAATAGTGTTTTCCACTTGAATTCTCAACATGATGTGTAGATTTTGCTACATCCTCTTCCTGATGAATTCTTTCAATATCTATTCTTGTTCCAGAGGTTGTTTCTATATAACCGTCTGAACAGATTGGTCTTTTGTACTGACTAATTTGGTAACCTTTGGGTAGGTCAGGGTAGAAGTAATGTTTTCTGTCAAAATGAATTTCACTGTCTATATCACAATTAAGTGCCAAGCCCATTAATATGCAAAGTTCAATGGCTCTTTTGTTAGGGATTGGTAGTGCTCCTGGTAAACCAAGACATACGGGACAAACATGTGTATTTGGTTCTTCATGGAAGTATCCTGTTGGACAAGAGCAAAACATTTTAGAGGAGGTGTTTGTCTGTACATGTATTTCTAAGCCTACAATAAGGTCATACTTGTTCTTTAGATTAGTGTTACTCAGTTTTTCTGACATGATGTAATATTAACAATTTACTATGGCTATATCAATTCTTCATCCTTAGGAGTCATCTCTTTTGCTAGGACATAGAATGTTCCTCGTCCTCTTCCTTTCTGCTTTATATACTTCTTGTCAACCATATCCTGGAGGTCCCTGTATGCCGTCATAAAGGAGATCCCCATTAACTTGGTATATTTACTCCTTGTAATCTTTTTGTTCACTGCAAGGTAATCTAAGAGCTGTATCTGTCTCTGGTTAAGGTGTAGTTCTAAGGAACCTTGCTTTTTAACTTTGCTATTATATGTTTCCTTAAAGTCTTCTGTTACCTCTAAAACAGTAAGAGAGGATGTGTAGAGAAAGGCTTCTAGGAATGTTGTTAAATCTAATTTGCTCTTAGACAATTTAAAAGCGGAGAGTAAATCTTGGGATATATTCTCTGTTGATTTAAAGAAAGGAATGATATTTTCAGGATTATATCCATATTTTTTACTCAGGGTTTCCAACACAAGAAGCGCAGTTATTTGATTTCCAGCTAGGAAGGGAGCTTTGTCTATGAATTCAAAGAGTAGTATTCCCAGTTTTATTAATTTATGGTTATTATCTTTATCGTTTTCTATCCAATCAAAAATCTCGTTAAAGTGACTATTCAAATCTAACTTGGGATAGAAATCTCTAGCTTTATACCAGGTATCATATATCTCATTTGGTTTCTCTGAAAAACTTCTAATTTTTGCTAAATCCCATTCATCCACAATGTCCTTCATAACCAGTTTGTTTATGTGGGAAGCAAGGTCCATTGATGGTTTGAGGGCATTTCTTTCATTGTAAGATCTAACAAAATCTTTAGCATTTCTGAAGTTTGTAAAAAGTTTGAACTCTTTCTTTTGAGAAGGCATTTCCTGTCCTCTGTGTATCTGTAAGGCTTGGTTGTAACCGATATTGTTTCCTACCAGTTGTCCAAGGGCATTGATATCTTGGGCGGAGTATTTTTCGACTAAGGGAGCCTTGTGTTTATCTGGGAGTTTATTATTTTTAAGGTTGTTAATACTTAGTTCGTATTTAACGATATATTTGAGTATTAAGTTTGTTAAGGTGTATTTTGGTGTTTTCATAATGTATATTTATATAAAAGCTGATGGATGGTCTCGAACCATCGGCCGTTCCCTTACGAAGGGAATGCTCTACCAACTGAGCTACATCAGCTAATGTAACGATATTGTAACATATGAAGGACCTTTGCTTCTAGTTGTTATTTCTAATACAATCTAGATTATATTATGAAAGAGGTGTACAAGGATATAGATATCGTTATTTTCGATGTTATGGGGGTTGTTGTTAGGAAGCAATTTCTGGAGAAACTGAGCATTGACAAAGATTTGTATGAATATCTCTCCTTTCTTGAAAGAGTTGATATTAAAAAGGGGATACTTTCTAATATGCCTAGAGAATGGTGGAAATATTTTTCTAACAAGTTTTCTTTAGTAGAATATTTTGACCCTGTTGTTTTAAGTGGAGAGGTTGGTATGAGAAAGCCAGATAAGGAGATATATTTAGAGTTCGAAAAAAGATCAGGAATCCCTCTTGGGAGGAGTTTGTTTATTGACGACAAACTTGGCAATCTAGAAACAGCCTCTAATCTCGGTGTTAGGACAGTTCACTTTAAGAGGCCAGAGAATAAAGGTAATAAGGGTAGTTTCCAACCTGACTATGAGGTTAGTAGTTTTGGTGAACTCTTCTAAGATTTCCCGTATTTTTCTCAGGTGCTATGTAAAAGAAAACATACCGCTATTAACGGTATGTTTCTGATAACCACCTTTTAGAGAATTATATTACCAAAGAAGTTCTCTTATCTTTATGCTTGTAACTTGTATCAATGGATTTGTTTCCATTCTGATAGTCCCTCTTCTTCCCTCATCTTCTTTTGCAAAGTCAATTTCTCCTGCAATATATCCCTCCATTGGTTCTTCAGAAGATCTGGAGGTTATTTCCCAACCTTCCTTCTCTAGTGCTTCTACATACCAAGCCATTGTTTCCTCAACTGTGGAGTCTACATCCATTTTAAGATCTATAGAGTAGTCATCGTAAGACGATCCTGTTACTATCCCTCCAGACAATGGAATGTCTTCAGGGAATTCTTTAGTAATTAAGTCTTCTTTTTCTAGTTCTCCGTCTACAGATTGTTCTGTACTCTTCTTCATTTGCCATGTATCTTCTCCATCCTCGTTTTCTTCTAATTCGTAATCCTCTGAAACTTCTTCTACCAATTCCTGTCCTTCTTCTAAGGTCTCTGAACCAAGATTAACAAGGCCCTTGAGTACAAAGAAAACAACTGCACCACCAATAGCCAAGAGAAGAACAAGCCCTATCCCTATGTATAGGAATATTTTATTCTTTTTCTTGGTTTCTGGTTGAGGAGTGGTCTGTTGTGTCTTTACCACTTCCTCTTTGTTGCCATCTGCCATATTAAATATTTTTATAATTTAATTAGATAGAAAATCCTATCGCGATAATATTTTTACATTATCTCTGTTTTGTGTCAAATCGGTAGGAAAGAAATTTTTAATGGAGCGAGAGACGGGATTCGAACCCGCGACCTTCTACTTGGGAAGCAGACATTCTACCAACTGAACTACTCTCGCCTATATGCATATTTTACTAAGAAAAGGGGACTATATCCAGTCCCCTCGTTTAAGCACATAAAGGAATCAGATGGTTATTTTGCTACTTCTCTTTTTACCATCTCCCAGTCACCACTTAACTGCTCTCCTAATTGTTTAGCAGCAGAAGAGGTAATTTTAGCATCCTTCTTGAATTCGTCTACAACTTCAGCAACTATTTTCTTGTATTTGTCTTCATCTATTTTTTCTCCAGCTTTTTTAAGTTGTTCAATCTTTTTGTCGACCTCAGCTCTGGCTTTCTCGTAGGTGTCTATTGCCTTTTCCTTTAAATCTACTGCAAGCTTCTTAATATCTTCTCTTGTTTCTTCTCCAGACTTTGGAGCTAGGAGAATACCTGCAATGGCACCACCTAAAGCACCGAAAATTAAACCTTTGAAGAAGGACTCTGTATTATTTTGTGACATATAAAAAATATACTAAATTTATATATCTTTATCTTAATATATATCTAGGACTCTGTCCAATTAAAAGGTGAAAGATTTTAGAATGAAGTACATAAGTATTAAGAAAAAGCAGGGAATGAGTATGGCAGCAAGTATTTCCCAAAAAGATTTCTGAGGGACAATAATTTCTTCCTGTATGGGTTCTTCTTCTGTATCTTCCTTCTCTAGTTCTTCCTTTTCCACTTCAGGGGTTTCTTTTTGTTCTGGGGCAGAGGTTTTGTCATCTTCGAATTCTACTATTTCAATATCATCAGGGGATTGGAAATCATTATCTGTTTGTGCGAAGGAAGGGGAGAAAGAAGAAAACAAAAGTGTGAATGCTAGCGTTAATTGTGATAATTTTTTCATAGGTATATGGTAGCATATATTGTTATGATATATCCAGATACAAAATTAGAAGAGAAGTTGTGGTCTGAAGGTTATAAACTTGTTTTAGGTTTAGATGAAGCGGGGAGGGGGCCTTTGGCAGGTCCTGTTGTTGCGGGAGGTGTTGTTATTACTAAAGAGAGTAAGATTATTCCAACGGTAAGAGATAGTAAGAAGATGACAGAGAAGCAAAGGAATGAAGCTTTTGAAAAGATTAAGGGATCTGTTCTTGCTTATGGTGTTGGTATAGTTGGACCTAGGGAGATAGATAGGATTGGAATACAGGAGGCAGTACTGAAGGCTATGGTTACTGTCCTCGAGATTATTGAGGCGAAGTTAAATAAGAGAATAGATTATATTATTGCAGATGGTAGTAATATCTTATGGATTCCTAGGTACAAGATGGATAGAATTAGGCAGGGAGATTTGAATCACTATTCCATATCTGCAGGTTCTGTATTAGCAAAGGTTACTAGGGACAGGATAATGAGGGGGTATCATGAGAAGTACCCAGAGTATGGTTTTGATACTCATGTGGGTTATGGTACGAAGAAGCATATAGAGGCAATAAAGAAGTTCGGCATAACGGAAATCCACAGAAAGAGTTTTGCACCTATAAATAAGCTCTAATTTTATTTGTGTTATACTTCTGGATAATGGAAAACAATTCTTTGGAACAAGAGTCTTCTATGTTTCAAATGAACAACATTGAGAGTAAGAATAATTACTATGTAGAAGAACTTTTGGATAAATATCCTAAAACTTTTAGGGAGTTAATACTGAAGGATGGGAGTAGGGCAGCTATCTTGTATAACGATGCTCTTATTAGTAAAGAGAATAAGGAGATATTGCCGCCTTATGATTATTTTGTTTTCTCTAGTAAAGGCTTGACCCAGTTTAACTGTTCATACAAGGGTTTTTTAAGTTGGCCTATTACAACTAATGCTGTTTCTGCACTTATAGAACTAAGTGATGGACAGGAAATTGAAAACTTGGTTGTTTCAGAGTGGAAGAGGTGGAAAAGAGTCAGAAGAAATAAGGGTCTTATGCCACTTAAAATGGTTTTAAGGTCTGTTACTGTAACGGGGATTCATTTAGAGGATGGTATTGAGGATTTTTGTAACAACTTTCTAAAAAATCTTGTCTTGTAATGCCTAAAATAATAGTAGTATAATAGCGAGTCTTTTAAGATATGTGGGGCGCTAGCTCATCCGGTTAGAGCAACTGCCTTTTAAGCAGTAGGTGCTGGGTTCGAGTCCCAGGCGCCTCACTTTCTGAGACTTCTCCGATAGTGATATACTCTTTCATCTCTTCTAGAGCTGTTTTTTGATTAGTTGCAAATTTCTCTCCATCGTATCGTAAACCTTCGGAGAAAAGGAATTTTTGCAACTCGTTTTGAGATGTAACTTCTAACTCACTCCATACAGAACACATGTTCTTTAGGAAGTAGGTAGAATACCCTAGTAACTCTTCATCTATCTCCTCTGTAGGTTTGTATTCAGATAGCTGGTAGCCTATTTGAGCATATTCATTTTCTAGTTTGTCTAATTGCTCTTTGGCAACCCTAGCAGGAAGTATTCCCTCTCTGTTTTGTAAGGCGATAGCGTCCTGTTCTTTAGCTATCTCTTCCTGTCGTTTTTTAAGCTCTTTTAATTCCATCTCATATGCTTTGTTTCTCTCTTCCCAATTGAGCTTTATAGCCTCCTCTGTGAGCTCTACAATCGATTCTGAGAGCTGTATTTGCCCTAAGAGGTCCATGAGCTTTGTGTACATCTTTGCGTTTCAAGTTAACGTTTTTACAATAAGAGTACTTGTAGTAAGGGTACATCTTTCTTAATTCATTAATATCTTTTGTAAAGGTGTCATGATATTGAAGGCCCTTGAGTCAGAGATAGCAGCTAAAGGTTTTTTATCCTTAAAATTGTCAAATTGATATGGGGTGTTAACCGATTGGCCATCTGGCAGTAAGAATTTTATTTTCATACTTTTTTTACTTGAAGGTTTAATATCTAATTATATTTTGCGGAAGAAAATTTTAAAATATACGTAAAGTATATGGAAGGGACCCACTGTATTCCAGCGAAATCTTGAAAAAAGCAAACTAAAACGATAGGCAGGCCATAAAGTAATTGCAGAATAGGATGATCTTATCATAGGCACTTTACAGTGTGTAAAAAAGCGGTATCTCTCGTTTTTGATAAGTATATATAAAATTTAATTTTATCTTAATTACAGGATGTATGCTACAATTGCAGAATCTATCTACGTTTGTATCTATGAAATTCTATCATGTATACTAATTTAAGTATGAAAAAATCACATAAGAAACCTGGGGAAGGATATACTTTTATAGACTTGTTTGCTGGAATAGGCGGATTTCATTATGCATTACATAATCTCGGTGCAGAATGCGTCTTTGTAAGCGAATTCAATAAATATGCGAGAGAAACATATGCTAAGAATTTCCGAAAAATTTCTCCTAAAATTATAAACGACCCGAACCTCTTTGCTGGAGATATTACTAAGATTGAAGAAAAAGATATCCCAGATTTTGATGTGTTATGTGCAGGTTTCCCTTGCCAACCTTTTAGTGTAGCAGGTTATAAGAAGGGCTTTGAAGACACTAGAGGAACATTGTTCTTTGATATAGCGCGAATACTGAAAGAGAAGAAACCTAAAGCCTTTATCTTAGAAAATGTAAGAGGATTGTTTATACACAACAAAGGGCAGACATTACTCAGAATGAAAGAAGTGTTAGAATCCCTGGGATATTCCTTTTACTACAAAGTCTTAAGTGCCTCAGATTATGGCGTACCTCAAAATAGGCAAAGATTAATAATGGTAGGTTTTCTAGATCATAAGATTAAATACAAATTCCCAACACCTGTTCCTCTCAAACTGACTATGTCAGAGATACTGGGGGGAAACTGTAATAAGGTTGTAGGGTTTACTCTTAGAGTAGGAGGTAGGGGATCTGGAATGGATGATAGAAGAAACTGGGATACATACTTAGTTGATGGTAAGCAAGTAAGAATTAAACCTGAACATGGACTTAAGATGCAAGGGTTTCCTAGTGACTTTGAGTTCCCTGTAAGTGATGCACAAGCTATGAAGCAACTGGGGAATAGTGTAGCAATACCAATGATCGAAGCAGTAGCTAAGAATGTCTTTATAAGTTTAAATAAAGAGAAAAATGTTGACAGCAAATAAGGGTGAATGGTCTGAGTTCTATACAATGCTTAAATTAGCTGTAGACAAGGGTTTTTACGGTGTGGATTCTGACTTGAAGCCTATTAAGGATTTGTACTATTCAATAATTCAGATCCAAGGTAATGATGAAGACATTCTTTATGAGCTTTCAGGTAAGAACTGTATTCAAATTCTAAGCAAAGATGAAGTTAAAATCATTAATACATCTGAGGTTGCCGAGAAGCTAAAAGCGATACTATTGCACATTAAAACTGCTAAAACAACAACCTTCTCTGTACCTGAAGCAGAAGAGATGATGACAGAACTTCAGTGTGAGAACATAAAATCAAGTTCCAGGGCGAAAGGTGACATAAAGTTAGTTTTTGAGGATCCAAAGGTAAAACAGATCGTGACAGACTATTTTAGTATTAAATCTTTCTTAGCAGGGAAGCCCACACTACTTAATGCATCCAGCCATACAATTTTTACATATGAGATCAAAGGACTTTCGAATGATCAGCAGTTTAAGATAAATCATCTAGTTAATTACAGAAACAGTATCGATCTAACTGGTAGGATTAGGGAAATTAAAGAACAAGGGGGGAATTTTAGATTATATCGAATACCATCAGAAAGCATGAGTAAAAACCTAAAGAAGATTGATACACTCTTCCCAGAATTAATGGGAGAAATGTTGCTAGAGTCATACCTAACAGGAGAGAAGTCCCTAGATGTGCTTATTAAGAATCAAAATATTGTGGAAGATGCTGAGAGGAAGTTGGGGCAGTTTCTGGAAGCCGTCTTAAAGGGTATGATGCCTTCTATTGAATGGGATCTCTTGGATATAGCCAATGGGCTGTTGCTTGTAGTTAATGGAGGGGATGTTGTTGGTTTTCATACATATAACAAGAAGGAACTTATAAGTTATCTTTTGAAAAATGCTTATCTTGATACACCTAGCACGTCAAGGCATAAAATAGGCAATTTATATAACAAGGAGGGAAGAATTTTACTTGATTTATCATTACAAATAAGGTTGAGGTAAGAAGTTGCTCTTATTAACTCTGTATGGTACCCTTAGGTATAAATAACTTTGCTGTCTAGTTGTCCTATAGTATAATACTGTGTTATGTTTGTGTTCAGAAACATTTGAATATATGTTCAAGTGCTCCTGGTTACAAACCAGGTAAAATACATATCTGGACAAAGTCCAGCCCTTGTAAGCACACCATGTCATCCCCAATGACACGAACAATCGTAAAGTGGTGTGCTTTTTTATCCTTCTATCCCATATGGTATAATATTCCTAGAGGAGGTGTGATTGATACACCAAGGGATCCTCTAAGGGTTTAAATATTAGAGAGACTTAACAGATATGTATGTTTTTCAAACAAAATCAAAACAAGGAGGTCTTTACTTGGTAACTTAGAGGTCTGTATAGTCCTCTAAGTTTTCACCCTGTTAAAGATTATTTCTTTAAATTCTAATAATACTAAATTTAGATCTTATTACTATGGCTAAAACAAAGACCTCTACTTATGGAAAGCAAAAACAGAAGATTGTACCTGTTCGTGCTTATCGCAGAAAGGGGAAGCTTGTAAAAAAGCACAGAAGATCAACACCCAATTAAAGGAGTATGTTTCTTCAAGATCTTATTTTAATAATAAAGCATATGCAAAAGTTAATTACATACGACTTAAGAGAGGTTAGAGATTATGAGGATCTATACAAGGAGATCTCTAGTTATCAAGATGCTAAACGAGTTTTAGAATCCGTTTGGATGATAAATTCTCCATTAACCTGTAAAGAAATTGCAGATCGTTTATTATCTTTTATAGATTGTGATGATGGTTTGCTTGTTTCTGAGTGTCAAAACTATGCACACTATAAACTTCTTAAGAGTTAAGTACTTTATGGGGGCTAACGCCCCCAGTACTTTTGTAGTTCTATTCCCGTACTGTATTAATGTCTTGAGATGAAGGTAGTATATCTAAGCCCTTTAACAAAGAACCTAGTTTCAAAAGCTTTTCTACAATCGGTTGTAAAACTGTCTCACTCTCCTCATCCCGCTAACTTATAGTTTTGTATTCCCATTAATTACCAGTCCGTGCTAAGATTGTGATACAAGTATGTTAACAGAGAATTAAATGCAAAAAACAATAAAAAAGCTATTCTTCATTCAATTAGCTTTAGTTTTACTCTTCTCAATTTTAATATTAATAGGAATCCATTTTCCCTTTTGGGGAATTATTCCCGCTTTAGCAATTGTCTCTACTATAATGGTGAGTAAAAACTTAAAGGGAGGCCTATTAAAAACAAGTTTAATGATAAATAATTTCTCTATACTTCTTTTTCCCCTCTTTTTTACTGTAACAATCCTGATGCTTTTCCCTCTAGAATCTCTATTCTCACAAGGTGAAATAGTTGGGTCAGAAACCTTAAATTTGGTTTTAAAATCATCTGCCCTAGTATCCTCTGTAGTAGGAATGGTTATCATTACGGCAATATACTTAACAACCTCTATTATAATAATAACCATTTATGCGAAAGAGGGGCAGAGGTTGAGGAAGGCTAAATAAAGGCTTAATACAACAGTAATCCATCTATAATTGGAAACTCATTTATGTTATAATACCGCAATAATCTAATTACATAGGCAAAATGATAGAAGGAAATATTCCAATAGAAAACTCCCCAGAAAAAGACCAAACTTACTGGGCTAGTGTAAGAACACTCCTAGCAGATGATGATCCCAGAAGAAAGAACAGTGGAGTAGTAGAGCTACTTTTTAGAATGACCCCAGAGCTTCTTGAAGAGAACTACGAACTCTACGAAGAAGGTTTTGATTTAACAATGCAAGCCCTTGCTCTTGAGGATACGGAGAGAACCACATATTACCCAGTTCGCATCTGTGCGGTTTGCACTCTTGTCAATGTAATAGATCATATACAGGAGAATCCAAAAGCAGAATATATGGATATATATACTAAAGCAGCATTGGCAACTGAAGAGAAGGCATATGACAAAAATGAGCACTCTGGTGTTAGGTTCTATGCCAAGGCTGGGGTTAGGAAATATTTAAAAGGTAAGAGAAAAAATTTTTTTAGATAGTTATTTAAGTAAATCTAATTCTCCTCCAAGCCTCCAGTAAGATATCCCTGCAATTTTGTATTCTTCTGCTAGAGATCTTCTTGTTGCAATTCCCTTAGGAGATTGAAAATAGGCCTTACAGGTATATCCATTCTCACAACTAAATGCGGAATAGGTTTCTCCAATGTCTTCTTTATATAAATATTCTATATCTGGATCATTTATGATACTACTTAATGCTGTAGTGTATGTAAAAGCTATTGTCCTATCACTAGACCACTGGTAGCCATACAAATGTACTCCTAACCATATCTTCTCTTTAGGAATTCTCTCTGTTGCATAGTTAAGAACATTCTTAACCCATTCTATTGGAGCTATTGGTCCAGGTATTTGTGAAGATTGAAGAGTGTAGTCATATGCCATTATTCTAATCTCATCTGCATACTTTGCAATTTCCGAATATTCTTGAACTACTCTTGTTTCTTGATGATCTGTATATTTGGCATCTTCCCATTTCGCAAAAACAGTAACAGATAAAAGCTTATCCCTTTGTTTTAACTCACTACTTAACTCTTTAAGAAATTTAAGGAAGTTTTCTTTGTAAGCACTATTTACCATCTCATAATCTAGATCTATACCATCAAAATCATATTTTTCAACTTCTCCGACTATTTTCTTAATCTGTTTTTGGTAAGAATCATCATCCTTAAACGCACTAGCAGTTGATTCAAAATCATATGAACCAACCGTAGGAATTACTTTTATCTCGTTTTCTCTACAAAAAGAAAGAAGCTCTTTTATCTTTGCTTCTGAGACTCCTCTAGAGACTATGTTACCTTCTTTGTCTACTGTGTAAAGAACAGGCAGGGCAGTATCTATAATTCCAAGATTATTTTCCAAACTCTCTAAACCTAGATCAAAGCCCCAGTTAGGTATCCAGCCAGATTCTTTTAGCTCATACGGACTAACTTCTTTTTCTGGTTCTTTTGTAACATCTCCTTGAGCCTCTACTTCTCCCTCTATTTGATTAAGAGTATTTACATTTGCATTTTCATATAAATTTCTTTCACCAAGGGACCCTCCATTATTTGGAGTAGGGTGAGTTAAAAACATAAAGGTTAAGGAAAGGAGGATTATTAAACTTCCGAAAGCCATTCCGATTATGGGCAAGGTTTTTGTTGCTTTCATTTATATATAATATATTACAAAGAGATTTTTTTCTCAAAGTCAATAAAAAGAGTGTCATAATTAAAGTTGGGATAGTGTTCCTTGCTTAGATAGATGCCATATGGATCTCTGTTTAAGATTTTTTCTCCTGTATTCCAATCTCTAATTGCTTCTTCGAAATGTAG